>ERZ773243.3555-NODE-3555-length-10805-cov-3.603442_pt1 | contig 10805 bp, 8 predicted proteins | sample MGYA00580520_ERZ773243 | MGnify/ENA primary metagenome ERZ773243 (study PRJEB29015, sample SAMEA2737747) | human gut metagenome | biome: human gut; feature: human-associated habitat; material: faeces | place: China | collected 2012 ... | reverse complement strand
ACAACAAGCTGCAATATCCCTTCCAGACCTCTTGGGGCACCACCACCCGGCTCATCGGCGCGGTCATCATGACCCACGGCGATAACAACGGTCTGGTGCTGCCTCCCGCCATCGCCCCCATTCAGGTGGTAGTGATCCCCGTGGCGGCCCACAAGCCCGGCGTGCTGGAAGCAGCCGCTGAGATCAAGACCCGTCTGGAGGCTGCCGGCCTGCGGGTGAAGCTGGACGATTCCGACAACTCTCCCGGTTGGAAGTTCGCCGAGTATGAAATGAAAGGCGTGCCTGTCCGTGTGGAGATCGGTCCCCGCGATCTGGAAAAGGGACAGTGCTGCCTGGCCCGCCGTGATACCGGCGAAAAGAGCTTTGTCGCTCTGGACGGGCTGGAAAGCCAGGTGCAGAGCCTGCTGACCGCCGTTCACGACAACTTGTATGCTCAGGCGGAAAAGAACCTGGAGGACAACACTTTCGACCTGAACTCCTGGCAGGAGGTCAAGGAGATGGTGGAGACCAAGGGCGGCTTTGCCCGGACCAAGTGGTGCGGCAAGCTGGAGTGCGAGCTGAAGATGAAGGAGCTGGCAGGTGTTTCCAGCCGCTGCATGCCGCTCAAGCAGTCCGGCACTGAGGGCGTTTGCCCCGTCTGCGGCGAGAAGTGCACCACTGATATCTACTGGGGTGTGGCTTACTAAGCTGACTTTCTGCAAAATAAACGACCCCCGTCCTTTCTTCGGAAGGGACGGGGATCGCTGCCTGATAAAAATACCCCGGCTCTTTTCAAATGAGCCGGGGTATTTTGTCGTTGCTATGTCATTGATAGGAGTCCGCTAGTGCCTTGAACCGAGGCAGCGCCCGTTCGATCATTTCCGTCTGGACGCAATAGGCAATCCGGAAGTGGCCGGGAGCGCCGAAGCCGCTGCCGGGGACCAACAGCAGGTCGAATTGCTTGGCTCGCTCGCTGAACGCCATGTCATCCGGTTCCAGCGACCGGGGGAACAGGTAGAAGGCTCCACCGGGCTGGACCACATGGTAGCCCATCTCTCGAAGTGCGTCGGTCAGCAGGGCGCAGTTGCGTTCATAGACGCTGATGTCCGCCGTCAGGTCACAGCATTCCGCCGCCACCCTCTGAAACAGGCTGGGGGCATTGACATATCCCTGAGAGCGGCCTGCACCTGCCGTCGCCGCGTAAACGGCATCAGCGTCCGTCACCTGCTTGGGGACCAACACATAGCCCAACCGCTCGCCAGGGAGGGAAAGGGACTTGGAAAAGGAGTAGCAGACGATGGTGTCCTTGTAGATCTGCGGTACCCAGGGGACCTCCACGCCGTGGAAGGCGATCTCCCGGTAAGGCTCGTCGGAGATCAGATAGATGGGGTGGCCGTAGAGCGCTTCCTTAGCCCGGAGGATCGCTGCCAGAGTTTCCAGCGTCTGGCGGGAGTAGACCACGCCGGAGGGGTTGTTGGGGGAGTTGATGATCACGCCCTTGGTGCGGCAGGTGACTGCCTGTTCAAAGGCGGAAAAGTCGATTTGAAAGTGCTCCAGCTCTGGGGAGATCACCTTGACCTTCCCCTTGACACCCTCGATAAACACCCGGTACTCCGGAAAGTAGGGGGCAAAGAGGATGTACTCGTCGCCGGGGCAGGTCAGTCCGCCCAATACACAGCAGAGAGACGCCGCCGCGCCTACGGTGAGGTACAGCTCGTCCGCCGTATACTGCTCCCCAAACCGACGGTTCAAGGAGTCAGCAATCCGCTGTCTGGCGGCGGGATCGCCGGGGGCGCTGGTGTAGCAGTGAATCGTGTCTGCCTGTTCCCGCAGCAGCCGGATGGCGGTCTCATTCACCTCTACGGGAGCGGGGACGCTGGGGTTTCCCAATGAAAAGTCAAATACGTTTTCCGCACCTACCTCTGCGGCCCGCTGACGGCCATATTCAAACAGCTCCCGGATCACGGAACGGGCCGTGCCCAGCTGCAGCATCCGTTGAGAAACCATAAACACTCCTCCTGTCCTTCCCATCGGTTGATTTTACAACATGAACGGCAGTCTGCCGTATTTTTATTTTACTGCCCGGTCTGGCCGCTGTAAAGCGGCATCACCGCTCAATCGAAAGTGAAAAGCCGGGACTTTTTTGTGCCGTTTGACACAGGGGGGCGGAGGTCGGGAAAGGCGGTTGAACACCTTTGTAAAATATTTTTTCGGATGTCAGGAAAAAATAAAAATTGTCTTGACAAACGGGGCATTTTAGGGTATCCTATATAGGCACTCAATCATACGGCTTCGGTGACATAGCCAAGTGGTAAGGCAAGGGTCTGCAAAACCCTGATTCCCCGGTTCAAATCCGGGTGTCACCTCCAGAAAGTTTAGGAATTCAGGCTTTTGCTTGAATTCCTTTTCTTTTTGCTTTTAAAAGTTTTGGTTTCTTGTTTTTGAATTTGCGGTTTTCTCAAGAATACCCTTCGGGAACAAGGGCCTGTATTTGGAGAAAGCCTGATGAGACGGTAAAAAGGAGCGTAATATAATGAAAATTGGATTGCAATTTGCCATGCCTGCGGAGTTTCATGCCCTGCCGGGGGCCAAGGAGCTGGAGGCATTTGAGACCGTGTCCGGTGTGCCGTTCTACGAGGCTGCACCGGGGATCATTGCCTGCGCCGGCGGTGTCAGCAAGGTGAATGCCGCCATGGCGGCAGAGATCCTGTGCCTGAAGTACGGTGTGGATATGATCGTCAACGCCGGAGTGGCCGGATGCCTGACGGGGCTTCCCACCGGCAGCCTGGTGGTCGCCGAGGACTTTGTGCAGCACGATGTGGACACCTCTGCCATCGGTGATCCCGTAGGATTGGTATCCACGGTGAACCGGGTGTCATTTCCCACCTGGAAGCCGGAGCGGTGCGTGGAACTGCTGGCAGCACTGGGCCGCAAGGCGGCGCTGGGGCGGGTGGCCACCGGAGATTGGTTTGCTGTCCGCAGCGACCGGGCAATCTTCATCCGAGACACGTTCCACCCTCTGCTGACAGAGATGGAGGGCGGCGCGATCGCCCAGGTGTGCCTGCGGAACAATGTGCCCTTCGTGGCGGTCAAATCTGTGTCGGATCATCTGTTCCGGGAGGGCCAGACGGAGGAGTTTTTCGATTTCGCCCACGCTATGGCGGATCTGGGCGCAGTGGTACTCCCACTGGCGCAGGCTTTACAGAAGGAGACGCTCTGAGCGGGGCAAACCGCGCTGCGCCTGCCACATAGTTTCCAGCCGGAACGAGCAATCGTTCCGGCTCCTTTTTTTCTATGGGGGTGCGAAATAACAGCCGAGGGAGCGAAAGTGAGGGCGGATAACCGCCGCCGGGCTGACATACGCTTTTTGCAAGAAGAACCATAAAATGGAACGGGTGTTCGTGAACGAGCAGTGCTTTTTCGGCTTTTTCCGGGAAATTTCATGTTTGGGACCCTAATTTGGGGAAATTAGGGTTAACAAAACGGGGATTCCATGGTATACAGAAGTTAGGCCATATGATCTGTGAATAAAAAAGAATAGGGAGCCGACAGGACCCGCTTAAAGACCGTCCCGTTGGCAGAGCTTCAAGCCCTTTGCCGGCGAACGGCTCTTCTGGAAATCGTTCAGGTCCCCAAGCGGCATCCGTATTCCGGTGACGCAGGACTGTTGAGCGTAAAGGAGGCACAGCTGTGAAAAAAAGATGGACCGCGTTTTTCTTGGCGTTTCTCCTGGGGCTCGGCCTGACTGCCTGCGGCAAAACACCGGGGCCGGACACAAATACGGATGCGCCACCCTCTGCTGCCGACAGCGCGGAGGATACCCGGCAGCAGACCTCCGCACCATTCAGCGCGGACTACTGGACCGCTGTGCGGCACGAGAGCTATGATGCCATGAACGACTGCATGAAAACCAGTGCCATGCCCACGGAGGCGTGGTGGGCGGACCTCTATCTCAACGAAGACGGAACGGCCCAGTTTCGGGATGTGTTAGGCTCGTACTACAATACCAGCCTGCTCGACGGAAACTGGTGGCTGGGCGCAGACAGCACCCTGCGGTTGACGGGAACGATGAATACCGGCGAGCCGCTGACCTTGGACGGTCGGATCGAAAGCACCGATTCTCTGGCGATCGAGACCCCTTACGGAGATACCTTCTACTTTGCCCCGGCAGAGCGGCCGGGCCCCGGCGGAGAGATGGGGATCGCGGACCTCTACGGAACGTGGCGCATGACCCACTATGAGGAGGACGGCCGGGAATACAGGCCCGGCGAGGAACATATCGCCTCTATGCTGTGCTTTGATCGCCTGTGGTCCGATCTGTTGGAGGGCTATGTGATGCGGGCGGACTGGTACCACGCCGCCGGGCTGGATACGGACACCCCGCAATACCGGTCAGAAAAGCATCTGCTGGCGGAGCAGATAGAGGAACCGCTGATGCCGGGGCTGTCCAATGAGACTTGGAGCGTGCGGCTGACCGACGAGGAGACTGGCGCGGCGTTTTTCGCCGCCCTGACGAACCGGAATAGCCTGCTTGTGCGGATACCTTATGAAAAGAACGGGGGCGAGGGGGGCCGTACCGTCACCTATATGCGCTCCAGCGGCTTCCTGCCGCCGACCTTGGAGAACGCCATGACAGGGGAGCCGGAAAAATCGCTGATCTTCTACTGGCGGGACCCGCCCACCGAGGTAACGGAGCCGCTGTCGGTGATCCCCATGAACGCATTGGAACCCAACGGGCAGAATAAGCTGCTGCTGGTGGGCCGGTGGTACGAAACGGACATCCAATTCAGCGTTGGAACGCCGGTGCTGAACGATGACGGCACCCAACAGAGTTGAATCTCGGAGAAGGTGGTGTATGAGGGGAAAATCAAGATCAATGAGCCGCTGTTCTTCTCCCTCACCATTCCGGAGGATACGGCGCGGGTGTGCCTGTTTATGAAGCGGCCCTGGGATGTAAGCTGGTTCACCTGGCCCATTACGGATCAGACTCCGTTTTATGTCAGTGGAGACACCTTCCTGACGGGAGGGAGCTGAGGCCTCGTTTTACCTAAAAAAAACAGGCAATTTTATAAGATGTGATCAAAAGCGAATGCTGAAATCAAATACAACAACAGGAAAAGGAGAGTAGAATTATGGGACTGATCAAAGCGGCAATGGGCGCGGCTGGCGGCGTGTTGGCCGACCAGTGGAAGGAATACTTTTATTGCGAGGCGATCCCCTCTGACGTGCTGGCGGTCAAGGGCAAAAAGAAGGTCACGGGCCGCTCCAGCAACACCAAGGGCGACGACAACATCATCACCAACGGCAGCCTGATCGCCATTGCGGACGGACAGTGTATGCTCATCGTGGAGCAGGGCAAGGTGGTGGACGTCTGCGCCGAGCCCGGCGAATACACCTACGATATGTCCACGGAGCCCAGCATCTTCTCCGGCGACCTGGGTGAGAGCGTGAAGAACGTGTTCCAGAACATCGGCAAGCGTTTCACCTTCGGCGGCGAAGCCCCCAAGGATCAGCGGGTCTACTACTTCAACACCAAGGAGCTGACGGGCAACAAGTACGGCACCCCCAGCCCCGTCCCCTTCCGGGTGGTGGATCAGCGGGCTGGCATCGACATTGACATCGGCATCCGCTGCTTCGGTGAGTACAGCATCCGGCTGAAGAACCCCCTGCTGTTCTACACCAACGTCTGCGGCAACGTCAGTGAGGACTACAAGACGGAAAATATCGCCGGTCAGATGAAAACGGAGCTGCTGACGGCTTTGCAGCCCGCTTTTGCCAAGATCAGCGAAATGGGCATCCGCTATTCCGCCCTTCCCGGCCATACTCTGGAGCTGGCTGACGCCCTCAACGAGCAGCTTTCCAGCAAGTGGCGGGATCTGCGCGGCATGGAGATCGTCTCCTTCGGCGTTTCCAGCGTGAAGGCCAATGAGGAAGACGAGCAGATGATCAAGGAGCTGCAACGCAACGCGGCCTTTATGGACCCCACCCGGGCGGCGGCGCATCTCGTCGGCTCTCAGGGCGAGGCGATGAAGGCGGCGGCCGCCAACACCGGCGCCGGTCCCGCCATGGCTTTCATGGGCATGGGCATGGTCGGCCAGATGGGCGGCATGAACGCCCAGAACCTATTCCAGATGGGCCAGCAGCAACAGGCCCAGCAGCAGGCGGCGCAGCCCGCTCCCGCTCCGGCCCCCGCCGTACAGGGCTGGACTTGCAGCTGCGGCCAGAGCGGCATTACCGGCAACTTCTGTCGCAACTGCGGCAGCAAGAAGCCGGAGCCGAAGCCTGCCGGGGACAGCTGGCAGTGCGCCTGCGGCACCACCGCCACCGGAAAATTCTGCCCGGAATGCGGCAAGCCCAAGCCCGCCGCCGCAGCGGACGGCTGGACCTGCACCTGCGGCGCGGTGAATAAGGGCAAGTTCTGTGCCGAGTGCGGCAAGCCCAAGCCTGCCGGTGTTCCTCAGTACAAATGCGACAAGTGCGGCTGGGAGCCCGCCGACCCGCAGCATCCCCCCAAGTTCTGCCCTGAGTGCGGCGACCCCTTTGACGACGGGGACATCGTGTAATGAAACGGCGGATGATTTGGATTTTCCTGGCGGGCGCGCTGGTAGGGATCGTCCTTTCGGGCCTGTATAAGCATTTTGTCACGGACCAGATCATGGATGGGGGCAACGGCATGGAGAATCCGGATCAAAACCTGTTCCTGCTGGACGGGGACGGTACTTATGTGGACAATTCCCTCCTCTGGCCAGTGCTGGAGGGAACATGGGAAAGTCCGGAGGACGGCTGGCAGGCGGTCATCAGCGAAGAGGACGGCCTGACCCTCCGGTTGGACGGCGAGACCGTTCTGGAAACCCCGCTGGACTTCACCTACATCCCGCGTAAAAAGATACAGGACACAGGGCTGATGTTAGACAACCGTGTTCTCCAGAAGGCGGACGGCACGGAATGGGGGAAGATCCTGGACGTTTACCACTGTGCCGGGGCCGGCGAGGACAGCGGCAGACTGGAGCTGACGGTGGACTGGTCGGAAGCGGCGGACAAAGTGGTGGAGCTTCAAAAAGTTGAAGAATAAGAGCGAATAGCGGATTTTTTGGCGAATACCGTCCCCGGCCGCGGGAGCCACGGCCGGGGACAAGATCCCGGTTCCGGGTGGACAATACAATGTGAGCCGTTACGGCGACTGAAAACAACAGGAGGAAGCTATTATGGGATTGTTTGATAAGAAATACTGCGACATCTGCGGCGAGTAGATCGGACTGTTGGGCAATCAGAAACTGGAAGACGGCAACCTCTGTAAGGACTGCGCGAAGCAGCTCTCTCCCTGGTTCAGTGACCGCCGCCGCTCTACGGTGGAGGACATCAAGCGGCAGCTGGCCTACCGGGAGGAAAACCGGGGCAGGGCGTCCCAGTTCCGCACCCCGCTCCTATGGCGAGGATTGTAAGGTCCTGCTGGACGAGGAGCATCGTTGGTTCACCGTTACCCGTGCCCGGGATCTGGCGGACGCCAACCCGGATATTCTGGACTACACCGCGCTGACCGGCTGCCGCGTGGACATTGACGAGAGCCGCACGGAGCAGAAGCGGGAGGGACCGGACGGCAAGGAGGTCAGCTACAACCCGCCCCGCTACGAGTATTCCTATGACTTTGAAGTGATCATTTCCGTCAATAACCCCTACTTTGACGAAATGAAGTTCCGCCTGAACAACAGTTCTGTGTACATCGAGCCGCAGAACACCATGCAACGGCCCATGATGGGGCAGCAGGGTATGATGGGCCAGCGTCCTATGGCGGGCCGTCCTCAGAGCGGCATGGCGGGTCAGCGGCCTATGATGAATCAGCCGGGCATGAACCAGCGTCCCATGGCAGGTCGGCCCCAGAGCGGCATGACACAGCGCCCCATGATGGGACAGATGAATTCTGTGGGCCGGATGAATACCATGGCTGCCGGCTTCGATCCGGAGAGCAATCGGGAATATCGCAAGTACCGCGAAATGGGCGACGAGATCCGAGCGGCGCTGCTTCAGGTGATGGAGACCGCCCGTGGCGGCGGCGCAGTTCAGACAGCCCCCATGCAGCAGCAGGAGACCTTCGCTCCCGCTCCGGCAGCGGCTGGTCCGTGGACCTGCCCCGCCTGCGGCGGACAGAATGACGGAAAATTCTGTGAGTACTGCGGCGCGCCCAGAGGATAAGGAAAACAGATCGGAGAAAACGGCTCAACAGCGTCCGCCCGTCTACGGGCGGGCGCTGAACGGAAAATGAAGAAAGAAGGGTGAGAGCAAGCATGGCAGCACAGGTGACCAACTATCAATGCCCAAGCTGCACCGGCCCGCTGCATTTTGTGGGCGCATCCGGCAAGCTGGAGTGCGATTACTGCGGTAGTACCTATGATGTAGCAGAGATCGAGGCGCTTTACGCGGAAAAGGAGGAACAGGCCGCGGCGGCGCAGCAGTCGGCAGAAGAAAAAACGGCGGCGGAAAAGAAGGCAGCCGAGGAAGGCGGCTGGGAGTTGCCGGACCTCAGCGCCGACTGGGGCGCAGAGGGAGACGGCATGAAGGCTTACAGCTGCCCAAGCTGTGGTGCGGAGCTGATCTGTGACGCAAGCACGGCGGCTACCTCCTGCCCTTATTGTGGAAACCCCACGGTGGTTCCGGGGCAGTTCACGGGAACGCTGAAGCCGGATTTTGTGATCCCCTTCAAGCTCAGCCGAGAGGACGCCATCCGCGAGCTCAAGAAGCATTACAGGGGCAAGGTGCTCCTTCCCAAGAGCTTTTCCAAGGAAAATCACTTACAGGAGATCCAGGGGGTCTATGTACCCTTCTGGCTGTTCAGCGGTGAGGCGGAGGGCAATGCCCACTATGAGTGTACCCGGTCCCACAAGCGCACCGAGGGTGAGTATGAGGTGATAAAGACGGAGCACTTTGACGTGTACCGTGCCGGAACGATGCCCTTTGAAAAGGTACCGGTGGACGCCTCGACTAAAATGCCGGATGATCACATGGATTCCATCGAGCCTTACAATTACGATGACCTGAAACCCTTCTCCACGGCGTATCTGCCGGGCTTCCTGGCGGATAAGTTCGACGTGTCGGCGGACAAGAGCCGGGAACGGGCCGATGTCCGCTGTCTGGGCAGCTTGAAAAAGGCGCTGCAAGGCACCGTAACGGGATACGCGACCTGTTTCCCAAGGGGCGAACACGCAGACATCCAGCGGGGCAAGGTCCACTACGCGCTGCTGCCGGTGTGGCTGCTCAATACCAAGTGGCAGGGAAAGGATTTCCTCTTCGCCATGAACGGGCAGACCGGCAAGCTGGTAGGAGACCTGCCTGTGGACAAGGGGCGGTTTTGGGGGATGTTTGCCGCCATTGCCGTGCCGCTGTCCGTATTGAGTTCGGTCATCGTCCTGCTGATGCGATAAGGAGGGACGGACATGAAAAGAAAAGTCACAGCTTTGCTGACGGCGCTCCTGCTGACGCTGACTCTGTGCGTCCCCACTCTGGCGTGGACGGAATACGGCGCGATCTACGATGAGACCGACGCGCTGGGCTCGGACGAATTGTCCAATCTGGGTCAGTACACCCTGCCCCAGTTGACGGAGGCGCTTCACCTTGACCTGCGGGTGGACATATTTACCAATGAGGATGTGAGCGAGGGTACCACCGCCGGAGATATCGCCACATATGTTTACAAAGATTCCGGCTACGGCTGGGGCGAGGAAAAGGACGGCATCTCGCTGACGCTGGTGATGGAGCCTCTGGCGGACGGTTCTTACACCCTGGCGGAGACCGACTGGTGCGTCTACGCGGTGCTGAGCGAGACGCGGGGCGACGGGCAGGAACTCTCCGGCTTGGTGTATGACGCGGTGGAGCCGTATATGACGGCGCGGGCGTGGGACGGCACGGATATGACCGTGAGCGCTGATGCGCTCTGTCAGGCAATAAATGCCATGGCGGCGACGGCGGCGGACTATCTCTCCGCAGACTTCCCAACGGAGGCGCAGCAGCCCGAGACCGTCCAGTCCGGCGAAGCGTCAAAGCTGGGCGATACCGGCATGAACTATGTGTTCGATCTGCGGGGAATGCTCTCCGACGGGGAGCGGGAACAGCTGGAGGATCGGGCCGAGGATATCGCCCTCCGCCGCAGTTGCGGCATCTATACCCTTTTTGTGGAGGACTTTACAGCTTACGGCTATGGTGACGATCCCTATACCGCCCTGTATCAGATCTACCACGCCGAGGGCTTTGGTGTGGGCGAGGACCGGAACGGCGTCATCATCATGCTGAGCATGAAAGAGCGGGACTACGCCATGTTCGTCTACGGCGAATGGGCGGAGTATGCTTTTGACCGATACGGCGCGGAGCAGTTGGAGAATCGGTTTTTGTCCTACTTCAGCGACGGTGACTGGTATGGCGGCGTTTCCAATTACCTCACCGCCTGCGATGAATTTTTGGAGCTGGCTGAGGCCGGAAAACCTGTGCGGTCCAGCCCCCTGCCGGCCATCGGCATTGCGGTGGCAGTCTCCTGCCTGATCGCGTTTCTGGTGTGCATGATCCTGAAGGGACAGATGAAGTCCGTGCGCAAGGGCGTTGACGCCAACGTGTATACCACGGCGGGCGGTGGATTGAAGCTGACGGACAGCTATGACCACTACACCCATACCACGGAGACCCGCCGTAAGATCGAGAGCAACGCCGCCCTGCTGGAGATCCCCGTCACCATCTTCGAGACCGATATTTTCCAGGTGGCAAACAACAGCGAAAAGTCCCCCTGCTATCTGTGCGCCCGGATGCGCCGGGGCCATCTGTACAGCAAGGCCAAGGAGCTGGGC
>ERZ773243.3552-NODE-3552-length-10823-cov-6.836274_pt1 | contig 10823 bp, 4 predicted proteins | sample MGYA00580520_ERZ773243 | MGnify/ENA primary metagenome ERZ773243 (study PRJEB29015, sample SAMEA2737747) | human gut metagenome | biome: human gut; feature: human-associated habitat; material: faeces | place: China | collected 2012 ... | reverse complement strand
CGTCGGAATAATCGCTCATGACCGCTTCATCATGCGGTTTGTCGGCAACCTCCAGTTCGGCGTTTATCTGAGCCTGGCGTTCCAGACCGGCACGGAGCTGTTCCTCATACTGGAACGGCTTGCCGTACTGCTCCTTTGCGTTTGAAAGCTGCTTTTTCGCCTGCTCCAGCTCAGCGTTAAGCCCGTGGATCTGCTCCGGAATGCGCTCGTACAGATTACACAGCCTTGTCACGCCGCCAAGCCCGCTCATTGAGTAATCGCAGGTGTAATGCCCGTTCGCCTTTAGCGACAGCGACACCAGAGCGCCCTGGTGCATCAGCACGATTTTGAAATCGTTCAGCTCGCCGACTGCCCTCGATTTGTACTCCTGATAATCGTCGGACATCATGTATTTTGTTACCAGCGCCGCCAGCTCGTCGCCGGCTTTGGAGCGCTCCACAAAAGTCCTGCCGCCAAGCGTCATGCGGAAGTTATCCTCCGTTATCGGCGGCGCTGCAGAAATCAGCTCGATATCCTTTTTCGTCCACTCGATCATTTTTTCTTTTCGGGAAATCAAATCCGGATATCGCTTGCTGATATCGTATTCAAAAGAGCGCTGCTGCTGATAATAATTCGCCTGCAATAATTTCAGACGGTTCACCTCGTTGTCCACCGTCATTTTCTCGGCTATCAGCGGATTGCCGGTCGTTGCGGCTTTCATTTCAGCGAACGTCAGCGCGGTGTCGTCAATGTCCTCACAGGTTCGCGCGGCTGGCTTTCCGGACATTATCTGCGAGATTATCTGCTGTTTCTTCTCAAGAATCTGCCAGCGGTAATTGTCAAATGTGCCTTTTGTGGAGTAGTACCCGATGTAGACCTCGGAATTTTCGTTGCCCTGGCGTATTCCGCGGCCGTTGCGCTGTTCGATGTCAGAGGGACGGTATGGTGCGTCAAGATGGTGCAGGGCAGAGAGCTTTCTTTGAATATTCACGCCGGTTCCGAGCTTTCCGGTCGAGCCGATGATGATTTTTATTTCGGCGTTGTTTACCTTTTCAAACATGGCAAGGCGCTGTTTATCATTCGCGGCGTCATGCACGAAAGCTATTTCATTTTCGGCAAATTCGCCCGACCTCACCAGCCTTTCCCGAAGCGCCTGATATACCGAGAATGAGTCTTTTTTAGGCGTATTCGTGTCGCAGAAAACCGCCTGCGCCGTGCCGGGATTCGCCTTGTTTATCTCGATTATCTTTTCGGCGCAGAGGGCAACCTTTCCGCCGTCATATTCCTCGGCTTCCGGGTCGATAATGCGGGCGTCCAGCGCGACTTTGGTCATGTAGGTGCAGACGGCGAGCATATTATCCTCGTCCGGCTGTACCATTTTCGCCTCGATTCTCCGTGCGCGCTCGATTCCAGCATCGGTCTGCAATTCCTGCTCGGGGGACTTTTCGCAGATTATCATTTCCGGTTTTCCGTTCTGGATCGCAGGAAGTTTGAGGTTCATATCCGCAGTTTTAGCGATATCGAAAACCTCGCCGAACAGATTGCAAAGCTCGTTCAGATTGACGAAATTAGAAAATCTCGTCCGCGGACGGAATCCGTCGCCGCTGGGCTTGACCTCGATGGACTGGGTGATTACGCCGAAAACGGAAGCCCAATTGTCAAAGTAGCCGATATTCATATCGTCCAGCGTCTGCTTTTGCAAAAGGTACTGCCATACAAACAGCTCGGTTATGGAGTTGCTGATCAGCGTTCCCGTGGCGAAAACCACACCGCCGCCGTTATGAAGCTCCTGCAAATAGCGGCATTTCATTTCCATATCGAACGCTTTCTGCGAATTTGCATTTGCGTTCACGCCGGCGACGTTGTTCATCTTGGAGAAAACGGCGAGGTTCTTGTAGTTATGCGCTTCGTCTACAAAAAGAAAATCACATCCGAGTTCTTCGAATGTGATGAAATCGTCTTTCTTGAATGCGGCGCGCATTTTCTCAATTTTCTTCTCGATCTGCTTGCGCTGGCGCTCCAGAGCCTTGACCGTGAAACGCTCGCCCTTATCTGCTTTCGCCGCCTGTATCGCACTGGAGATTTCGGTCAGCTTCTCATCATACATCGCCTCCTGACGTTCAAGCGAAAGCGGCATTTTTTCAAACTGCGACTGCGGAATGACAATCGCATCGAAATTCCCAACGGATATCTTTGAGAGAAAACGCCGCCGCTGTGATTTTTCCATATCTTTCGACGTGGCTACAAGTATTTTTGCTTCCGGGAAGAACCGCTGTAATTCCTCGCCGAACTGCGCCACGACTGCATTCGGCACGACATACATCGGCTTGGTGCAGGCTCCTATGGACTTGAGGTACATTCCCGCCGCGCCCATCGCCGCCGTCTTTCCTGCGCCGACTTCATGCGCCATCATGCAGGTTCCGGTGGCGGCAATTCTCGCGATGACATTTTTCTGGTGAGGACGCAGGGAAAGGTTCGGATTCATGCCGGGTATCGTGATATAATCGCCGTTGTAGGTCCTCGGCTTGATATTATTGAACAGCGCATTGAAACGGTCCTCAATAATCTGTATGCGGTCTTTATCCGCCATTACCCAGTCGTGGAACGCCTGCTCGATTTTGTCCTGGCATTCACGCGCCAGAATGGTTTCCTTTGCGTTGAACACCCTTTCCGTTCTGCCGTCCGGAAGCTCCCGGTAATCATTCACGACTGCGCGTTTTTGGTTCAGAAGAAGCTCCGTCAGCTCGTATGCGTTGAGCCGTTTTGTGCCGTAGGTTTCAGTGGAAAGCACGTCTAACATTCCGCTTGAATTGGTCACTTTCCACTGGTTTATCTCCGGCGAATAATTAACGGTTATCTCCTTTGAATAGCCGTGCATATTCGGGCGGTGCCTCTGCCACTCCGGCGTCTGGAATGTTTCGTACACGAAGTCCTGGAACATCTCCGGCTCGATGTAGATAGTTCCCACGCGGAAACCGATATCTTCGATCCCTATTCTCGGCGGCTGATTGTCCAGAAGCGCGGCAGCGTTGCGCTCATAATCCGGGTCGGTTTTGGCGGCTTCCTGAGCCAGAGCCAGCTTGGTGCGGACGTGTCCGGAAAGGTATTCCTCTGCGGTTTCCCAGCCGGAATATCTGCCGCCGGTGTTCTTCGCCGGATTGCAGTAAATATGCCCGCCAAGCTCCGAAATTACTGCGTCCTTGTCCTTTCCACAGAGTTGTGAAATGTACTCCAGATCAACTGTCTGCTTTAGGTTTATCGAGAGGTGAAGCGCTTCAAGGGCGGTGTCAACGTGCGCCGGAACGCGGTCAACGTTTATCGTTCGCTGAGTGAATATATCCGCTTTAGTAATCTGCTGTTTTCCGTTCGGGAGTTCCTCAACATTTTCAATCGAGGTCAGCCGCGGCGCACGGATATCATCTGCAAATGCGCTTGTATTTGACCGGCTGTTGAGATGTCCGTATTTCTTTACAAAACCGTCATATGTGTTGTTAAGGCGGCTTTGAAGCATTTTCAGTTCATCATCTGAACAACCTTTCTTCTGTGCCGATGTCACTTCGTTCAGCCGGTCGAGTATGCCGCACATGGCTTTTATGCGCGGCTCTGAACCGCCCGTAAACGGCACTGCACTGCGGTTTTCCGCATAGTACAGCGAACCTCCGCGGACGTAATATGTGTACGGAGTCACACCGTCTGGGATATCTCCGTATTTTTCTTTCGGTAATTCATCGTCTATGGTCGGCTCGGCGGAGAAATGCCCGTCAAGCCTGCCAATGGCTTCGGAAAGCCGTTTGTCGGTGTTTCCGTCAGACTTTATCGTGCGTGTATTTCCGAATCTTCCCGGAACGATTCCTGGAGTTCCAAGCACCATTTCCGGGTTCTGCCGGAAGTACCTGTTTTCCTGAAATATGCTTGCTTCGCCGTAAACTCGCTCAGAGCGCACCCAATCCGGATCGCGGTCATTCTCATGCTCAAATTCGAGTTTCTGAAAGAAAAGAATATCCGTGACCGTCTGCGTTCCGGCTGTGCGGAATGCGTCCTCCGGGAGCCTTACGCCGCCGAGGAAATCCGCTTTTCCGGACAGTTCACGGCGGAACGAATCATCGTACTTATCCATAGTTCCTGCGGAGGTGATGAGCGCCATTATTCCACCGGGCTTCAGCTTGTCGATTGACTTTGCGAAGAAGTAATCATGGATAAGGTATTCGTCATATTCCGGGTCGTAGGGCTTGAAATCCCCGAACGGCACGTTTCCGATAATCACATCGAATGTTCCGTTTTCGAACTTGGTACGCTCAAATCCACGGTTCTGTATTTTCGCTTCCGGGTAGAGTTCCTTTGCGATACGCGCGGTCAGGCTGTCGAGTTCCACACCGTACAAACGGCTGTTCTCCGCCATTTTTGCCGGGAGGGTCCCGAAGAAATTACCCGTTCCCATTGCCGGGTCGAGTATCTCGCCGCCGGTAAATCCCATGTTTTCAAGCGCCGTGTAAATGCTCTTTATGATATACGGTTCGGTGTAAAATGCCGTGAGCGTGCTTTCACGGGCGGCGGAATACTCCTTATCGGTGAGCAGGTCTTTCAGTTCTGCGTATTCACGGCTCCAGTTTTCTTTGGAGCTGTCGAATGCGTCTGCAATGCCGCCCCAGCCGCTGTAATGAGCAAGTATGTCCTGCTCCTCGGCGGTCGCATGGCGGTGTTCGGATTCGATTTGTTTCAGCGTTTTAATGGCTGTAACATTGGCGGTGTATTTTGCTTTCGGACCGGTGGGGTATGCGAAATTTTCGGGGAAGCGGTAGTTTTCCGGCGGTGGCGGTTTCTGGGTTAAATGAGCGCGGTTTGTTGTTTCGATTTCGGGTGCGGCTGTTTCATCGGGTGCGGCAACAGGATGTTGCTGCTGTCGAAGCCCAAGCGCGGCATGGACGCCGCGCAACTCAGCTTCGACTGCGACACCGTGTCGCACCTCTGCCGGGTCGAAATACTGACGTTTGCCGTCTATTGGCTTTATGTATACAGAAACATCGGCGCTTTCTGCGGACATATCAATATACTTGCAGATATGCTCCAGCGCTTCTGAAATATCTATCGGATTATCGAAATAATCCTCCTGCGAATCGTCATTGAATAGAACAGCGCCATTCTCTGGCGAAGCAAAGAAAGTTATGTGATTGACGGTTTCGCGGAAATTGTCTTTTCGCTCATGACCGTTATCGTCAATGCCGCCTAAATAAACATCTGAACGCTCCTCAATCTCAATGTAATCGAGATTTGCAAAATCGATATCCAAATCGTACTTTTCGATTCTGCCAGACAGCTTTATAGATGCGACATCGTGTCGCACCTCAAGCCCTTTTCCTCATCTGAAAGGGAAATCAAATCATCAAAGGATAGAAACTTGAGCGCAAGCTCGTTCATCTCGTCCAGGGAATTATACTGCTCCTCACGGGCGATATTGCCGCCGTACTCTGTCGTTATACGGTACTGGACAAGGTCGGCGTAAACGCTGATTACCGCGTCGTTTTCCTCGTCGGTGGTGTATGCCAGGTCAACGTGCGACGGGTCCTCTATTTCAGCCGCACTGCCGAATTCCTGCTCGAAATAGTCCTTGATGTACGCAGTGGCGCGGTTCAGAGATTCGTCCGCCTGCGGTTCTTCCATCGTGAATTCATTATCGCCGAAAAGCGTAAACTGCTCGGCAGGCTGTTCCGGTGCGGTAATTACGGTCGGCTTGCCGGAATTCAGCCTGCCGTGCTGTTCCTGATTATATAAATACCCGAAAACCTCCGATGTGATTTTGTCAACAGAATCGGACGTCAGCGGTTCGCCGGAAGCGAAGAATTCTGTGATCTCCTCCTCCGGAAATCCAAGCGCCGGATTGTGCCCGGTGTGCGCGGAAATCTCGCTTATCAGCTCGGAAACGGAATCCCGGCACATTGCACGGAACTGACCATATCCGGAATCGACGGGGAGATTTTTACCTGCTTCCGCAGCTTCATTCCAGTCGTTGAACTTCCACGGAATATTTATCGAACTGCGGTCGATTTTCTGGTATGATTCCTTGACGTGCGGCTTTGTGCGGACGCATTCTGACGCATAAACAGCGAACATATCGGCATTCAGCCTGATCGGATAATCCAGACCGCAGACGGCGGTTTCCTTACGAATGTAGTCCAAACGGTCATTGTACAGACAGTGCGGATATTCGTAGTGAATCGTGAACCGCTGTGCGTCAAAAAGCGTCATTCGGCGGCGCGTTTCTATGTCGGATTCGGTGATGTACTTCCCACTGTTTACCGCACTGCGTACGGCTTCGGCGACTTTCTTCCAGTTGAACCGAATGACCTGCCTATTGCTGAGGACCAGCTCAATTCCTTTGCTGTCGTGGTTGCTGAAGCTTACCGGGTTGTCATTACGGGAACTGCCGCCGATCCCGTATTCATTTTTCAGAAATTTCGCAAGCTCGTCTTTGCTAGGGGAGTTCTCGGAAATGTACTCGCTTATGCGGAATTTTCCGTTAGAAAAGCCGCTTCCGCGGATAATTTCGTCTTCAAGGAGCTTTTGCGCGTGATCGCTGTCCGGGCTTATTTCCTCCGGAATATCCGTAAAAACAGAAATGGTATCTGATTCGTCGTCAGATACCATTTCGTCTAGTTCTTCGTCGTCAGGCTCATCGAGATTTTCTGAATCTCCGTCAGATTCGCCCGGCTCCGGACTTCTGCCGCCAGCCACGCTACGCTCGTCCGCAGGGATTCCCACGCGGCTTCCTGCGCCGCCATGTCTATCTCCGTCCGCTGGCTCACGCTCTCGGAGTAATCCCGGCTGAGGAAGGTTTTCGCCAGCAGGGAGCGCGCCGTGCTGTTCCGGGCTTTCTCCGCTTTCTTCCCGATCTCTTTCCATATCCGGAGGTACAGCCCGCTGATGTTCACCATATCCAGCGCCGTCGGGTCGAGTTCGTTCATCAGGTCCACCGCTTTGCGCTCCAGCGGAGTCATCTGCGCCCTGCCGTAATTCGTGAATTTCGGGTGGAACAGTCCGTTCTGATCTTCCTCGAATGGGATATCGTAGATGTTTTCTGCATATTCCAGCTTCATAACGCTCATATTCTTTCCTCCTTATGATTCCGTCTATCTCGCGCAGTACTGCCTGTGCGAGAGCCGTTGCGGCGTTTCCAATTTCGACGATCGAAAGGTCGGAATTTATCTTAGCTACGTCCGAGAAATCGCTGTCGCCTGGAATGCCGCACCTTGTCATGCAAATAAACTCTGCACTTGCCCGAATGAACGCCGCCGTTCTGGGGTCATTCGAGATGGTATTATTTAATTTGCTGTTATAATTATATACTATATCTATATTTTTGTCAAGGCTTTTCTGCAAATAATCTTCAAAAGAAACAGCGTTTTCTGCGTTCTCGGAATTGAATTTACCGACGACCCCGTCAGCCATTCGCTCGGAAAGCTTCCACTTGGAATTGTACGCCTTTCCGTAGGTCTGGCGCACATCGAAAAGGTACATGAGCTGTGTATCAGTGCGGCTTCTGAAAACCGCCGTGGAATGCTCTCCGCGCCTTATGTACCGCCCGATATTGTTCCACTGATCGATGGTTCCGCACATTTCCGCTTTCGGGTTCTGGAGCGTAAGGAGCATTGCCTCGCAGAAATTGAGCCTCCAGAAGCTGGAGGTCATTCTGAGCGTCTGCTCCCATACCTCCGGACTGCGGAGCCGGGGAAGCCGGTGGTCGTATATCTGGGCGATTTCGCTGAATCTGCTCATGGGTACCTCCGTGAAATGAAAAATGGAGCAATCTTTCGACTGCTCCATGGATGGTTATTTAGCGGAAAGCTCACCGATACTCTTTTCAGCAGCTTCCAGTTCTTTTTTCTTTGCTGCGTTCCGGCGGTTGCCGCCGTCCTCGTTCTGCTCAATCGGCAGCTTCATAAACCGGGCTTCATGCTTTGCCGCATAGCTCGTCACTTTCCGCAGATTAGAGAGAACGCCCGCAGCCAAAAGGTCAGTGCGGATAAAATGCGCGGTGCAGTCATGGGTGCGTTTCTTGTAGATCCCACAGATATAGCAGTTCTGCTTTCGCTTACCTAACGAAAAATTGGCAGAATGAGCGTTATATGAGCATGAATGTTTTCTTCAAAGGCTGGAGAATATTAAACTCAACCCGCCATTCAATATCGTCCGATACTGGTTCAAAGTGTAGGGCAGAGCAAGCAACATGGAGATTTTCTTGCTTGCTGTCACCACACAGGATTGCGGTTGGTCCATCCGCACCGCCGATAATGCCGACACAAACAATATCATTATGCGCTTCCGGCGCAAAGTGATTTGTTATAGGAGCGATTTCTAAAGGCTTATCGCCATCGGCACAATCACGGATTAAAATATCATCGTCTGGTTTAGGCGAAAGCGTATAGCTCATAGCAGTAAAATGCGTCGGATAAAACCAACGGTCAGAGCCAACGCGCTTTTGAGAAATTGTCTGCTGCTCCAATTCCTGTACTGTCAATGTATATTTTGTTCCGCTGACCGGATGGGAGAAAGGAAACGAATCTCCGGGAGCGTGTGTCTTGAAATGTGGTCCTGGGACACGGTGCGACTGCTGCTCCATCGTAAGGGAGAGTGATTTTATCTCAGGTCGGCGTTTGCTTGCCCATGGAAAAGCTGCCCTAAAAATCATCCATCCATAGGATATATCCAAGTCATAGTGTTCCAACGCCCACTTTGCTTCCAATTCATTGATCATCCCATCCGGCAAACACGGATTATAAACCACCGAGCAGCCGTGGGAGATTCGCATTGTTTTCCCGTTCAATTCCAAACGAGGAATAAAGTCAAGGCAAAGCGGATTGTCTAAATCAATTTGCATTTGCTGCTCCTGCGTAAAGTATACGCAGGAATCATTGTCGGGGTGTAAATCCCACTTTTTCATAAACTTGCGAATGTCCTCTGCGGGGGTACACATACAGAGATCCATGACAAGTCCCTTGCTGCAAGAATACGCCGCAGGAATAACCCAATGATGTCCAGCCCATTCAAATTGCTTATTCAACCGGATTTCTGTTCCGGCACGGTCTTTCCCCGAATGTCCCCAAAAGTTCCCCTCAAAGTAGACTTTCCACTCCGGGATGGTCGGTTCTGCATCAAGGTTCATATCAGTATCATAATAATCTTCGGTATACTTGATTTTGCTATAATCAAAAGATGTTTGCAGTTCTTTGATATATTCCCATGGCTGCTCCATAGACTTCAATTTCATTTTCTCGGCAAGCCCCGAAAGTGTCCTTTGCTGTTCCTTCGGTGGAGGATTGTCCTGCAAAAAGGCTTCAAATTGCGCTTCGTCCCACATCCACGCTTGCTCCAAAGCTGCCACATCACCGCAAGCAAGGAGCAATCTTAAAAAGTCTGCAAAATTCTTTGCCAGCGGGTGAACAAAATTAGGCGCAGAGTTCATAGGGCTAATGGCAAAAACCATACTTCCAAAGCCCCGAATAAAGCAAAAATGGATACCGTCCACACCTGCCCAACCAAATATAGATGCTCCTTTGGGCGTACAAAAGTATGGCGCATTATCTTCACGGAACTCTACGCCCACGGAGGAAAGGTCAATTTTACTCTGCAAAAACTTCTGAAATGTTCTGTCCATAATAATCTCCATAAATACTGCTGGTTTGAAAATGGCGGCAACGGCTTCCTAGTCGCCCTCGCTTGCCTTAACGATCGTTTCATAGGGAAGTCGCTGGCTCATAGGACAACCCCTCCAACTCTGCTCGTAGCTGCCGCAGAATCATCTGAATACGCCGCCCGGTTGTGTTGCCTGCCGTCCGTATCTCCGTCCAATCTCCCTATGAATCAATCGTTGGAAGTAGTATAGGAAAATGATTTCCTGTTCCATCCGTGATAGCGCAGACAGGGCTGCGGCAAGCTCTATACTTTCCAAAAGCGCAATTTTACCGCAGACGAAAAGCGGATGGAAAATCCCCCTTTCTGAATAATGGTAGAGGGCGGCAGCATTTTGTGCTGTCGCCCTCTTGATTACCGAACAGCAAAGACGGGCGGGGCTGTCAACGGCGGCGCATTTGCGCCGTTCATCTTGACCGTTGACAGGCTCGGCTGGGTTTGCTACAAATTCTATCTCTTTATGATTTGTCGGAAAAACTCCTTACCCAAACAAAAACTACAATCGCGGTTGCAATGAGTAATTCTGCAAGAATTACAGAAGCATTCCATATTTCAAAATAGAAATGCCCAATGAAATAGACCGCAAAAAAAATCAAATAAATTCCAATCGAATACATAATATTTTTGGAAATTTGAGTGCGTTTCTGTTCCCTAACTAACATCTGTTTCTGTTGTTGTTCCAGAATTTCTGTTTTAACCGATAATTCATCTATCTCTGATGGTTTTAACAGATAATCCACGGTAACATCGAATACTTTGCTTAGTTCAACAATCTTTTCTACTTCGGGTATGACCTGCCCACTTTCCCATTTTGAAATAGATTGTCTTGAAACATTAAGCTGCTCAGCCAGTTGTTCCTGTGTTAATTCTCTACTTTTGCGTAGTGTTATAAGTTTTTCTGCGAACTCCATATGTGTTCCTCCTTTTGATTTTGTGTATAAATCTTATCAAAATACTCATTTGCACTCTAGCAAGTAAGCTATACAATTACATGACAAACGGTAGAGTTTAAGTGCTTTCTTGTATATCTTGATTGTCATTCTACTTTATATGCCTATTTTAGCATAGAAAAAACGTTTTCTCTATTACTCCATTATTTTACGGAATAGTGGGCTGTCTTTCTTTATTTTAGTTGTGTTACTTTATCACACATGAGCATT
>ERZ773243.3539-NODE-3539-length-10866-cov-2.965961_pt1 | contig 10866 bp, 5 predicted proteins | sample MGYA00580520_ERZ773243 | MGnify/ENA primary metagenome ERZ773243 (study PRJEB29015, sample SAMEA2737747) | human gut metagenome | biome: human gut; feature: human-associated habitat; material: faeces | place: China | collected 2012 ... | reverse complement strand
TATTAGAGCATGACGACGAAGTGCGTTATCAACTTGTCAGCAACGAAGAAACACTCAAGAAATATCCCTTTCCATTTTGTCTTGAAATTGGTTATCGCATCTATGGCAAGAAAATCGACGTAACATGGGAAGTAAAGAATACCGGAGAAAAAGAAATGCATTTCCAAATTGGGGCACACCCGGCATTCTGTTATCCGGATTTCGATGCAGCTACAGAAGAGCGGGGTTTCTTTGGCTTTGGAAAAAAGAACAGCCTGAAATATATCCTCATTTCCGAAAAAGGCTGCGCTGATCCGGACACCAAATATCCGTTGAAATTAACTGATGGACTGTTACCTTTAGATATACATACCTTTGATAAAGATGCACTGATATTGGAAAACAGTCAGGTACGGCAGGTTACTCTATATAATAAGGATAAACAACCCTACCTCAGCCTGCATTTCAATGCACCTGTAGTCGGTTTGTGGTCACCTCCTTCCAAGAATGCTCCATTCGTCTGTATAGAACCGTGGTATGGTCGTTGTGACAGAGCACACTATACAGGAGAATATAAAGAAAAGGATTGGATGCAGCATCTGCAGCCCGAAGAAATATTCAGAGGAAAATACACTATTGAAATAGAGGAATAAAAGAGAAATAGACCAATCGGCCTATCATATCCATACCAACTCCGTATCAAAGCCGTACCAACCCCGTGTCTGGTCCAAACGCTTAGGTACGGAGCAAATACGGAGTTGGTACGGCTTTGGTGTAGGTTAGGGATGGTAAAAGAGGTAAAACAGACTAATTTTACTTCAATTTATAAACCTTGAACGAACTTACCGTATAGCTTCCACCTTTAGCATAGAAACTGATGCGGTTATATGGTTCTGATGGAAATACAAGGTTTGTCATTGCAAAACGTCCGTCATCTCCAAATGCTTCAATACTCGATTTATCAATAAAAAGACGTAATGTCATTTCCGAATTATCCTCTATTGGAGCAAAAGTCACTATCGGAAAATCCTGACTGAATGATACGATTCCACTCTTACTACGGTCCATCGCGAATTTCTTCTCTACCAGATTATAATAGATATCCACTTCTTCTCCTTTTGAATTAAATAGTTGGAAACCTACAATCTCAGCATTCCGGTTCTTAATTGTCATTTCAATTTCATATGTACCCGTATTATCGGAAAGCAGCTTATCCAGGTTATAGGTACGGTCTACTTTGAAGGAATGTTTCTTTTCTTCTTTTCCACGCAGTTTCAGCAGTTCTTTAGCTGGAGAAGATTTCAGATATGTTTCACCGGCCGAAGTATAGAGGCTCAAGTCACGGGGAATAGAGTTACCACTGCGATATTGAGTAGTAGGTACATTGTTGGCATATTGCCAGTTACTCATCCACGCCAATGCAATATGACGCCCTTCGGGTGCATTGCTCCAGGTCACGGTAGCATAATGATCCTTTCCCCAGTCCATCCATTTAGTAGCTTTGGGTGATTCGTTTACAAATCTCTTTCCATCAAAAGTACCTACAAAATATTGGGTAGCGCTACCACCGAAAGGCCCTCCGGGGTTAATGTTACAAATCAATACCCACTTCTTCAGTTCAGTACCCTCGATGGGCAATTCAATCAGATCAGGACATTCCCATACGCCGCCATGAGCACCCTGGCCTTCACCAAAACTACTTTCATAAGACCAGTCTTTCAGATTAGCAGAAGAATAGATTTGCATTTCCTGTCCCACAGCAAGAATCATAATCCATTTATCGGTAGCATCATGCCAGAATACTTTCGGATCGCGGAAGTCACGCTGGGTAGAGGTCAAGATAGGATTACGTGCATACTTCTTGAATGTCCTACCATTATCTAGGCTATAAGCCATGCTCTGTACCTGACGATCGCTGGCCGAAGTATAGAAAGCTACGATTGCACCGGCACCAAAGCCTGCCGTATTATCTTTATCAACCACACATGAACCACTGAATATGGTTCCCAATGCATCGGGTGCAATGGCTACCGGCTGATGTTCCCAACTTACAAGATCTGTACTAGTGGCATGTCCCCAATGCATATTTCCCCACATTGAACCATAAGGATTGTATTGATAGAACAGATGGTAAACACCATCTTTATACACCATGCCATTCGGATCATTCATCCAGCCATATTGGGGAGTAAAGTGATAAAGCGGACGGAAGTTCTCACGGTTTGTCGTATCGAACTCATCAGAAAGCTTCATTTCATCCCAGCAAATAGCCGTATCAGGAATCAACTGGAAGTTAAAGGAAAGTGATTTATTATCAAATCCGGAGAGATCTACTGGAACAAAGTAGTCTACCTTATTTATAGCCAGACGAACATTCATGTTGCGTACTACATCATTGTCTGCTATCATATACAGTTTTGCTTCCGGAGAAGCCTCTTCCACGGGAAGCAACAAAAATTTCTTCTGGTTCTCAATCTGGACAATACTCTGTCCGTCACCTAAATGTTTAATCACGAAAGGAGGGTTAATAGCTTGGCACGAAAAGACCGACCAAATTGTACCTATTATAAAGGTAAGGGTCCATCGCACGGTCAACAAATTGTTTTTTAAATTCATGATGTTTTTGGGTATTACATTTAATTAATAATGGGTTACTCGGGAAAGCACTTTGCAAAGGAAGCCAATAAAAAAGAAACAGCCTGCTATTTATGTTTCATAAGCTGGTAATTTTGATACCTACCTTTTATTTTGTTACAAATATGTCAGCATATGAAACATAAATTACAGCCTCTTATCATAGAATTCCTTTTATTTGCAACATCAAAACATCACTCGGGAAAGCATGTTTTGAGAGGTAATCCACAGCGATTACAAAATGAAAAGCATATTAATTAAAATCTAAAAACATGGAAGGCATAAAAAGATCGCTTCTATTTGCACTCTTTCTTATTATATGTACAATGGTTCAGGCCCAACGCCTGACTGTACAAGGAAAAGTGGTTTCCAAGACTGACGGAGAGCCTATTATTGGCGCAACCGTCATAGAGACTAACCAGACAGGCAACGGTACCATAACTAATATTGACGGTGACTTTACACTATCTGTACCACAAGGTGCAGAACTGACTATTTCGTATATCGGCTTCAAAACAGTGAATGTGGAAGCACAAGCTACACTAAACATTACCCTGGAAGAAGAATCCGAATTACTACAGGAAATTGTAGTCACAGGCTATACCACTCAACGCAAAGCTGACCTGACCGGAGCGATATCCGTAGTTAGCATGGATGAAATTGCCAAGCAAAATGAAAATAATCCAATTAAAGCATTGCAAGGACGTGTACCGGGTATGAACATCACAGCCGACGGTAATCCCAGTGGAAATGCCACAGTACGTATCCGCGGTATTGGAACTCTGAACAACAATGACCCTCTTTATATTATTGATGGTGTCCCTACCAAATCGGGTATGCACGAACTGAACGGTAATGACATTGAATCCATTCAGGTATTGAAGGACGCAGCTTCTGCTTCTATCTATGGTTCGCGTGCTGCAAACGGTGTTATCATCATCACTACGAAGAAAGGTAAAGAAGGGCAGATAAAGATTAACTTCGATGCTTCTATCGCCGCTTCCATGTATACCAATAAGATGGAAGTACTAAATGCAGAAGAATATGGTCGTGCCATGTGGCAGGCTTACGTAAACGAAGGGCAGGACCCCAATACCAATGCACTGGGTTATAAGTATAGTTGGGGTTACGATGCAAACGGTTATCCTCAACTGAACAACATCAGCATGTCCAAATATCTGGATTCCGCCAACACTGTGCCGGCTGCCGATACTGACTGGTTTGACGAAACCACCCGTACAGGTATTATCCAGCAGTACAATGTATCAGTAAGCAACGGTTCGGAAAAGGGATCTTCTTTCTTCTCACTGGGTTATTATAAGAATATAGGTATCATTAAAGACAGCGACTTTGAACGTTTCTCTGCCCGTATGAACTCTGATTACAACCTGATTGGTAAATTCCTGACCATAGGAGAACATTTCACCCTGAACCGTACTTCGGAAGTACAGGCACCGGGCGGATTCCTGCAGAATGTATTGCAATTCAATCCTTCACTGCCGGTTTATGATATCAATGGAGAATATGCCGGTCCGGTAGGTGGATACCCTGACCGCGAAAACCCCGTGGCAAGACTGGATCGTAACTCCGATAATCGCTATACTTACTGGCGTATGTTTGGTGATGCCTACATTAATCTCAATCCCTTCAAAGGATTCAATGTACGCTCCACCTTCGGATTGGATTATGCACAAAAATCACAACGCATCTTCACCTATCCCATCACCGAAGGTAATGTGACAAATGATAAGAATGCCGTAGAAGCCAAGCAAGAACACTGGACGAAATGGATGTGGAATGCCATCGTTACCTACAATCTGGAAATTGGCAAACACCGTGGTGACGCCATGGTCGGTATGGAGTTGAACCGCGAAGACGATATCAATTTTTCGGGTTATAAAGAAGACTATTCCATCCTGACGCCTGACTATATGTGGCCGAATGCCGGTTCCGGTACGGCTCAAGCTTATGGCTCGGGTGAAGGTTATTCACTGGTTTCTTTCTTCGGAAAACTGAATTATACGTATAATGATAAATATCTGCTCTCTATGACAGTACGCCGTGACGGTTCTTCACGTTTCGGTAAGAATAACCGCTATGCCACATTCCCTTCCTTCTCACTGGGATGGCGCCTGAACCGTGAAAAGTTCATGCAGAGCCTCAGTTGGATTGACGACCTGAAAGTCCGCGGCTCATGGGGCCAGACCGGTAACCAGGAAATCTCGAACATTGCCCGCTATACTATTTACGTTCCCAACTACGGTGTGACAGAATCAGGCGGTCAAAGCTACGGTACTTCCTATGACATTGCCGGAACCAATGGCGGCAGTATCCTTCAGTCCGGATTCAAACGTAACCAAATTGGTAACGATAACATCAAATGGGAAACAACCACACAGATCAACCTGGGCCTTGATTTCTCAATTCTCAAACAATCTCTTTACGGCTCATTCGACTGGTTCTACAAAAAGACAACGGATATCCTGGTACAGATGGCTGGTATCGCCGCTATGGGCGAAGGAAGCAGCCAATGGATCAATGCTGGAGAAATGAAGAACGTGGGCGTTGAACTGAATCTCGGTTATCGTAATCAAACTGCATTCGGATTGAAGTATGACCTGAATGCCAACATAGCCACTTACCGGAATGAAATTACAAAACTGCCTACTACAGTAGCAGCCAATGGTACTTTCGGAGGTAACGGTGTACAAAGCGTAATCGGACATGCCAATGGTTCACAAGTTGGTTATGTAGCCGACGGCATCTTCAAATCACAGGAAGAGATTGATAACCACGCCACTCAGGAAGGTGCCGGAATAGGCCGTATCCGCTGGCGCGACCTGGATCACAACGGCATCATCAACGAGAAAGACCAACAATGGATTTATGATCCGACACCAGACTTCAGCTATGGTCTGAACATCTACCTTGAATACAAGAATTTCGACCTCACCATGTTCTGGCAAGGTGTTCAGGGAGTAGACGTTATCAGCGACCTGAAGAAAGAGACAGACCTTTGGAGTGGACTCAACATTGGTTTCCTGAACAAAGGTAAGCGAGTACTCAATGCATGGTCGCCCACCAACCCGAACTCTACCATTCCTGCATTGTCGCGCAGCGATACAAACAATGAGAAGCGTGTTTCCACTTATTTCGTTGAGAATGGTTCATTCTTGAAGTTACGCAATATACAGTTGGGCTACAACGTTCCGAAAACCTTTGCCCAGAAGATGAAGATGGAGCGCCTGCGCTTCTACCTGAGTGCACAGAACGTATTCACCATCAAGAGTAAGGAATTCACCGGAGTAGATCCTGAAAATGCCAACTATGGCTACCCCATCCCGATGAATATAACTTTCGGTATTAATGTAGGCTTTTAACAATAAAATCAGTTACTTATGAAAAAGTTAATATATACAGCAATCTTAGGTCTTTCACTGATGTGCGGCAGTTGTACCGACTTTCTGGAAGATCAGCTCCCCCAGGGAACCATCAGCGACGAACAGCTGAAGAACCCGGCATACATCGACAACCTGGTGATCTCTGCTTATGCAGTATGGATTACCGCCGAAGATATCAACTCTTCCTTCTCCATGTGGAATTATGACGTACGTTCGGATGACGCTTATAAAGGCGGAAACGGTACGGAAGACGGTGATGTATTCCACTCACTGGACATCTCGCAAGGTATCATGACTACGGCATGGAACATCAGCGATATGTGGCAGCGTCTCTACAACTGTATCTCACGTGTCAATACAGCTTTGCAACTGTTGGAACAAGTGGATGAACACACCTATTCACTGAAGCAGCAACGCATTGCCGAAATGAGATTCCTCCGTGCACATGGTCATTTCTTGCTGAAACGCCTGTACAAGAAGATCCCGTTTGCCAACGATGCCAACTTGTCACCGGAAGAATACAACTATCTCTCCAACACTACTTACAACAATGACGAAGGCTGGCAACAAATTGCAGACGATTTCCTGTTTGCTTATGATAACCTTCCCGTGAAGCAGGCAGACAAAGGTCGTCCCGCCAAAGCCGCAGCAGCTGCCTATCTGGCAAAGACTTATCTGTACAAAGCTTATCATCAGGATAATGCAGACAGCCACGAAGTGACAAGCCTCAGCACAGAAGACTTGGTGAAAGTAGTGCAATACACGGACAATGCCATCATGTCGGCAGGCGGCTACGGGCTGGAATCGGATTTCCACAACAACTTCCGCCCGGAACCTCAATATGAAAATGGTATAGAATCCCTGTGGGCCATGCAATACTCCATGAACGACGATACTAATAACGGTAATTGTAACTGGTCTTACGGTCTGATTGTTCCCAACATTCCGGGAGTTACCGATGGTGGTTGCGACTTCTACAAACCGAGCCAGAATCTGGTGAACGCATTCAGGACAGATGCCAACGGACACCCCCTGCTGGATTCCTTTAACAATACTGATTACAATTCACAATCCGATTATGCTGACCCACGCCTCTTCCTGACAGTAGGTATGCCGGGATTCCCTTATGAATTCAATAAGAACTATATGATGGATCAGTCGACTACCTGGAGTCGTAGCAACGGACTTTACGGATACTACATAACCCTGAAACACAATGTAGACCCGGATGGCGATTACCTGATAAAGGGTGCCTGGTGGGGTTCTCCAATGAACCGTATCGTACTGCGCTACTCGGATGTATTGTTGATGCGTGCCGAAGCACTGATCCAACTGAACGATGGACGTATCGCCGAAGCTATCAGCCTGATTAACGAAGTACGCAACCGTGCCAAACAAAGTACAGCCATAATTGCCGACTACGAAATGGAATATGGCGTACGTTTCAACGTTCAGCCCTATACGGGGAGCTACTCACAAGCAGATGCCTTGAAATTGCTGAAGTTTGAACGTCGTGTAGAACTGGCTCTGGAATCAGAACGCTTCTTTGACCTGGTAAGATGGGGTGAAGCCGCCGAGGTACTGAATAAGTTTTATGCCGAGGAAGCTGCCGACTGCACCATCTACACGAATGCCTCGTTCACTAAAAATAAAAACGAATATCTTCCTATTCCGTTTGCACAGATGAGTGCCAGCAACGGAAATTATACGCAGAATTGTGGTAACTGGTAACCTTATAAAAAAAGAAGAACATTATGAAATCAATACAGAATAAACTAAATCTGCTTGTACTGGGAATCGTCCTGCTGTTAGCATTCCCGGGATGCAGCGATGATAATACATCCGACTTAAAACTGGACGGAGACACATGGCTTACCACCTTTGAACTGAATAACGCCTATATGGGAGTGATAGACCGGACCAATAAGACCGTGACCGTTGCAGTGCCCGAAATATACGATACTGATGCAATGAAAGTCACCGATATCGAAGTATCCGAAGGTGCCGAGGCTTCTGTTAAAGCAGGCGATGTGCTGAACTTCTCATTCCCCCAAGTGATAAAAGTGACTAATGGAAACGTATTCCTGGATTATACAGTCAATATCAAGCATGATGAAGCGCGGATACTCTCCTTCAAACTGAATGACGCTTATGCCGGAGTTATCGACCAGTCTAAACGTACCATCACCGTACGTGTGCCAAGCTCAGTCAATATCAAAAATATGGTTCCGGTCATTACAACTTCGGCAGGAGCCATCGTAATGCCGGCATCCGGCCAGGCTATTGACTTCAGTAATCCTGTAGAATTCACTGTTTCATACAACACCGCATCCGCCGTTTATACGGTAACGGTTATCCCGACCGATGCACCGAGCGCCGTATATGTAGGTCTGGCAGCTACATTAAATGAACTAAATCCGGAAGAAAAAGAAGCGGCAACCTGGATGCTGAACAATGTTGCCAATTCTCAGTATATCTCATTCGAAGATGTGCAGGCAGGAAGAGTAGACCTGAGCGAGTGCGAAATCATGTGGTGGCATCTGCATATAGACGGCGGCATCGACAACATGGATAAGTTCGAAAAGGCAGCGCCTGCAGCAATCAGTGCATTGGTGAAGATGAAAGACCTTTATAACAATGGCATGAACCTGTTGCTTACCCGCTATGCCACTTACTATGCTGCCAAGCTGGGGGCTACCTTGGACGGCAACAACCCAAACAACTGTTGGGGACAATCAGAAGAATCCGGTGAAATAGTAGGCGGTGCATGGAACTTCTTTATCCAAGGACACGAGTCGCACGCTCTCTACCAGAATTTGGCGATGAACAACGGTGAAACGAACAAGGTCTATACCTTCGATACCGGCTACCGGACCACCAACAGTACGGCACAATGGCACATCGGTTCCGACTGGGGTGGCTATGCCACAAATGAAGTATGGCGTACCAATCATGGTGGCGTTGATCTGGGTTATGGTGGCGATGGTGCTATCGTGGCATGGGAATATCTGTCCGAAGGTTCTCGCGGAAGCATCGTATGTATCGGCTCAGGATGCTACGACTGGTATGCCTACGGCATAGATGCTTCGGCGGACAAATACCACGGCAATGTGGCTAAACTGACAAAGAATGCAATTGACTATTTAACGGGTAAATAAAACTAATATATGAAAACAATGATATATTCACTCACACTGGCTGCTCTGATGATTACTTCTTTCAGCAGCTGTAGCGATGACAATGATCCGGTTTTAACTCAGAAGGACTGGGACGGAACCACCACTTATTTTGCTTCGGCAGATGCCATGAAGTTTGATACTTACTATAAGCCATCTGTTGGTTATGTAGGCGATCCGATGCCTTTCTATGATCCGCAGGCAAAAGATTTCAAGATTATGTATCTACAGGAGTACCGTCCGAACCAGGCAGGCACTTACCACCCGATATGGGCAGTAAGTACTCAGGACGCTGCTTCATACAGATCTATGGGTGAACTGATCTCTTGCGGAGGATTGTCGGAGCAGGATGCTGCTATCGGAACGGGTAGTACTATTTATAATCCTTCGGATAAATTGTACTATACCTTCTACACAGGTAACAAATATCAGCCTACTTCTTCCGAGAACGGTCAGGTAGTGATGTATGCTACTTCACCCGACTTCAAGACCTGGACCAAGAATCGCACTTTCTATCTGAAAGGTGACACTGACGGATACAGCAAGAATGATTTCCGCGATCCCTTCGTTTTTGAAGGTGAAGATGGAAAATACCACATGCTTGTTTCCACTACCAAAAGCGGTAAAGGTGTGCTGGCCGAATATACTTCTACGGATATGAAAAGCTGGGAACATGCAGGTGTATTCATGACCATGATGTGGGATCGCTTTTACGAATGTCCCGATGTCTTCAAGATGGGAAACTGGTGGTATCTGGTCTACTCGGAGATGCATGCAGCCATACGCAAAGTTCAATATTTCAAGGGGCGTACATTGGAAGAGCTGAAAGCAACTACCGCCAATGATGCCGGCATCTGGCCCGACAGCCACGAAGGTTTCCTTGACTCCCGCGGTTTCTATGCAGGCAAGACGGCTTCGGACGGAACCAACCGCTACATTTGGGGATGGTGCCCTACTCGCTCGGGCAATGACAATACTGCCGTAGGAGCCTCTCCGAACGAACCGGAATGGGCAGGAAGCCTGGTTGCTCACAAAGTCATCCAGCATGCGGATGGTATTTTGACTTTAGGCTTAATAGAAGGTATCAGCCAGAAATATACCACTGCCTCTGCCGTAAAAGTGATGGAAAAAAGTAACGGAGTATCAGAAAGCAACGGTAACTATACTCTGACGGATAATGCTTATATCCTATTCAATCGCTTAAATGTAAACAACAAGATTTCATTCACCGTAAAGACGGCAGGTAATGCAGATAGATTCGGTATCTCTCTGGTACGCGGCACGGACTCCAAGAAGTACTATACCATCGTCGTAAACCCGGAAGACAACAACAATAAACGGAAGATAAACTTCGAAGAAGAAGGTGAAGATGGTAAAGGATTCATCGACGGAATAGACGGTTATCTGTTCGACAGACCTGCTGATAATACTTATAATGTAACTATCTGTACGGACAACTCTGTCTGCGTGGTTTATATCAATGACAATGTGGCTTATACGAATCGCATTTACGGGATACAGAAGAATCTGTGGTCTATCAACAGCTATTCGGGAAGTGTGGAAGTCAGCAACGTGAAGGTCAGCCACTACTAAGCGGAGAAACGTAGCCAATTTTTACCTTCATTATATATTTCCCCGAAGACCGTCTGGAATATATTCTGAGAGGGGGTATAATC
>ERZ773243.3532-NODE-3532-length-10882-cov-2.882054_pt1 | contig 10882 bp, 8 predicted proteins | sample MGYA00580520_ERZ773243 | MGnify/ENA primary metagenome ERZ773243 (study PRJEB29015, sample SAMEA2737747) | human gut metagenome | biome: human gut; feature: human-associated habitat; material: faeces | place: China | collected 2012 ... | reverse complement strand
AAACTGTCACGGTATTATTATGCAGAACGAATGTTCGTTTGCCAAGTGCTATTACCACAAATCGTCGAAAAAGTCAATACCGTAAACACAGAATTTGCAAAGAAAATATTGAAATCTGCGTTTCAGTATGGTAAACTTTATAAGGACTATTGTATGCCTAAACACCTCCGAGGACAACAAAGGCTAATTCTCGGAGAATAAAGAAAATAAAAAACTGACCTTCTTCGAGTTTTAGATAAAATTTGAAGGAGGTCTTTTATTATGAAGACAAAAGGAAAGGCAAAGCGACTGCTTACGATGCTTCTCGCTTTTGTAATGGTGGTTGGTTTAATTCCAACGGCAGCAATGGCTATGGATAGCCAAGCAGAGTACACGGGCGTATGCACCCACGGCAGTCATGAGGGGTATATCGAATTAACTTCCGAATACCTGACAACACACTACGACAGGTTAAATTCTGGTAAATATTATCTGTCAGAAGATTTGGACTACTCAGGCTCATGGTATCTTGATGTTGCAGAAAATGCAACTGTTGAACTGTGTTTAAACGGTCACACGCTTACTTTTTCAAACGAGTATCTTTTGGTTCGGGATGGTGCCAGCCTGTTGCTTGAAAACGGAAAGGTAAAGTTAGAAAGTTCAGCAAATAAGGTGATTTGGGGTTATAGTTCGGAGGCTGTAGAAATTCGCAACTGTGATATAGACGGAAACGGAACTGCAACCTATTTAGTTTTTATAAACGGGGATACCGGCGCACAAGAAGTGAAAATCACTGACTCGAAATTGCACAATATCTGTGACAGTTCCTATGCTGCTGTCAGTATGTTTGGAGAAAATCCGCTTGGTTCATTGGATATTAGCCGGACAGACATTTATGACCTTGCCGGCTCATCCAATGGCATCTATCTCGATTGTGCGACAGCAAAAATTTCAAACTGTACATTAGACGGGGGAGGAATTGTCAACAGTTTAGCACACATATCCGAAGTGTCCAATGTCAGTATCACCAAAAATGGAATCGGACTAAGGAACGATGGCACAATAGATATCATTAAGAACTGCACCATCGTGTCTGAGGGAGCATCTATTCAGAATGAAGGCTTGATTAAAGAAATCAGCGGCGGAAGTTATACTTATAACCCTTCTATTTTCCAAGAGGGTGCATTACAAAACAGCGGAACAATCAATAACATTACAAGTAATGCAGAGTTTTTCGGTGCACCTGCCATCAAAAATGAAGGCAGCGGCAAGATTACAATTACAGATGCCGAAGTGCTTGGTTCCGTTGATGGTCTGACAGCAGGATTTGCAATCTATGGCTATGCGGTAACCCCCTCTGCCACGGGAACGGTGACTATCAACGGCGGTAATTATAGCTGTGCAGTCTATGACCCGAACAATACTTCTACTGCGGAGAAGCTGTTCCCTGATGGTGCTACCGGTATCATTATCAATAGTGGTAACTTTGAGCATTCACCATCCGCCAACCTTTTGGCACCCAACAAAGCGATTGTAAACAGCGGTATCACAGATTTCCCATATGCTGTAGGCGAGCAGGACTATACCGTAACATATGAGTTAGATGGTGGAACAAATAACGAGGCAAATCCTGTTTCCTATAACTCGTCTGTCGGTATTCCTGAACTGAAAGCTCCCGTTAAGGCAGATTATGCTTTTCTTGGTTGGACGCTTGGCGATGGAACAAACTATATAACTGCTGTTCCTGCGGGCACGACCGGCGATATTACGCTGAAAGCACATTGGGAATATAAGCCGGTATATTACACAGTTAAGCTTTATGATATCAATGGTTTTTCTGCAAACCAGCAAACTACGACAAATGTAGCTAATGGCGCAACATACACCGTGTTGCTGACGGCTACTTCCAACGAGTACCTTGTATCTACTTTCGATGAATATCATGTTCGCTACGAAAACGGAACGATTGTTTCCAATGCCACATCCAGCTATGACGAAACGGCTAAGACAGTGACAATTACAATCCCGAATGTGTCTGCTAATATAGAAATCATCTGCAAGGCGAGAATTTGCAGCCATGATTATGAAGAAAAAGTGATTACCCCTGCTACCTGCACAACAAGCGGCAGTAAAACTTTGACCTGTAAAATCTGTTCCAATGTTATAACACCTGTAACTATTGAACCGTTAGGACACAGCTATTCAACAGATTATAAGAAAGAAAACGCAGATGCAGATAAGCATTATCATGTTTGCATGGTATGCAGCGAGAAAGACACAGGCGAAACTCATACTTGGAATGTTGAAACAGCAACAGAGGAAACAGATAAGCATTGTGTAGTTTGCGGTTATGTAGCAGAAGCACAGCTTACACATACTCATAAGGGAGAACTTCAAAAGGGTACTCCTGCAACGACCGAAGCAGACGGCGTAAAGGATTACTACGAATGCAGATGTGGTAAGTTCTATGAGGATGAAGACTGCACTAAGGAAATCACCGACCTTACAGCTTGGAAGCTTGGTGCGGGCAGAATCCCTGCTCTGCCTTCCATCATTGAAGGCACAAACGGCGTATGGACGAAGGGCTCTGCAGATGGTTTGAAGTTCAAGTCCAACGCTGAATATGCAAACTTCCTGAAGGTTCTGGTTGACAATGCGGAAATCACCGCCGAAAACTACGAAGTTAAGGAAGGCAGCACAGTGGTTACACTGAAGGCTGCATACCTTGAAACCCTTTCTGTAGGCAAGCACACCCTGTCGGTAGTTTCTACCAACGGAACGGCAACTACGGAATTTGAAATCAAGGCAGCGTCCGTGAAACCTACCGAGCCTACAAATCCGAGTGAGCCTGCTAATCCGACAAAACCGAATGAACCTACTAAACCGGCAGAAACAAATCCGAATACCGGTGCAACAAGTCCTCAGACCGGAGACAACAGCCATATGGCACTTTGGATTGCTTTACTGCTTGCATCTTGCAGCGGCTTAGTGGCTGTAACAGTTTACGGAAGAAAGAAAAAGGTAAATAGATAATCCAACTTAGCGGGGCAGTAATCTGTCCCGCTATTTCTATGTTTTAGGTTCTGTAACGCCATTATGTGTTCAAAACAAGATAAAAGTATAAAACCATTACATTTCGAAAAACAAGCCTTAAAAAGCCGCATATGACAAAGAATTTGAGAACGAAAACCGTTACATTCATATGGACGAACAAAGGGCGAAGATACCGTTAAAAAGTATCTTCGCCCTCGCCTTGCAATGTGGACATTTTAAGACTGAAAAAGCCTTTATTTAAGCCATTTTTTTAGAGCCTATACTTTGATGGGCAGGGTGTTTGTACCTTGCCCATCAATTTTGCGTATTGCGGCGTTATGGTGCTATTTTCGGATTTTTATCATAAGCTCGTCAACAGCGTCCGTGTATCTGCCCTGTGCTATCAGCTTGTTTCTTAAAGAGAGCAAGGCATTGAATATGAGTCGCCGTTCCTCTGCCGTCAGGTTATGTCAGGAAAGCGTACTTTTTTGATATATAAGATATTCCAGGCTATTCATACAAGTAAAGGAGAGAAGAAAATGCCAAAAACTAAAATTCAAAGTATTGTATTTACCGCAATGATGGTATTCTGCATGGTTATGTTTCCCGACAGCACTTTTACTGCAAATATTTTTTGTAGGTCCATTTGTACGTCTGATGTTCAGAAATGCATCCAATGGAGACGTGATGGCGTGCCGGAGAGTGACGGACAGCAGGATTGCCAATATATTTGAGGACAGACTGGCGGATGTATGGGTCTGTCAGATGGAAAAATACAGAGAATATGACCGATTTATAAAATGTAGTAAATGCGAGCTGAAAGCGTGGTGCAGAGGTTGTCCGGCAGTAGCAAATGGAACGAATGGTGATTTTTACGGGGCAGATCCTCAGTGCTGGAAGATAAAAAATGAAAGAACGGGGGAGCGATTATCATGTTGATGGATCTGATAAAAAAATCTTTCATATAAAAAGCTCTCTCATATAAAAAATCCATCAATCGGACTATCTACCGGATTGATGGATTTTTGTCGGGGATATTCCCCGATCATCATTCTGTAATTTATTTGAACTCAACGATCTGAGTAAGATCAGTTATCATGTTCGTCTTCGAAAGGATCTTCATAATCCTCGTCCTCGTCGTCATCTTCATAGTAATAATCTCCGCCTCTGGAGGCAATACCAAGAATCAGTGAGATGACTGCGAAAGCAGCACTTACACCGGCAACAATCAGCAGTTCCAGTTCGCTTCCGCGTTTCAGGAATGCAAATCCGGCACTTGCCAGATAGAACAGCATTGGTGCAAGGAATGCAAAGATCGTATAACGATTCACCATGATGAAATACAGCAGAGCTGAAACCAGCATGCAGAGTGCCAGAATCACATAAACCATACCGGAAGTAGCAGAACCGTCTGAAGAGGTGCTGCTCAGTCCAAGTGTAAATCCTCTGTACATCAGATATCCGAAACCGAGAAGTGAGAGGATACCAAGGATGATACGGGCAGGTCTGAATCTTGGTACATCATCATATTCGTACTCATCATCATCATACTCATCGTCGTACTGCTCTTTTTTCTTTGTATCTTTTACTTTCTTCTCATCAGGATCTTCGTCCTTTTTCTTCTTTTTGGCAAATTTGCTGTCAGGATCTGTCGCAAGCATCTCTTCATATCCTTTGCGTACTGCCTTTTCACGCTTTGTACGAACCTGCTCTGCAGGAATATTTCCATATTTCTGCTCATCAGAAGCTTTATTAGTATCAGAAGCTTCTTCAGGATGACGCTTCTTGACCGGTTTCTTTGCGGACGCCTTTTTCTCCCCTGGCGTCTTTGTGGAAAGCGGTTCTTCTGTAGAAGCAGGTCTGACTTTCTTTTTGACTGGTCTTTTTTCCGGTTTCTCGGAAATTTCAGCAGTTTCATCATTACTGATCGGTCTTGAAGCCTTCGGACGTACAGGTTTTCCTTCTGCGTCTGTCAGTCTGCGTCTTTTCGCAGGTTTTGCTCCGGCTTTCTTTTCGGTTTCCTTTACTTTTTCAGCGTCAGAGCCGGCAGCAGATCTTTTGACTGGAGGCTTTTTGGCAGCCGGGCTTTCTTCTGCTGCACCCTTCTTGGATACGGATGATTCAGCAGGTCTGACAGCGACTTTGCTTTCAGCTTTATCGACTGGCTTTGCTTCTGCCTGTTCAGCCTCTTTTTTTGCAGCTATTTTCCTGGCACGCTGCCTGTCGAGATTCCACTGCTTCTTACAGTCACGGCAGACTGCATATTCGTTGAAGATCGGATCTCCGGATTCCGTTGTGCCGACTTGTCTTTTCATACGCTCAAGTTCTTTACCACATGATGGACACTTCATATTAATTATGTACTCCTCTCCTTGTCAATGACAAAATTAATAACAGAAGTATTATAGCATTTTGTGTCAGTTTGGACAATGGAAAAATCAAAGATATAGATGGAAACTGTCGAGGAATGGAAAAAATAAAGTAGTAGACTTTACAAATTTAGTGTGCTAAAATGTAACAGTAATTAAACGAGGGTGAAAAGGAGATTGGTTTCATGAGCAAGAAAATAAGGACTGAGGCGGTTGATTATCTTTTTAATGCCATTTTAAGCCTTGAAAATAAAGAAGAATGTTATACTTTTTTTGAAGATATCTGTACGATCAACGAACTGCTTTCGCTTTCCCAGCGTTTTGAAGTGGCAAGGATGCTCAGAGAGCAAAAGACATATCTTGAGATAGCAGAGAAGACCGGAGCGTCTACAGCAACGATCAGCAGAGTCAACCGTTCACTGAACTACGGAAATGACGGATATGATATGGTCTTTGAGAGAATCGGACTTACAGAAAAGGAAGAAGATTCATCAACTGCAGAAGAATAGAAAGTGGAAAGATAGTTCGGAGAAAAGTATGAGCGGATCTTTGGCCGGGGATCTTCGGACGCAGAATACAAAAGACACGAACCTGTGGCTGCAACCATTGGAACGTGTCTTTTTTTAAATATCAGTCCTTCTTATTCTTAGAAGAAGGAGCTGCGATATCATCAATAATCCGTTCGATCATCATCTTTTTCAGATATACGTCGAAACTGAGATTACAGATAAAAGCAAACTTCTGGAGAATATCCCTGTCTTCTCCGTCAGGAAGTTGGTCAAAAGCTTCTCCTGCCTTATCATAAGCGGAAGATACGCTGTCTTTCAGCGAGTCGAGCCGTTCTTTTTCCATGTGGCAGAGTTCTTCATAAATAGAGGAAAGTTCCATTGTATCATTTCCGGAGAAATATTTTTCCGTCAATGGCTTTAGTACCGTTTCGATATCTTTGATCGACAAAATACTTTTAAAATAGTAGATAAAAATGAGAAGCAGCATATGCTCCCGGGAATACTTCTTCTTCACAGGCGGCGGAAGAAGATTGTTCTTTGTATAATTGTTGATCATGGTCTTGGTAAGGATCTTATCCTCTTTATATCGCTTGGTAGAAGCGAGCTGTTCATCCATAAAAGTAGTGACTTGATCCATATAAAGATCAATATTCGGGATGTCACCCGGATGCACATATTGAAGATGGGAAAGTTCATTTAAAATGCTGTTAAGCATATCATTCATATCTATAGTCATGTTATCACCTCGACAGACTCATTATATAGTATTTAAAACTATATGGCAAGTAAAAACTCAGAATAATGCAGAGGAACAGTAACAGGATGATCTCGACGAAATTAAGAATAACATAGACTTGACAATCAAGAATGTATGTTCGATAATGGAAGATACAAATGATGGGTATGCAGAGGCATAATCAGTAGATAGGAGAGCAGTTTTATGAGTATTTATGATAAATTGAACGAACCCCAGAGAGAGGCGGTATATCATACAGATGGACCTCTGTTGATCCTGGCGGGTGCAGGTTCGGGAAAGACCCGGGTACTGACGCACAGGATCGCATATCTGATCGAAGAGCGGAATGTGAATCCGTGGAATATCCTGGCGATCACGTTTACGAACAAGGCAGCAGGAGAGATGAGAGAAAGGGTGGATTCCCTGGTGGGCTTTGGCTCGGAAAGCATCTGGGTAAGCACTTTTCATTCGATGTGTGTGCGGATTTTAAGAAGATTTATAGACCGGCTTGGGTATGATAACCGTTTTACGATCTACGATACAGACGATCAGAAGACTCTGATGAAAGAAGTCTGTAAAAAGGTCGCCATTGATACAAAGGTTTTTAAAGAGAGAAGCCTTATGTCGGCGATTTCTTCTGCCAAGAATGAACTGATCCTTCCAGATGAGTTTGAACTGAATGCAGGAGGAGATTTTGCAAAGCTGAAGATTGCAAAAGTATACCGTGAGTATGAGGCACAACTGAAGGCGAATAACGCACTGGATTTTGATGATCTGCTGGTGAAGACGGTTCAGCTTCTGCAGACGCAGCCGGATGTGCTGGAGAATTATCAGGAGCGGTTTCGCTATATTATGGTCGATGAGTATCAGGATACGAATACAGTGCAGTTCCAGCTTGTAAGACTGCTTGCCGGAAAGTATCGGAATCTGTGCGTGGTGGGAGATGATGACCAGTCGATCTACAAGTTTCGTGGAGCGAATATCCGCAATATTCTGGATTTTGAGCATGAATTTTCAGATGCCTGTGTCATAAAGCTGGAGCAGAATTACCGCTCCACGGGCAATATCCTGAATGCAGCGAACCGGGTAATCGCCAATAATAAAGGCAGGAAAGAAAAGACTTTATGGACTGCCAACGGGGAGGGAGAGCTGGTTCATTTAAGGCAGTTTGATACAGGATATGATGAGGCGGATTTTATTGCAGAAGATATAAAAAAGGAAGTAAGGGCAGGAGCATCATATAATGACCACGCGGTGCTTTCCAGAACGAATGCACAGTCCCGTCTTTTGGAAGAAAAATTTGTTGCGATGAATGTCCCGTACAAGATTGTGGGCGGTGTCAACTTTTATGCCCGCCGGGAGATCAAAGATCTGCTTGCGTATTTAAAGACGATTGATAATGGAATGGATGATATTGCGGTACGAAGAATCATTAATGTGCCAAAAAGGGGCATTGGTCTGACTACGATCAACCGGATCCAGGAGTCTGCTGCAGAACGTGGGCTTGGATTTTATGAGACGCTGATGGCTCCCGAGTTGATCCCTGGAATCGGAAGAAGTGCAGCAAAGCTGGATTCTTTTGCAGCTCTGATCGAATATTTTAAAGGGCTTACCGGACAGATGAGCATTACGGATCTGCTGCGGGAAGTGACGGGATATATGGAGAGTCTGGATTCCGAGGATAAAGAGGATGCACAGGCGAGAAAGGAAAATATTGATGAACTGATCAATAAGGCAGCCGCATACGAAGAGGCAGCAGAAGATAGAGATGAACCGGCTACATTGAGTGCTTTTCTGGAAGAAGTGGCGTTGGTTGCGGATATTGACAGTCTGGATGAAGAACAGGATTATGTTGTCCTTATGACACTGCACAGTGCCAAAGGGCTGGAGTTCCCTCATGTATATCTGGCAGGAATGGAAGATGGCTTGTTTCCAAGTTATATGACGATCACATCAGACGACAGAGATGATCTTGAAGAAGAAAGACGGCTTTGTTATGTGGGGATTACAAGAGCAGAGCAGGAGCTGACGCTTACCTGTGCAAGAAGAAGGATGGTCAGAGGCGAGACCCAGTATAATAAGATTTCACGTTTTATTAAGGAAATTCCGGCAGAACTTCTGGATACAGGAAGCCGCAGGATTGAACCAGAGACGGAAGTGCCGGTACAGCAGAATACATATGCACATGCAAGAGAAGCATTCCGGGCAAGGGCTTTCGGTGCGGCTTATAGCAACGGGGCAGGAAAAAGCAGCGGAGTTTCTTCGGGTAAGAGCAGCCAGGGACTGGCATCTCTTCAAAAAGGCAGCCAGCTTGCAGCAGGATCAGGTGGCAGTCCTGATTATGCAGAAGGAGACCGGGTGCGTCATGTGAAGTTTGGGGAGGGAACCGTTCTTGAGATTCGGTCCGGTGGCAGAGATTATGAAGTAACGGTGGATTTTGACAGTGCAGGAGTCAGGAAGATGTTTGCAAAGTTCGCAAAACTGGTAAAGATTTCATAGGTTTGTGGACTGTCAGCCGATCAGAAAAGATGATTATGATGTGAGAACCGGGACAGAGTTTTTAGGAAAAATCTCCGAAAGCGGTAGTAATAACAGAGCTTAAGTGTTATAATATACAAAAATCAGTCGTAACCTGTGAGAGGTTAGAAAGGATGTGCAGATATGAATAAAAAATTAGAGGATATGATCGCTGAATCAAAATTAAAAGAAATCCTGCATAAGAACGAGGCAGAGAAGCAGAAGAATGCGGTTGTATGGGTACTTGCAATTATTGGTGCGATTGCAGGAATCGCAGCCATTGCATATGCGGTATTCCGTTTTGTGACACCGGATTATCTGGAAGATTTTGAAGATGATTTTGATGACGATTTTGACGATTATTTCGATGAGGATGATCAGGTATAAGTTCAGGATGGTAATAGCACAGTAAGAAGAATACAGACAGGATGTGACGGTTGGAGTACACCCTGTCTGTTTTGTTTGTTGGGAGGAAATAATGAAAAAAGGACAGATCTATGAAGGCATAATCGAGAGAGTGGATTTCCCGAATAAGGGAATGATTTATATTCCGGAGGAAGAAAAATATGTCACGGTGAAAAATGGTATCCCGGGTCAGAAAGTCCGCTTTATGATCAACAAAAAACGCGGCGGCCGTGTGGAAGGCAGACTTCTGGAAGTGCTGGAAAAATCACCGCTGGAGACCAGGGAGCCGGTCTGTAGTATTTTCCCGGCCTGTGGTGGATGCATGTATCAGACTATGTCCTATGAAGAACAGGTAAAGATGAAAGAGGGACAGATCCATCGGATCATGGATCCTGTCGTAAAGGGCGATTATATTTTTGAGAGTGTAAAAGAAAGTCCAAAAGAGTTTCATTATCGTAATAAAATGGAGTTTTCTTTTGGAGATGAATATAAGGACGGTCCGCTTTCTCTCGGACTGCATAAAAAAGGAAGCACATATGATGTCCTGACAGCAGCAGACTGCCAACTGGTCCATCGGGATATGAATCAGATCCTTTCCTGTGTTCTTGCATATTTCAGGGAGTGGAATGTAAGCTATTATAAGAAAATGCAGCATACCGGATATCTGCGGCATTTACTTCTGAGACGGGGGGATACGACCGGAGAGATTCTGGTGAACCTTGTAACGACTACGCAGGAAGAGCATGACCTGACAGAATTAAAAGAACAGTTACTGGAGCTTCCTTTGGAAGGAAAGATCGTAGGAATCCTTCATATCCTGAATGATTCACTTTCAGATGTTGTAAAAAGTGATGAGACAAGAATCCTTTATGGTCAGGATTTCTTTTATGAAAAGCTGCTCGGACTGCAGTTTAAGATCACCCCGTTTTCTTTCTTCCAGCCAAATTCCAGGGGAGCAGAGGTATTGTATGAGACTGTCCGGGAATACATCGGAGATATTGAGAATAAGACAGTTTTTGATCTGTTCAGTGGAACCGGAACGATCGGTCAGGTGCTGGCTCCGGTTGCAAAGAAAGTGATTGGTGTGGAGATCATCGAGGAGGCAGTAGAAGCTGCAAAAGAAAATGCTCTCCGCAATGGACTTTCTAATTGTAAATTCATAGCAGGCGATGTATTTAAGGTGCTGGACGAGATCGAGGAGAAGCCGGATGTGATCGTCCTTGATCCGCCGAGAGATGGTATCCATCCGAAAGCACTGCCTAAAATTCTTGAGTATGGAGTGGACAGGATCGTTTATATTTCCTGCAAGATGACCAGTCTTGCACGGGATCTTG
>ERZ773243.3524-NODE-3524-length-10899-cov-1.972796_pt1 | contig 10899 bp, 8 predicted proteins | sample MGYA00580520_ERZ773243 | MGnify/ENA primary metagenome ERZ773243 (study PRJEB29015, sample SAMEA2737747) | human gut metagenome | biome: human gut; feature: human-associated habitat; material: faeces | place: China | collected 2012 ... | reverse complement strand
ATGATTGATGCATTTAGAGGGCTTGCTGTTCATCCGAAGATATATTTGTGCTGTCCGTCTAAATCATATGATAATTATGGAATCAGCGATAAGACAATTGTGAATGAAGTTATTCCGATGATAAAGAAGGTGGCTAAAAAGAATAAGTTATCGGTAATAGATTTACATACTGCAATGGATGGAATGCCCGAACTTTTTCCTGATAAAGTTCATCCAAATGAAAAAGGTGCAGAGATAATGGCGAAAGTTGTGTATGAAATAGTAAAAGAATAAAAACGTTATTATGATACAGACGATACAACTGCACGGAACAGACAAACAACTTTATAAAATAGTGGCTCCATTGGTTATGGATCCTGAAGTGCTGAAGATGAACAACAATTACCCTTTTAAGACTACTGATAAGTTTATCTGGTTTATTGCCACAAATGGGAAACATGTGGTTGGATTTCTTCCGGTAGAACGAAGAGGAAAAGAAGCTATTATTAATAATTATTATATGAAACCTTCACATAAGAAGCCATATTATTATATTATTAATAGAAATGAAAAAGATCAACCAGTAACAAATCCTGTTATGGATAATGAAATTAAAGAAGGTAGTTATCGTCCTAATTATATTAAAACAGAGGATGGAAAATATCGATTTTATGCATTAAAAGAACCATATAAAAGGATTGTAAATCAATCTTCTGTAAATTTGGAAATACATAGTGGCGATTCGAATTGAAGTTTAAATAATGTATATATTACTTATGTAAAAGCTCCTATGTATGTTTCCATGACTCAGGATGATGTATTATTACCAGAAGATAATACTCAAACCCTGGAATTTCCAGACTATGTTTGTTACGAGATTATTAATATCGTAACTAGATTATTATTAGAGAACGCAAGTGATCCAAGATTACAAACAAATGTTCCTATTAATCAAACTATAGCCATACCTGGAAATAAATAAATTTATTAACTTAAAAATTAGAAAACTATGTTTGATTTTCAAAAAGAAGTAATAATCAATTCAAATGTACTTGAAGATGGTGTAACTCCTCGTTTCAAGGCAATGACTGGAGCTGTAAATCTATTTCGTGTACTTCGTTGTGCAGATTATAGAAAAGAAGGTCTAATTGATGGAATTGTTTATAAAACAATGTACAACAAAGGAGCTGCTCCTTCTGCTACATTTGATGTACCAACGGTAGCTGGTATTTATCGTGTAATTGTAGGTTTCAGTTTAGATGGAAGATATCTTTCTGACTATGCTTATCCCTGGTATAAGTTTGGTAAGCCAGTTATGGCTGAATTCGAACTTGATGACAGCAATCTTGCTGAAGCTCAGGAGATTATGATTAAAGCTATCGAAATGGCAATTCCTGAAAATTATAGATTTGCGCGTATAACAAAAGAAGGATCTGATAAGGTAAAAGTTAGTGGAACAGATTCACATCAAATTATCAAAGTTGCAGAATTACAAAAAGTAGTATCTTTAGCATGTCCTGCTGATGCTTGTCACGAAGTAGAATATCAACTTGTAGCTAAAGCTGTAGTTGAGAAAAATATAATGGAAGTTGGTACAGCTGCATGGATTCAGGAGAATCTTCGGTTCCCAAGTTATCCTAATCTTCGGTATGATGCTTTAAATGAAGAGGAGTATCCTGTTAAGGGCGGTCTTTATGTTCAGTATTCATTTGGATATTGCTCACCTCGTAGAGGTCTTCATGGACAAGGTACTGTAGGTCAGGCTCTGAAATCAATTACTACTCATACTTTCTATGTATTGAGTTCTCTTGCTGATGAGTTTGAAAAAGCAATTACGGATGCCTTTGGTCCAGAAGTTATTGTAAATATTCCAGATGCACTTTTCAAAATTACAATTCTAAATGATGCTAATCTAACTGTTGCAGACATTGATGCTGGAAAAGTTTCTATTAAGCAAACTATTTCAGGTCCTGCAATTAGCGGTGATGTTGTAAAAGACGTTAAGTATGCTGTAGAGAATGCTGATAGTAAATATGAAATTGGTACAGATGGTCTATTGTCTGTTGCTTCAGGTAAAACTGCAGAAGTAGGTGATGTACTTAAAGTTACTGTTTCTTATTATGGCTCAGAAGCCTCGAAAGAATTCACGGTAATCGCGTAATTCTTCAATATATAAAAGTGTTTAGAGAAGGCAGGGCGGGGTATTTCCCTGTCCTGCCTTTAATTTTTTAAACTGAAGTTTATGACAATAGAACAAATAGCAAGTGCTGTATATAATAATACAGTAACTGGATTAGCTGGAATTACTTCAAATCCCAAAATATCTGTAGAACAACTTCAGGATGAAGTAGTAGCTGAACGTAATCAGATAATGAGAGAATTTCTTTTAAAAGGAATTTTAACTTTAGATGAATTATTTTTAGCAATTAATTGTATTGAAGTTGATTGTGATTATATGTCAAAATGTTGTGATTTACAAGTTGGAGAAAAAGCATTACATTTTGAAATTCCACCGATTATTTATATAAACGGAATTGATACAATAAGATTTGTTGGCAGTATAGATAGACATACTCGTTATAATATTTATACAGATGAAACTTATAGATTTCATAAGTATAGAAAAAATAAACCAGGAAGTCCATATGTCTATATAGATACTGCAATTAATTCTAATGGTAATATGGACGGATATATTTTTAATGTTCCTTTTGTGAAATATATATCTGTAATTGCACTATTCTTAGATCCAAGAAAGCTTTTAGAATGAGATTGTTGTTCTGAAAATCCTGAAGCATATCTTGATTGTGGAATTCTATCTGATGAAATTATTAAAAGAATGACTGAGAAATATATTCGCTGGTATAAGCAACTCGCTACTCCTGTCACTCCTAACGACCAAACTCCTAAATAGTTATGAAGTTAAATAATATAAATTCTGTATATTCTCTTGCTAATATATTATACGGGGTTACAATAAATCCTGATAATTTTGAGGATATAGTTTTAAATGGTTTACAGTTAATAGGTAACAAACATTCTAGAATGTATAGATATGTAGGAGATACTACAAATAGAATACTAGAATTACCCTGTAATTTATCTTTTATAGAATCTGTAACAATTCCATTTGAAGACTTTCAATCTACTTCAGATACTAGTATATTTCCATTAGTTCAAAATGCTTATTATGAAAGATATAATGAAGCTTGAAAATGGAATAAAGATCCATTATACCAATCAGGAAAGCTATTAAATTATAATGAGATAAATAATGCATTAGAGTTTGATAGAGATTACTCAAATGTATCTGTATTGTATCATGGAGTAATTGTAGATGATGATGGACTACCACTTATAACAGATAAAGAACTAACTGCATTAGCTGCATATGCCGCATATATCGATTTATATAAAAAGAGTCTTGTATTAAGAGATAGTAATTCTTTTCAAATAGCTCAAGCAGTTAAACAAGAATGGTTGAGAGCTTGCAGTGATGCTAGAGTTCCTGAACATATCTCGCAAAATGAAATGAATGAGATTCTTGATGCTCGTACACGTTGGGATAGAAAGCAATACAAGAAATCATTTAAACCTGTTAACTAATGAATAAAAAAATGTTTCCTCATGGTTTTAACTCTAGGGAACTATATAATGGGTTAAATCCTAAATTACTAAAAGGAAGATGAGTAAAAAATAGATATAAAGATCGTAAGAATCTAGCTGCTAAGATTTTTGATGACTGTTTTTATGAGATCTTATTGGATATTATAAATAATAATGTTACCTTTGTACTACCTCTGCGTTTTGGGAATTATGGAGAAATTTCTATGAAACAAATTGCAGATGAAGACTTTAAACAAGCATATAGAAGAGGTAAATTTAATAATATTGATTTTGTATTATCTCAATTTACAGGAAACCAGCTAGTATATAGATATATGAAGCATAATAAAGAAACTATGGAAAAACCAATCTATGTTGATAAATATCTTAAAAAACTCATAGATCAATATACTGAAGAAGCAAAAGTGTACTATTAATTATGATTAAAGAATTAGACGATTATTTAGGTATTATACAAGAAAAATATCCAAAGATCTCAAAAGATGAGTTAAAAAGAGTTATAGAACACGGTTTTAGTAGTTTTCATTTATTAGCTAAAAGTGGAGCAGATGTAGTTTTAGGAAATCATAACTATACTGCTTTTTGTGGGAAGATGTTTTTTGATGATTATAAAAGAGTTAGATATAATAATATTAAACATCGTATTAAATTAAGACTGAAATATAAGTACGCTCAAGAAGTATATAACGGAGCGTACTATTTCGGTCTAACTGAAGCTGAGTGAGAATTTTATAAAACTCAGATAACTTCAAAGCGTAGATCTAAAATAAAGTTTAGAGATTTGAAGTTATATAAAATACAAGAAGAGTGTTATTTAGATAGATCTAGAACACACTTCTTTAAATTATACTATCCAATTGATGTTGGATGGACATTTTTAAAAAGTGAAATCACAACAAGAAACTTTGAATATATAGCATATAGAGATGTAAAAAATAAAATAATAATGATTTAATATGGCAAAAGAAGAAATAATAGGGTCTCCTAGAAGAAATTTAGTTTTTGAAACTAGTGGGGTAATAAGAGTAAAAGTTGGAGATAAATATTATAAGTTAAATTATGATAAGGAAACAACTGATGATGAAGACGAAGAATCTATAGAGTCTAAAATTATAATTGTAGACGATATATTATTATATGAGACAGGACAGTATGAATATCCTGGAGATAGAAAAATAATCTTTGCATTAAACGGAGGAATTTATTATACATTAGATAATAGTTATTTTAGTTTTAGTGATTCTCAAAATTCAGATGCTTCTCTTGAAGGGAATATAATATTTGATAATACTGTAATATTTAATGGAACCCCTCCATTTAAATTAAGTAGTTCAGAAGTTATAAGTAATCTTAATGCACAGTTTATTGATGGGCATAGTTGAAATGATATTCAAGCATTATTAAATAAACAGAACATCTCTTTTAATACATTAGAAACTACAGATGGAAAATTTATAGCTGAAGATGGGAAAGTTACATGTAATACAGTAGTTTGTAGTAATGCTAATATTAAAAAACTTAGTTTTGAAACTCTTTCTGGAAATATCTCAATTGGAGGAAATATAAGTGTTACAGCAAGCGAGCTAGATATTGATGGAAATCTATATGATCTTGGAATAAATATTTTACAGCTTCTATATAAATTATATTCTGTAAAAGGAATAAATACTAGTAAGACTACATTCGTTGAGTTTGCTAAAGATCTTGTAAAATCTGTAAATACAAGTTATAATTGACAAACTCCATCAACATATACCTCTCATCAATTAGATTTTGATAAACAACTTTTATCAGAATCTTTTTATTGAGAGCCAATAAACATTGAATCTTGAAAGAATATTTCGTGCATACCATTATCTGTTGCAGATAATTATTATATAGATCCTGAAGAAATTACGGAAGATACAGAAATTACTGAAAATGCTGAAAATATTGCACGTTCATCTAATCTATATAATGAGATTATAACAAAAATTTACATTATTCCAGAGGAAAATAAATCTACATTTAATGGCGTCGTTTTAAAATTATATATAGATTCAGGATTTGTTACTCCTGGTACAGAGGGAGAATTAATTATAAATGAATATAAAAAAGATACATCTGAGGAGATTGAGAATATTAGTGCAAAGTTCATAGTTACAGGTATTAATAATGACGAAATATATGTACATACTACATACATTTCAGATAAAGCAAGCTTTCTAGCTCTTTCTTCAGAATCTATTGGGTTGTATGCATATTCAGAAGCTGAGAATCTAACTTCAGATACTGAAGAACAACCGTTTACCTCAATTAATGTACAATATTATCAAGAGCCTGAAGAAACTTCAGAGTATTATAATATTATACTAGAAACCAATCCTGAATCTATCAGTTTTTATCAAACTAGTAATACAGTTATTGGAAATTTATCTGTAATATCAGACGATATACTAAATCCTTCTGGAATAGGGATTTATAGTGATAACTGTTATTTAAATAACCCAACTATATACCTATACAATAGTGCTGAACAAAAGAGTTATCTTAAAATATCTGCTTTAGGAACATCATTCGTTGGAATAAATGATACTCAAGAAAATTGAATTAGTATCGAAAATACAGGTAAATGTAGTTTGAAGAGAGGCAATCTATATAATATTAATAACTATGATACTTTTTGTAAGTTTGGACCTTTGGTTGTATATGAAGATGGTTCTGCAACTTTAGGAAGTGGAGATACTCAAATTACTATATCTGCATCTGGAGAAGTTAAAGTTCCTTCTGCAGCAATAATTACATAATAATTATGAAGAATAAATTAAATCAAATAAATCAGTTTAATGGAGGAATGATAAAGGATGTAGAACCATTAATGGTTCCAAATACTGTAATGACTGATTGTTTAAACGGCACTTTAATTACTTATAATGGTAATGAATTTGCCTTACAGAATGATATGGGTAATTATGGGTTTAAAAATGGAGCTTTGAGTAATGGTTTTGTTCCTGTTGGAATGAAAGAACATCAAGGAGTATTATATATTATTTCATATAATCCAATTGACGACAAGGTAGAAATTGGAAGTTTTCCATCACAACAAACAATCTTTACCCCAATTGTAGATAATAAGGATGCTACAATTAAGGATATTATTATTGATAAAACATCTTTATATAAAGATTTAGAAGGTGAAACTAAAATTATACTTCTTAGTAAAGATCCTAATTTTTATTTAAATCCAGGAGATAAGTATCTTCTTATATATGAAAATTCAGGTGAATATTCCTTTAAGGAAGCACTTGAACAGCTAAATAATAAATACTATAGACACTTAGTTCCTTATATTCTTACAGATGAAAATAAATTGTATAATATAGATGGGCTTCTTGAATTACAAGTCGATAAATCCACAACTAATAGAAGTGATTGGATTCCTGTATCTTGGGATATTCCTGGCTGGCTTGCTGTAAAGTTTAGTATTACGGTTCCAGAACAATTTAATATATATTTTGATAAAAGTAAGATATATGTAGATAATAGTGATTCAAATGCTATAAAAGTTTATCCAGGCGGAGATCTTAGAGTACAAACTTATTGGAATCTTGTAAATTATGCTGATGGAGATTTAGATAAGATTCAAAATAATTTAGTATATTTTTTACATGATTATGATACTTTAGATGAAAAAAATATAAGTAAATTATCTCCAATAAGTCTAGAGCCTAATCAATTAATATCTTATAATAATTTCCAGTCTATAATATTTAATACTATTGAGGCAAAAACGCTTGGAAACTACAAATATATTACTCCCGCATTATTAGTTGAAAATGAAGGTAAGAAAAATTATATAATATATAGTCAATTTACACAAACAATTTCTAGAGATCCTATAACAATAGATCCTAATGAAATACACTTTGGAAGAAATTATTTTAAATATTTTGTAGGAGATAATTCTCTAACAATGCTTACTTCTTGAGAAAGTTTTCCTGGAGTTAGCCTTGAATATAAGTTAGAAAGATATTCTACTTCAGATTCAGACAACCCCTATACTGCTATTGATTGGACTTCGGTTTCTGATATAATAAGTAATGGAACTATTATTATAGATATACCCTTTTCTGAAAATAATGAAGACATAGCAGAGTATGATACTACTCAAACTGGAGAACCTAAGATAAAAAAAGTTAATTTTAATAAAGAGGATATATACTTTCTAAGTCTTCGTTATGTTATTAATATTGAATCTGGAAATCCTATTAGAGGAGATATAGAACCTGCCGAAAATAGAATTTATGCCACAGAACTTGTAAATAGGTGATATTATGTTAAAGATAACTTTAAGGATATTACAGGACAAGACCTTGTAAATTACTTTGCTGATTATATAAAACTCGAACTTAATTCAGGTAATTATGCGTTTACAGAAACTGCTTTTCTAAAACGAAGAGGTAATGAAGATTCAAAAGATGAAAAAATAAATAATTATTCATTTGATTCTAGTGACTATTTTAGTGAAATTAAATTAGTATATCCAGAACCTCCTGGAGAAACGTATGATACTTCTAAGATTGGAATTAAGACTATATTTAAACAAGGCAATACATATTCTATTAAAAAGGTAGGAAACTCTGAAGTATATACTATATCCGTTCCAAAAGACCAAAATGGAGATGACGGTAGATTGTGAAGATGAATCACTTCTAAAGGCGTTACTGTTAATAATGGCAAGGCTATAGATTCTAAAGGCAATACTTATACACTACTCTTTAATAAAATAGATGGATCTTTTTCATTTGATTTGTTTAATACTTTTACAGTTACAAATACTGAATATAATATTGTAAAAGAAATCAGTAGTAATGATAAATATTTATATGAATATCATCCTATTGGAAAAACTAAAACTAAAGTTACAGATAAAAACGATACTCATACAATAGAATATAGACCTGAATATGTAGAATTTAGAAAAGACGGTTCTGGAAGAGATAAATGGTCAATGTGTTTCTGATGGAAAGAGGTAGGTCCTTTTACTATTAGGTTTGAAAACAATAAGTTGTATTATGGTGAGAATACAGAAGAATTCACTCCAGAAAAGAACTGACCTAGTGTTCTTGGAGATTTAAATATTTCAAGTGGAACTAATTGGCATAGAACAGATTGAAAACCAAATGGTCATTCTGCAACTAGTACAAAAAGTTATGCTGATGATTATGGATTTAATATATATAATTTCTATAATGCAAAGTATGGTAATGATAGTAGCCATTCTGGAGATTCTGGTTTCTTTGGCAGATATGGATCTGCAAATAATTTCTGCCTTGCAATGTCATATGAAACAAAAAATTCATGACCCTGTATATATTACTGTGCTAATAAAGCACCTTCAAATTCAAAGGAAGATACTTCTTATATTTCTAAAACTTGTATATATTCCTATCTTATGATGATATACTGTTTAAGATATTGTATGTCTTCTAAAAATAATATAATTTATTATTCTTTATATAACTATGGAGAATCTCTTATAAATCCAGTATATATAAAAACTATTAATCTTTCTGGAACATATGATTGAAAATATTTCATGGATGAGATAGTTGACATTCCAGATGAAATAGATTTAATATTTAATGGAGTATCTTTTGCAGACAATAATGTAATATCTACAAATACAAATGTCAATTTTAATTGTATAGTTACTCCTGATGAGTCTTTTAAATATGAGCTCCAAAGGTTAATAGATAATAAGAATAGTGATGTAAGAATTAAAGTAGATGAATTAGAAAGACAGCCGAATATAAAAAGTGGAGATCTATATCTTATTCATGAGTATAATGAGAATGCAAATAAAGTGAAATTAACTAATGCTATAAAAAGTATGGTGTTTACAGATCAAATAAGATCTAATATGGATGCTACTTTAGAATTGTTTATGAGAGAGACAGATAATAATACGCGTTCTGTAGCAAGAGAGTTTATTTCTAATATATATGATGACGGGCAATAATGGATATAAAACTGAAAGTAAAAAAGTACAAGGATACTGGAGATATTGCTTGAGAGTATAATCCTTTACGTAATTTAAAAAAATCTGATGATCAGATTGATGATTTTACAGTAAGTAACTCTCAATTAAAATTAGATCTAGAAAATCCTATAGACATAGAATGTCAAAGTTCTTATGATGGAAGTACAAATTTAATATTCAACGATGATAAAAATCCTCCTAGAATAATAAATACTAGAGTAGCGTTATTAGAAAATAATAGATATAAAATTATAAATCGAAACCAAATTAAACAATCTAATTTATATACAGAAAATGAATTAGATCAACAAACTAGGTTATTTAGAAACGTTACTAGAATTCCAAAGATTCAATTTAAAAATGTAGATTACTTTGGAACTCTCAAAGGAGGGAATTATATATTTTATATAAAATATTCTGATAGTGACTATAATGAAACTGATATTGTTGCTGAATCAGGAATAGTGTCTGTATTTAAAGGAGATTTATCAAATCCTAAGACTTGTGTTGGAGCTTATATGGATGAACGTACTGATAAATCTATAATACTTTATCTTAAGAATATAGATACGTCTTTTAGTTATATAAATATATATTATAGTAGAACAAGTTGTGATGTAAATGGTATTTCTAAAACAGATTTTCATAAAATAAAAAAGACTTATGAAATAACTGATGTCAATCAGACAATAACTATTAATGGATTTGAAGAACTTGAAGACATAACTGCAGAAGATTTAAATATACAATATAACTACGTAGAGTCTGTAAAAAGCCAGGCACAAGTTCAAAATAGATTATTTTTTGCAAATGTTTCAAAACTTAAAGAAGACTCTGCTACTTTAAGTAATCTTGCGTTATATATTAATGTAGAAGAATGTCAAGAACATGATATAGGATATATTACAGATAAATATGGAATTTATAAAGGGGATATTACTGCTGCAGAATACTATTCTCCATATAATATATATTATAGACTTGGATATTTCCCTGGAGAAATTTATAGACTAGGAGTAGTATTTATATATAATGATGAGCATTTATCTCCTGTATATAATCTTAGAGGTATTGATTTTAATCTTTCAACTTATCATTTTAAAGAAAAAGGAGATAATGGAGAGATAATATCAAGTAATAAATGTAATTATGATTATAATATAGACTTAAGAGATCCTGAAACTATAGAAAATAAAGATTTTATATCTTTAGAAACTTTAGAAAATACAAGAGGAGTATTTAGATTCACTAAAGATAAGACTATTATTGAT
>ERZ773243.3520-NODE-3520-length-10906-cov-4.786932_pt1 | contig 10906 bp, 7 predicted proteins | sample MGYA00580520_ERZ773243 | MGnify/ENA primary metagenome ERZ773243 (study PRJEB29015, sample SAMEA2737747) | human gut metagenome | biome: human gut; feature: human-associated habitat; material: faeces | place: China | collected 2012 ... | reverse complement strand
TACACCACCGCAGAAATGGACAGCTTACGGATCAAGGATCGGCGCACCTGGTTCCGCTACTCTCAAGGCATCGGCGGCGACGCGATCACTTTCCTGCAGCATTTCTGCAACCAGTCTTTTCCGGAGGCAGTAGAGTACCTGCTGACCTTTCAAGGCAGACCCAGAGACGCTCCTGTCAAAACAAAACCAGTCACCAAGCAGGACAAGTCGGCAGAGCAGTTTGCATTGCCTCCGCGCAATGCCGATGACCGCCGCGTATTCGCTTATCTTCGCAAACGCGGCATCGCCGCACAGGTGATCCGTCAGTTTATGAACAGCGGATCGCTGTATGAGGATGCAGTCCATCACAACTGCGTTTTTGTTGGCAGAGATCACACCGGACAAGCCAGATATGCAGGTCTGCGCGGTACCTATGACCGCGACGGGAAAGGGTTTCGCGGAGATGTATCCGGCAGTGACAAAGACATTGGCTTCGCTATCCCTTGCGATCCTGTTTCCGATCAAGTCCGAGTCTTTGAAGCGCCTATCGACCTTATGAGTTATTACACCCTCCACCGAAGCTGCTGCAATGCAGTCGCCTTGTGCGGGCTGTATGATGGTGCCTTGCGAACCTATCTTCGGAACAATCCCCAGATCAAGCGGATCATTCTTTGTCTGGATATGGATCAACCAGGGCAAGAGACGGCGGAACAGCTCCGAAAAAAATATGCGGAACTGGGATATGAGATATCACAGGAGAAGCCCCGTAGCGGGAAGGACTGGAACGAGTACCTGCAAAAAAGGAAAGCACCGGAAAGGGGGCGATGACGCGATCGATCCACAATAGCCGGGAAAAAACAACAAGGAGGAAAACACGATGAGACCGAGAAAATTTGTTCACAGCACGGCGCTCATGCTCGTGCTGACGGCAGCGCTGACTGTCACTGCTTTCGCGGCAGATCCCACACAGCGGCCTGCAAACAAAACCGACAATAAGTCTTCGTATTATCCCACCTCGGTGGAAATGACCGAAGATGATGCCGGGAATCCCATGATCCGAAAGACCTACCAGCTGAGTGTTTCGGATGACCCGCAAAAACTCCCTGTCGCAGACTTTGAGCGCGACGGCAGACGGTATTACCTTTTGGATATGACCAAAGAGGATGAGATCGGCGTAGATACGAAAGAACACAGAGAAACGGTCAAGCTGTCCAGCGACACCAAGGAGATGGAGCAGATCCTCCAAAGACTGGACGCACAGAAGGAGGTCACCACAGAGGACGGTCATACCGGAGTTCTGACACTGGATCATACCAGCGTCAAGGTAACTGCGGACGGGTATGGTACAAAGAAACGCACCCTCTCAGCGACGCGCACCTATCCCAATTTGTCGGATGCCGATGTAGCTCTGATCCCCAAGACGATCCAGGACAATGGCCATACCCTCACGCTGGCAGATGTCCAGTGGGACAGCGCTTACCAAACCGAAGCAGACGAAGCCGTGGTGCGCTACTGTGCTACCGTACAGTACACCGGAGAAAGCAGCAGTCAGTATGTGACCGGTTACACGGTCACTGCGGATTACTCCGGCAAAGTCACAAAAACAGGCTGCGATACTGTCGTTTACACAGCGATTTTTGACAGTATGCCTCTGGAAGCGGAACAGCCGGCGGAAGAATCGGATCACCGCCTGCCCATTGTGCTTGGCGGAGCGGCACTGCTGGGAGCAATGCTCGGCGGAGCAGCAACACGGATCAAAAAGAAAAAAAGAAAGGGGGACGAATCGTGAAAATGAAATTTCGCAGCCTGATCGCAGCTGCGGTTCTCTGCATCCTGTGTGTTGGACAGGCCAGCGCATTGGAATACACCGTAGATGCGCCGGAGGACTATCTGTTCGGCACGCCCACCAGTGAAGGAACTGTGTATGAGCAGGAATCGAACAATGTGGATCGCGGAAAAAACACTGCCCTGATCCCGCCCGGTTTCGGAACGGCCACCAGCTATTTGCCGGGCAGCGGCGAGCCGTTGACGCCGAACCTGCTCCTCGGCGCAATGTCCGGCGGACTGATCAGCTCAGTCAAAACGGATAGCAGTGAAGTAAGTTATCCAACCGTTGACTCGACTGCGGATCGTTGGACCGGTACATCCTTCACGGCGGTCACGCCAAACCTCTACTACAACGGCGATCATCTGGGAACTTTGAGCATTCCGTCCATCGGTCTGAATGTAAAGGTCTATCAGGGCACAGACAGTGCCGCACTGCGGAAAGGGGCGGGACACTTCTCAGAAACGAGCATATGGGACGGAAATGTCTGCCTTGCGGGGCATAATCGAGGCGTAAACAACCATTTCGGTAAGATCCATACGCTGAAAACAGGAAACATCATCACCTATACGACGAAGCTCGGCACCAGAAGCTACACGGTCCGCAGCGTTTCCAAGGTGTTGTACACCGATACCAGCGGAACCTGTGCTTCTGATGAGAACTGCCTGACTCTGTACACCTGCGTCATGGATCAGCCCTCGTACCGATGGATGGTCCAAGCAGCAGCACAATAAATTGGAGGTGTGACCTTGAAAAAACGATTGATTTCCATGTTCCTTGTGTTGGTGATGGCGCTTGGGATGCTCCCGACCACCGCACTTGCCGCCAGCAGCACCATCGACGGTGCGCTGGGTGAGGTCAACATCACCAACGGCGGCTATAAAATGTCCTATCTCAGCATGAACGGCGTTGTCCGCTCCCAGTCCTATACCTACTTCAATTTCAAGTCGGCCAGCGGCGCGATCAAGGAGATTCCCGCCTACTGCATCAACCCTACAACAAAGGGTGTGCCGCAGACGGTCAGTCCCGGCACGAGCATCAAATACATTGCAAACGAGGCCAGCAACGACCCGAAGATCGTCGGCATCATCGCCAATGGCTACCCGCATCGCGGTCTGTCTGAACTTAAGCTGGACAATAAGTATCAGGCGTACTACGCCACGAAGATGGCGCTCTGGTGCTATCTGATCGACGGCTGGAGCATTGACCGGCTGACGGTCAACCCGTCCCTGTCCGGTGTGGAGAAGGAACGCGGTGAAAAACTGCTGGCGGCGGCAAAGGACATCTACAAACGCGGTATCTGGTGGAACCGTGTGCCGCAGCCTACCATCACGGTGACAGCCGATAAAGATTCGGCCTATCCCGTCACCATAGACGGCAAGGAATACTTGCAGCAGGTGTTTACGGCCGATTCGGAAACATGGGTTTGCGACTATGACATCGACATCGCTTTCACCATGCCTGATGAAGTGCCGGAGGGCACCCGCATCGTAGACATGAACAACAACGACATCACTAAGATCAGGACCTCGTCCAACGGGGCCAGCTATGCCGGTCAGTTCAAGGTGCTGTACCCCAAGGACAGCGTAGCCAACCAGACCGGCTCTGTGCAGATGTCGCTCCACGCCAATGTCTATAAGTACGCCATCTACTATGCCCTGTGTGCGGAAACCAGTAAATATGGCACCCTCCAGCGCTATATGTGCGACACCGATCCTACGACGGAAATTCGCCAGTCTACCTTCAGCCGTTATTCTTCCACGCCGTCTGATACCCCGGACGAACCGGAAACGCCCACAGAAACTACCCTTATCATCCAAAAGGTAGAAACCGGAACGAATACGCCCCTTTCCGGCGCGACCTTTGAGGTAAAAGCTCCTGACGGAACTGTCCTGGGCAGTTTTGTTACGGATACCAGCGGAAAGATCATTGTTCCGCTGACCCTCTCCGGCCAGTATGTCATTACAGAGAAAGCAGCGCCCAAGTGGCACCTGCTGGGCACGGAAACCACCAAGACCGTTTCCGTGGACTACGGCAATACCGCGACTGTCACCTTTGAAAACGCGCCCTACGGCAATCTGCGCGTGGACAAGATCGACGCGGACAGCGGCGCTTCTCTCGCCGGTGCGACTGTGGAGATCAAGCACATCGAAAGCGGCGTCACCCAGACCGGCACCACCGACCTCGGCGGCAGCGTGTACTTCGACAAGCTGAAGCCCGGTGCATATCAGGTGCGGGAGGTGTCTGCCCCCGGCGGCTATGTCAAGGACGACCAGACCTACACCGTGAATGTGACTTCCGGCACGGAAACCAGCTTTGTGCTGAAAAATCAGGCCAAGCCGGGTCTTATCATCACCAAATATGATGAGCAGACCCACGAAGTTCTGCCCGATGTGACCTTTGAAGTTACCCGCGATACCGTCCTCATCGGCTCGTTCTCCACGGACGAGATGGGACAGATCCGCCTGACCGACCTCCAGCCGGGAACCTATCTGGTGAAAGAGGTTTCCACCAGTGCAGGCTATGTGTTGGACAGCACGCCGCAGCAGATCGAACTCACCGCAGGCGGCGGTATCAAAACACTGACTTTCTTCAACACCGTCAAGCCCGGTATCCACATCATCAAGGTGGACAGCCGCACGATGGAGCCGCTGGCCAATGTCAAGTTCCGCATTTCTCTGGTGGGCGGCACTTTCTCCAAGGAATATGTGACCGACAAGAACGGCGAGATCGACCTGACTGCACTGGAGCCGGGTGCGTATACCGTGGAGGAAATTACCGCGCCGAATGGTTATCTGATGGATGATGACAAGCGCGTTATCCAGATTAACGCCGGAGAAAATGCTCGTTTCGTGTTCACCAACACGGAGAAACCGGTTCTGTCTGTGGTGAAATACGACGCAGAGAACGACAGCTATCTCGCCGGTGCAACCTTTAGGATCGCAAAGATCGAGGACGGCAGCCACTACCTCGACCGCGTGACCGACACCAACGGGCGCATCTCCATCTCTGATTTGGAACCCGGCGTGTACTCGGTCAAGGAGATCGCAGCGCCCAGCGGCTATGTGCTGAACGACACGGAATACCATGTGGAACTGTTCCCCGGCAAGGACAGCACGCTGGTGGTGAACAACGAGAAGAAGCCCAACCTCAAAATTGTAAAAACCGATGCTGTGACCGGCACACCGCTCTCCGGCGTGACTTTCACCGTCAACAAGGCAGACAGCAGCACGCTCACCACCGTCAAGACCGACGCCAACGGCGAGGCTCTGCTCACTGCCCTTGACCCCGGCGTGTATGTGGTGCGTGAAACCAGTGTGCCGGATGGTTATCTGCTGGACAGCGAGGCGCAGACCATCACCCTCGTTCCCAATAAAACGGGAACGGTGCGTTTCCGCAATTATCCCAAACCTACGCTGACCATCAACAAGGTGGACAGCATCACGAAAGACCCGATCAAGGGCGCAAAGTTCCGCATCATCTATGCCAGCAACAACAGCTTCACCGGAGAACTGAACGACCTCGGCACTTATTTCACCGATGAAAACGGTCAGATCAAACTCACCAAGCTGCGCGACGGCTGGTATCGTGTGACCGAAGTGGAACCGGCAGCGGGCTACGCCATCAAAGACCCGGCCACACAGGACTGTTTCATTCAGGCAGGCACCGGCAAGATGCTGACCTTTGAGAACACGCCGCTTTCAGCGCTCATCATCAAAAAGGTGGACGCGGACAGCGGAGCCATGCTACAAGGTGCGAAGTTCCGTGTGCGCTATCTGGACGGAACCTCCGGTACCGGCGGCACGGTCATCGGAGAATACACCACCTCGGCCAATGGAACCATCGTGATCACCGGGCTGAAGGCCGGAACCTATGTCGTTGAGGAAACGAAAGCCCCCACAGGCTATGAGATCGACGACACGCCGCAGACCGTCTATCTCTCCGGTAAGGAGCAGGATGTTGTGACGGTGGAGTTTTCCAACGGCAAACACGGCAATCTTATCATCGACAAGATTGACAGCGTGACCAAGCAGCCGCTTCCCGGCGCACAGTTCAAGATCACGACCTCAGATGGTTCGCTTGTCGGAAACTACGGCGGCACGGTCACTTCTAATGGCATTTACACCACGGATAGCAACGGCCAGATCAAACTGGTGAACCTCAAACCGGATACCTATGTGGTAACAGAGGTCAAAGCGCCGGACGGTTATGTGCTGGACAGCACCTCGCAGACCGTCAAGGTCGACCGCAACGACACGCAAACGCTGACCTTTACCAACACGCCCATCGGCGGCGGTCAGATCATCAAGGTGGACGCGGACAGCGGCAAGCGTATCAAGGGTGTGCAGTTTGAGATCGCCAAGATGAACGGTGAGCGCATCGGCACCTACACCACCGACAGCAACGGCGTTATCACGCTCCCGCAGCTTGCGGACGGCTGGTACACCGCCACGGAGCTGAAAGCGGCTAAAGGCTATCTGCTGGATACGACACCCCACAATTTTGAGGTGAAAGCCGGAAAGACGACCTCGCTGACCGTTGAAAACACGCAGGCCAGCTCCATGCTCATCCACAAGATCGACAGTGTGACTGGCAAGGGCATTTACGGCGTGACTTTCCTCGTTTCGGACAGCAAGGGAAATCCCATCGGCCAGTACACCTCCGACCAGAACGGCTATGTCTATATCGACAAGACGCTGACGGACGGAAAGTACCTGGTGCGGGAAATCCAGGCGGCGGACGGTTATGTGCTGGATACCACAGTCAAAACCTTCTATGTGGAATACGGCGGCACTTCTACGATCACATGGAAGAACACGCCCATCACAGGCCAGATCCAGATCGTGAAAAAGTCTGCCGACTATAATCCCACCAACGGCCTGCCAGCCGGGACACTGCTGGAGGGTGCAGTCTTTGAGATCACTGACAAAGCAGGCAACGTGGTCGATACCATTCGTTCTAACAGCCGAGGACTGGCTGTTTCCAAGCAACTACCCCTGTCCCGCTACTTTGTGCGAGAGGTCAAGGCGCCGGATCATTATGGTATCAACGACAAGGAGTTGACTGCCTATCTGGAATACGAGGGTCAGATCCTGCGCTTTGAGGTGGAGAACAAGAGCCTGAGTACCGGCGTATCTATCACAAAAACAGGACCGAAGGAGATCGTGGCCGGACAGCCGGTGCGTTATGCGTTCTCCGGTATCGCCAACACCTCCAATGTAAGCCTGAGCAACTTCTACTGGCGCGATACGCTGCCGGCGCAGGTGCGGTTGGATACCGTAGTGACCGGCACCTACAACCGGCCCGGTACTTATAAGATCGTCTACCGCGTCAACGGCGGCGATTACCGCACACTGGCCGACAATCTGTCTACGCAGAAGAACTATACGCTTGCCGCATCGGCCACGGCGCTGAAGCTGGCATCCAATGAGCGCATGACAGAAATCATGTTCGTATTCGGACAGGCACCCGCGGGTTTTGCACAGGTAGAGAAACCGTACCTCCACTGCAAGGCAGTGACCGGACTGTCCGCAGGTTCCTTCGTCAATGTAGCCGATGTCGGCGGCACTTATGGCGGCACCTGGGTACAGGGCATCAGCCGTTGGGTCACAACGGTCTACGGAAAGCCTGTCATTCCCACACTGCCCAAGACGGGCTATTGACTCGCATGAAAACTGCGGCAGGCGCATGAAGCAGAGCGTCTGCCGCTTTTTCTATCCCATTCACCCAAATATCAAACTAAAGCAAAGGAGAACTGAATATGCTGAAGATCACTGCTATTGGTAACCTGACCAACGATGTGGAACTGAAAATGAACGAGGCCACCGGAAAGCCCTATGCCATCCTGCGCATCGCCTCGGACCGCCGCTATAAGGATAAGGACGGCAACAAGCTCACCGATTATATCTCCATCAAGGTGCGCGGCCCTCTGGCGGAGCGCTGCGCGGCGTTTGCGTGGAAGGGCTGTAAGCTGGTAGCCACCGGCGATTTTGAGACCATCACCTTCGTGGATGAGCCTCAGCGTCAGCCCGGTTTTCTCATCAAAGCCAACGATGTGGAGTTCCTGTCTCCCCGCAAGGCGGAGGACGCGGCACAGGCTGTGGATGCTGAGACTGTCTGTGAGGATGCCGCCTAATGAAAAATACCGGGATCACATGCACCAGCACAGAACGCAGCCCTGTGATCCTGCCGGAGATGGCCGAACTGCTCCCGCCTTTGAGCGCGGAGCAGTCTGCCGCTCTGGAAGAGGATCTGCTGCGAAACGGCTGTTACGCCCCCATCATCGTCAATGAGGACATGGTGATCGTGGACGGGCATAACCGTCAGTCGCTGTGTGAAAAGCATGGCCTGCCCTATACGATGGCGGTATTTTCCTTTGAGGATCTGCTGGAAGCCAAGCAGTGGGCGCTGGACACGCAGAAAAATCGCAGAAATCTGGAAAAGTGGGAGCTGGGCAAGATCGCGCTGAAGCTGAAGCCGGAGATCGAGGCAAAAGCCAGGGCAAACCAAGGGACACGCACAGACCTTTCGGCAACATTGCCGGAAAGTTCCGATACTGTGGACACCCGCAAGGAGCTGGCAGAAGCAGTCGGCCTGGGTGAGCGCACCATGGGCAAGGTCATGCAGATCGATGAGAACGCCCCGGAGGTCATCAAGGAGGCTCTGGATAAGAAGGAACTTTCCATCAACAAGGGTTATGACCTGACCCGGCAGCTTCAGGATATTCCGGAAGAGCAGCGGGAGCAGGCGGCCGCCGAAGCGCTGGAATACGAAAAAGCGAAAAAAGAACTGAAAAAGCAGGATGCCGAGATCGACCGAAAAGGAAAGATCGCGGCACTTTTCTGCAAAGCGTATGAAAAAGCCGTCCTGCTGACACCGTCCGAGGAAAATGTCCGCTGCTGGACGGACGGGACGCGGATGACCCCGGAGGAAATGCGGGATACCGTGAAGGAATCTCGTGAGATTGCCCAGGTGTTCGCTGCCATTGCCGATATCATCGAGCAGAAGATCCTGCCCGTGGATTGGAGGTGTGTCGATGCAGGAAACGAAGAAAATGGCGCCCAGCCGGACGGGAATCCCGCCTGACGCGCAGGCGGAGATTTTGCAAAAGCTGTCTGCCGAGACGAAGATCACTTCCTGTGAGATCGCGGAGATCTTGAAAAAGCATGATGTCTGCGGAGATATGGACGCGCTCCAGGACGCCTACCGGAAACGGCTGGGACAGCGGCTCCTGTCCGGCATCCGGGACGAGAACGGCAAGCGGGAAATCCTTTCCACCAGCGGCGGCGAGTATGTCATCGTAGATTGCTGCAATGACCCGCAGAAGTTGAAAGCCATCCAGCGCCGCATTCAGGCGCAGATGAATGGGCTGGATGTGTCTGCCGGGAAGGTGCATGGTCGCGTTCACTTTTTAGAGCGTTTTATGGGCTGGGTAAGAAAGGAGCGGTCAGATGGAGCGGCATGAGGAAATGCTGTCCCCGGAGGAACAGTACGCGCAGCTTGCGCCGACGCTGGACGCAGACGGTTTCTCGCTGTATGCCGCCGCGGAAGAAGCCACCGGGCTCAAGGTCTATGAAGAATTTCCCTATGAGGATAACCATGGAATGTTTGAGATGGCAGACGGACACACGCTGCTGCGGTATCTGGAAGCGGCATACTTTGGGACCGTTACCTGGGAGATCGTCCCCGGCACGCCCTATGAGCGGGCGATTCTCGGTGAAGTGGATAAGACCACACTGGAGTATCGCGCATTTTATCAAAAGATCTGCGCGGGTGCGGCAGCGCACATCAAAAAACGTATTGGGAAGGAGATGAAGAATGTGAAGGAACCGATCTCAGAGATCAACAAAGAATCCTTCTGGGACCTGATCCATGAGGCAAAAATCGCCTGCGGGCAGGATATGGACGCCATGCTGGCCTATCTGAAAGACCGGCTGGTTTCTATGGGCCCCACGCAGGCACAGAATTTTCACGACATCATCCACGTCTATGAAGATCTCGCGGACAAGTTCGGCTTGTGGGACGCGGCAGGGATCATGAAAGAATACGGCTGCAGCGATGACGGTTTTATCGATTTTCGCGCCTGGCTCATCGCACAGGGGCGCGAGGTCTATTTTGCCGCGCTGGCAGACCCGGACAGCCTTGCGGATGTCGTTCCCTACGGCGATTGCTGCTTTGAGCAGTTGAGCTATGTCGGGGACTATGCCTACGAGCAGCTCACCGGGAAAAGCGCCTATGATCAGACAGATTGGAGCGCATATGAAGCGCTTTTGATGAAGCTGGAACAGGATATCGTCTATAAGGACGGCATCGAGTTTCCCAGAGAGGGCGCGGATCTGAAGAAATATCTGCCCCGGCTCTGTGCGAAGCATCCGGAGTGGGACGGTCAAACGCGCTGGAATCCGCAGCTGAAGGAGATTCGGGATCTGATCCATGCCGGAAAGGACTATGACCGGCGCCAGACATCAAATAAGAAGAAACGCAGCCGTGGAGGTGAGGCAAGATGAGCGAGTCCATGATTGTTGGTGTCGACCACGGCTATGCCGCTATGAAAACGGCCCATTTCTCGTTCCCCTCCGGTCTGGTGGCATATGAGCATGAGCCGTATACGCTGAAGGACGTGCTGGAATACGGCGGAAAATTCTATGTAGTGGGCAGCGGGCGTCAGGCGCTTCAGAAGAATAAAACGCAGACAGAGGACTACTACCTCCTCACGCTGGCGGCCATTGCAAAGGAGCTCTCCTTCCGTCATGCGGAGCCTGCGACAGAGATCCATCTGGCGGCCGGACTGCCCCTCACCAGCTTCGGACGGGAGAAAAACGCATTCCGGGACTATCTGCTCCGGGATGGGAAAACGGTGAATTTCCGCTATGAAGGGCAGGACTATTCCATCGCTATCCGCAAGGTGTCCCTGTTCCCGCAGGGCTATGCCGCAGTCTTGACCCAGAGCATCCTGCTGGATGAGCCTTCTGTGATCGTGGCGGATATCGGTGGCTGGACGGTGGATCTGATGCGTTTGGACAACCGTATCCCCAATGCATCGACCTGCCGCAGTCTGGAACTCGGTATGATCCGCTGTCTGGATGAGATCGGCGAGCAGAT
>ERZ773243.3514-NODE-3514-length-10916-cov-5.101280_pt1 | contig 10916 bp, 4 predicted proteins | sample MGYA00580520_ERZ773243 | MGnify/ENA primary metagenome ERZ773243 (study PRJEB29015, sample SAMEA2737747) | human gut metagenome | biome: human gut; feature: human-associated habitat; material: faeces | place: China | collected 2012 ... | reverse complement strand
TAAAAGAAGGTACAACAAATAATAGTGGTATTGTAACTTTTAATAGCATAAATCGAAGTGCAAGAAATGGATTTATTACATACAGAATCTATGAAAAAACCCCTCCAACCAACTATAGTAGAAACTTAGATGGTTCTCAGGGCACATATTCAAAGGAATTTCAATTTAGGGATAAATCTGATAGCTATTGGAATAATTTTGATAAATCAATGTACATATCACAAGGTGATGGTCAAAATGCAAGTCTTAAATATGTTGCAAAAGACCAAATAGATCAAAAACAAATAAATTTAAAGGTAAAATTAACTGATTCAGTTAGCAATGAATCTTTAGATGATGCAGACTTTGAATTGCAACGTTGTGCTTACAATGCAAATGGTACAAAAACATGGTCAAAAATTGCTAGTGGAACTACTAAATCTGGAATAATTGATTTTGGCAAGGTTGATACAATAGATGGAACATCTACATTGACTGATAAAAGAGGAACCTTTATTGATTATAGATTAGTTGAAAAAACTGTACCAAAGCATTACATCGCAGATGGTGCAACAGTTAAAAAAAGTAGTGATGGAACTGTAATGTCTGATGTATTTAACTTACCTAGTACAATAAGTTCTTATAATAATATTTACTTAACTGCAACAGCTAATGGAAGCGACATTTCAGCAATTTATAATGCAAAAAATGAATTATTAAAAGCTAATGTAAGTGTTCAAAAAACAGCCGGATACATCTCAGGTACAAACTTCAAATTAATGAATAATGTATTCTTAAACAATGCTGAATATACAGTATATGGTGAAGATAAGAATACTGTAATAACAAAGTTTTATACTGATTCAGATGGATATGGAAAATCAAACGACATAATATTAGATAATGAAACAGATAATGTATATTACATTCAGGAAACAAAATCTAGTATGGGTACTGATCCAATATTAGGAACTAAAGTCAAAATAACATTAAATCATAAACAAAATTTAAAATTAAATGGATTAAACGATAATGAAAATACAAATGATAAAGATAAAAATAAAGTAGTAACACAGGAACCTTGGTCAACATCATTTCAGTTAAAGAAAATTGATGGATACACAAAGAAACCTATCTATGGTGTTGTATTTAGATTAGTAACTAAAGGAACAGGAACAACAAAAGTAATAAAAGATTATACAACAAACGTAAATGGTATTATAAGAATATCTGATGATGTATTGTATTATTCTAGCGAAAACCAAGGTGAATTTGAACTTTATGAAATTTCGGCCCCTGAAGACTATCAGATAAATAGAGCTAAAATAAACATAAAAATTACAGGAAAAGATACATCATTAGTCAATAGCGAAAACAATACATATACAGTAGGTAGTGACAATTATTATACATTTGAAAATAAACAGATTGGCGGAAATTTAACAATACAAAAAGTAGCATCTAATCAATTAGGAAAACAGTTAATAACAGGAACAACAAACATAACAGCAACAAACAATACTGTAGTCGATAGTGATTTAAATTATGGTGATTTTAAATACGGACTATATAAATATAATAAAGCAACTGGTAAGGCAGGAGAATTATACTCTGAAATAGACTTAAAAAAAGGTATAGTAAATGTACCAAAAAGAGATGGTAAAGATTATGATACAGCTGAAAGAGGTATTGGTGAATTAAAATCTATTCCTGTTGGACAGTATGTATTAAAAGAAATTAGTACTGGTAATAGATTTGCTGAAAACAATGGTTCTTTAGTAATTGATATTGGAACCGGTGATAATTTAATATATGATGGAGAATTAGGATTATCAAAAGATGATGGTGAAACTTATGATTCTTCTGTATTTGATAGCAATACCACATCAACAAAATCTGTTTCAAGAGTATCTAAGTTTATAACAAATGCAATAAAATCATCATTGGCTGTTAATACAAATCAAACAACAGATGCTGATACAACAAAAAATAATACAAAAGAAGAAAAAAGAACAATAGATGATGTAAAGAAAAATTGGGAAACATTAACTTCTGGAACATTTGATAAAATTGTAATAAACAGTGATGAAAAAGAATTATCAAAATGGGCTAAATCTTTAAATAAAAAGGAAGTTAAGGCTGCAAAGGTAATGTCTAATACATTGGGTAGTGACAAGACAACAACTACATTTAAAGATGGCAAGGCTACATCAACAAAATCTGTTAATTACATGACTAGCTTATTAAATGATGATGGAATTAGTACACAGGCATTAAACAGTGCTGGATTTGTAGATGTATATGTTCGAATATCTGGTGCGGACTTAACAATCGCCGGTACAACAATAGCTCAATACGGTAACAACGCTACAAAAACAATTCAATTTAGAATAAACCGTTGGAGTGATACAAATAATGGTGGCGCCTTAAGTTATACGTTGACTCAAACGGGGAATGATAACAGAATTTCATCAGCTACGGTTGATAGTAACGGACATTTAAGATTAAACCTTCGCCAACCAGTTCAAACAAAATTAAATGTGGTGACAAATAAAAACTTTGCCAAGGTTGTAAATAGTACAGCTACCGAAGCTTTTTCTAACCTTACAGACATAAGTAGTAGTTTTAAAAATGAAACAATTTCAAAGCAAACACCATTATCAATGTTTGTGGCTCCAAATTGGATTACAAATAGTCAAAAAATAACAGGTGTATATATTAATTTTTCTCCTAGATATGGTAAATTAACATTTGATGCCAATGGTGGTACATACGAAAATGAAGTATGGTACGGATACGGTGGTGTAAAAAAATATGGTTCATCTGTAGCAACAAGATTTTGTATGGCAAATATTTATCCATTTGGAATGGAAAACCCTGTACGTGACGGATATACATTTAAGGGATATAAGGTTGTTAAACCTAGCAATTCAAATGGTACATTAACAGCTACAGCTAATAATCATCCAGGAGTAGCTAATGCTAGTTATATTTACTTTAATTCTGATTATTTATTAACAGGTTATCAATCTTCAAACTCCCAATACTACATTCCTGATGATGAAAAAATAACTCTTCGTGCTATATGGAAAAAGAATGAAGATACATTAGAAGTAAAGGGTAATGTATTAAGAAATACATTATTAAGTGACCAGATAGTTATTGATACTATTGATTTAGAGGGTAATTCAATAACAGGAGCATCATTTAATGTATCCCATGATGGTAAAACAAGTGACATAAACGATAACCAAATATTAGGAATAAAAAATTATGATGGATTTATTAGTACTAAAAAAGAAATTAAGCAAAGTATTGCTCCATTTGGTTACACAACTGTTAATCATTTTCCAAATGATTGCAAAATTGATACAATCCTTATCCCATATTATGCAAATAAAGCCGGATTTGATTGTGATAAGGGTTACTATGTAAAGGGACGTTTATATAAAGCAGGCGACCTTGTTAGATACAATGATAAATGGTATGTATGTACAAATAAAAATGGTGTTATCACAACAGCATCTTCTCCTTCATCTAATGAATTTAAGGAAGCTGTAGACAGTGAATATAAATCAGAGTATGGTTTAGATTTATCTGACATCAAGGATGGAGCAAGTGTTTGGAATAAAAATGTTAAATGTGTACGTGAACATATAATTTATTATGTAAATGATAAATCAAGTGTAGATAAGTCATTAATGATAAAAAAATATGATTCAAATAATAACATTATTGATAACGCAGGGTTTACGTTAAGCATCAAGAATGGAAAAACAATCACAACAGTAAACAGTATGAAAGATCGAGTTAATGCATATGTATTTGAAAAAGCAATTAAGCAAACAGACATTGAACAGTACGGAACAACAAAATCAGATGGTTCAAAAGAATTAACATATGTAGTTGAAGAAACAACTGTACCATTTGGATATAAGAAATGTGATAATGTAGAAGTAAAAGCTGTATTAAAAGATAATGAAATAACTTTATATGACAAGAACGGAAATATAATAGATGATGATCAACCTATAAAACTAGTTGATGAAATTCTTAAGTTAAACATCAGCCTAAAGAAAACAGGTGACAGCAGTGCATGTCTAAGCGGTGCAGTATACGGAGTTTATTCTGATCCGGCTTGTACAAATAAGGTTTCTGAAATAAAAGTTGACAAGAACGGATATGGTTCAGCTACAGGGTTAGTATTAGGAACTTACTATGTAAAAGAAATACAGTCTCCTGGTAATGGATTATATAACCTTGATAAACAGACATATAGAATAGATGGACATTCATTATATAACAATAACAAAAATGTAGCAACATACACAGCAAGCATTACAAGTACAGATAAATTAAAGACAGGTTCAATTAACATCATTAAATACTTATATAATGATGACACAAAGAATCCTAATAATGTAAGTCCATTACAATATGTTGGATTCACAGCTTATTTCCTTGGAAATAAAGAATTCATTGATTCAAGTAAGGTATTATATGTAAAGTCAACTGATGAAATCCCAGGGGATAAAACGTATCAGACCTTTACTGATTATAAGAAATCACCTAAGAATGTTGATTACATAATTGTAACTGATACTGACATATCAAGATTAACTTCTGCAGGAAGTTTAACAACAGGTAAGGACGGAACAGGTTCAATTAATAATTTAAAATATGGATGCTATGTATTAAAGGAAACATCAGTCCCTACAGGAGTAGAAGTTAACACATTAGACCCACAGATTATTGATGTAAATGAAGTTTCAAGCAATACGGATAATCCAATAAAATTATACAATGAAAACTTCTATTATCCATTAACAATTAAAAAGACTGATGATGATAAGAACGCATTGCCTAACGCAGTGTTTGAAATACTTGATTCCAACAAAAACAGGGTTGGTAATAATTACACAACTAATAAGAATGGAATCATAACAACAAATCCATTAAAGGCTGGAAAATATTATGTTCGTGAAGTAAAATCACCTCTTAATTGCTTAACAGAAACAAAAGAAGTGGAAGTAACAATAAACAGAGCTGCAGTTAAGTCAAATAAGATAGAAGTAGAAATATCAAATACTCTTACTAATGTTAAGTTTTCAAAAGTAGACATAAAAGACAAGTCAAAGGAATTACCTGGCGGACACTTTAGTGTATACAACAGCATGGATGAAAAGGTATATGAATGGGAACACGGTAGTAAGGCGTATGAAATAAAAGGAATAAGTAAAGCAGAAGACACTACTGATGATACAGATTATGTCATTTATAAACTTGTGGAAGACGAAGCCCCTGATGGTTATTTAATAGCTGATCCAATCCTATTTGCATTGGATGACAAGGGTAATGTTTATACAATAAGTTATGACAAGGATAACAATATTAAGTACACTAAGGCAGAAGGTAATACGATTGTCATGGCTGATAAACATCAGACAAACATAACAGTATCAAAATACGCTGTAAATACAAAAGATGAACTTAATGGAGGTTCATTCATAATCACAGATGAGTTAAATGATACAATAGCACAATGGAGTCATGATGGCAAGGCTTATGAAATAAATAACTTAAGACAGGCTGAAACAGAAGGTAAATATGTAGAATACACATTAACTGAAATTGAATCACCTAATGGTTATTTAATAGCTAATCCAATTACATTTGCAGTTGATTATTATGGAGATGTATATAAAGTAATAACAAAAGATGGAAATAAAACTTACGAATTAATAAAAGATAATCACATCATAATGGAAGATACTCCATCAAATGTAAGCATAGAAAATGTTGAAAAAAATAATCATGGCAAATACGTTGAAAATGCCAAATTTGTAATATATGATACAAACGATGCAGTTGATGATAATGGTAACATAAAAGAAGTTGTAAATATAACTACAACTACTAAACCTAATGAAATCATTGGTAAGTTACAACCAAATCATGAATATTGCATAATTGAAACAGAAACACCAACCGGTTATTTCGATGCAGAACCAATTACATTTAAAATTGGCAATGATGGATATGTTTACATTAATGATGCAAAAGTAAATAATAATTTAATAACAATAGAATCAGATTTTACAAAGATAAACATAAATTTAAAGGATAAAAATACAGATAAATACCTTCCTAATGCCAAAATGGAATTATATTATTACGTACCTGATGAGGAAGACAATGAAACAGAAGTTGAAGAAAAGAAATTAGTAGCAAGTTGGACAAGTAAGGAACAGGCTCATTACATTGAAAAGTTATTACCTGGTCGATATGAATTAGTTGAAAAAGAAGAACCTAATGGTTATGTTCCTACAGATTCAATAGTATTTGACATTGAAGAAACCGGTGACACACAAGAAGTTACAATGCACAATGATTACACAAGAATACAATTTAGCAAGACTAACAGTGTTACAGGGGATTATGTTTCTGATGCAAAGGTGTCATTATATGAAGCCACAGTATCAGATGAAAAGGTAACAAAGGGAACTCTAATTGACAGTTTCACAACAAGTGATAAACCATATACAAGAACCAAGTTAAAATATGGTCAGACTTATGTATTTGTGGAAGATGAAGCTCCATATGGATACAGTAAGGCGGCCGACATAGTATTTAAGGCAGGATATGGAACAATCGACATAACAGGAACAGAGAAAACTGATAACCGTGATTTAGCAAATAATTTAACAGAAGGTATCAAGGGTCCGGCCGACCAGGATGAACCAACAACAAGTAACGGTGAAATGGAAGCAAATGCTGTTAAAAATGATGCAGGTTCAAAGGAATACAAGGTTGGAAGTAATGTTCTTGAAATGAACATGGTTGATGCACCTATACTTGTAGACATCGAAAAGATAGATGATAATGATGCAGAAGTATATGGAGCTAAATTAAAGATTGTAAAACTTGTTAATGGAAAAGAAGATAAGAATTCCGCTTATGAATGGGTTACAGACATGCAGGGTAGTCCACAGGCACCAATATTTGAAGATGGAACATACTTAATAACAGAAACCGAAACACCTAATGGTCACGCAAGGGCAACCGATAAGATTTTAACAATTGATAACGGTAGCGTGGAAGTAAGAGAAGAAGTTACGGGAGCAACAATTAGTGGTACATTATCAAATAACAATACAACACTTAAGGGCGAATCTGACACATTAAGCGTTGACATTATTGATGGAGTTATTTACATCAGAATGATTGATGAAATCATGAATGTAAACGTAACAAACATTAATAATAAAAATGAAAATGTTGCCGGAGGTCATTTCCAAGTCATTGATGAGGATGGAAATGTTGTTGATGATTGGGTACAGGGCGATAATGCTCACACAACAAATGCCTTAGTATGTGGTGCAACATACACACTACACGAAGTAACACCATCAGATGGATATTATTCAACAGAGGACAAGACATTCACAACTAAAAAGGGAGAAAATAATATCGTATTTAGAAGTTATCCAACAAAGGTATACATTTCAAAGACAGGAACAAGAAACGCAAAGAAAAACCGCATAGGTGGAGCAACATTACAATTAATTGACAAGTCTGGAAACATAGTACAAGAATTCATAACAAGTGACAGTGAGGATAAGTTAATCACAAACATACCTGTTGGAGAATACACATTAAGAGAAGCAAAGAATGCCATCGGATATAATTATGCAAAAGACATAAAGATATATGTTGGTGGCAAGTCAGGTAATGGAGAGTTTAAATTAGATAAAATCAAGGATAACATTACAGAATATAAGAAATATACAACAGAGGAAGATTTTATCAATAACAATTATGCTTCATTACAGGAAATGTTTGACAGCAGACTCAGAGTATTAAAAATCAATGAAAATGGTATTTGTTTAGATGGAGCCAAATTACAAATCATAAAGATTGACAATAATAACAAGGAAACAATTGTAAAAGAGTTCACATCAAGTTCTAACGGAAACACAGTAGATGGATTAAAACCTGGAGATTACATATTAAGAGAAGTTGAGCCTCCTACAAACTATGACATATCAGATGATATTTCATTTACAATAACAGGAGCAAAGGATTTAACAATAAGAATGAATGATGAATTAATAAAACCATTAGACACAGGTAAATTCATAATTCCGGGAATAGGAATCATATTGTTAGCCGGAGGAGTAATTCTTATAGCATTAAGAAGAAAAAGAAAACAAATGGCATAATAGAATAAGGGCAGTGTAATAACTGTCCTTATTTTTAAATAGTGTGTGTATTTAAAAAATCGGAACTCGGTTCCGATTTTATAGACGTATTTATCTTATAACAAAAATAATAAAAAAATTGCAAAATAAAACTTAAAAACTAAAGAACAATATGGATTAGAATAATAAAATATGATATAATAAATTAATCAATAAGGAGGGCGTAGCAATGAGAAAATTGCGTTCTGAAATCAAACATAATTTTTTGAAACAAATTATATTTCGTTTAGATTACGAAGGTCTTATGGAATCCGATATTGAAGAGTGCATTGTGTCATTACGTCAGATGTTTTATAATAATGGTTTTGAAAAAATGGATAATAGAACAGAAAACCAGTTTGATGTGCAAATAAAAACGGATTTAAATATTCCAGATGAAAATAGATTTTCAATAAATAGTAATAGTAAAAGCATAGTATATCGTTTTTCTTCTGAAAAAAAAGAAATTATAGAAATAAATAAAAGCTTTTTTACACTCACGGTAGATATTGAACAGAAATACGAAACATTTGATAAATATTTATCTTTACTAGCCGAAAGTATAGAAAAAATCAAATCTGTTTCTCCTTACTTTCATATTTTGCGAATTGGATTAAGAAAGATAAATGTTTGTCTGTTTGATAATTTGCGTGAATTGTCAAATTATTTTACGAAAGCAGCATTCAATATGGACGATGTAATGGAACAGTTTAAGAATTGTAATTGTACAGCATCCAATATGGTTACTGTTTTATCTAAGAATGATTATCAAATAAATTATATTAGAAATATTCAAGAAGGAATTATGCAGCAAGATGATGGAAGTCAAAAGACTATGTATCAAATCATTGTAGACATAGATGTTTTTAAAGAAGGTAACAGAGAAATATTGCCTTTACTTTGTGATAATCAAATGATAAAAGATACTTTAGAAACTCAAAATACAATAGAATTTTATGTATTTATTAATTCTTTAAGCAAAGAACTGATTGAAAAATTAAAGCAGGATGCATTCCAGGATACTGTGATAAAAGGAGTTGTTTAAAATTATGAATTTTGTATCAAATACTAAAAATCCTTATGAGAAAATATTACATATGGAAAAGAAAGAGGACTTAACTGGAAAATTCATATCTAAATCTAAAGCAAGTACCATTCATATGTTTAGAAATAATACTGCTAATACAAGAGGAGAAAAAGTTAAATTCAAGAATGTATGATATTTATTCTTTAAGAGATAATAATTTTTCATATAAAAAAAGATTTTTTTTTGAAGAAAAATTGATTATTGAAACATACTTAATTGGTTATAAAATTCAGGGTGAGTCTATTTTGTTTTTTATTCGTACTGATGGTAACATTAGTTTTTCGGGAATTGTAGACTGTTTTTGTATAGCTAAAAATAATAAAGTTAAGGAAATCTTGAAAAAGAACAATGTTGATAAATTAGATTTTATTTGTTGGACACATCCAGATTATGATCATTCTAAAGGATTAAAAGATATAATTAATAATTATGCCTCGGAGGAAACAAATATTTGGATTCCAGAAAGTGTAGATACAGAGGATATAACTTGTAGTAAAGAAGTTCAAGAACTTTTTGCATTTTTAAAGAATTGTACAATTAATTCTGATTCGCAATATAATGTGTATTCAGTATCAGATAGAAAAGATATGATGTTTTATGATTCTGTTTGTTTCCAAAAAGATACAAACGAATATCCGTTGGAGATAACTTCGTATGCACCCAATTCTCAAATTATTCGAAAACAACATTATATGGATGAATTTATAAAAAACGATCGATCAATATTCTTCGTTTTAGCATTGGGAAATGTGAGAATTTTCTCAACAGGTGATGTGGAAGATGCTACATTGGAAAGAATCCCCTCTAGTTATTTTAAAAATAATGTACATATCATGAAAATTCCACATCATGGTTCAAAAACTTCTACTAAGATGTTGGATTTAGGATGGGACGAATGTGACATTGCTTGCTCTACCGTTTATAGAAGTGGTGGTTCTGATTTGCCGTTACCTAACGTTATGAATGAGTATAGTAAGCTTACTCAACATCTGATTTGTACAGGAAAATCAGACAAAAATGACGAAACTGAAAAATACGGAGTGGTAAAGATTGAAACCGATGTTTTAGCACATACATTTTCCATCCATCTCGACGGAAATGCAACTTACTGGAATAATCAAACAAATGAAGATGATAAATTAGATAGCATTTAGTGTAAAGAATATATTTATTAAAACCGCAGATGTCATTATATAAAAAGGCTCATGGAAAATTTTCTTATTATTACAATCAGGTAATATAATCCATATTAAAAAACTAATGATACTAAGCACTGAAATATAAAAACAATATATTTTAGGTAAGATAATAAGTGGAAGTAATATTACCCCCAAATAAAACATTTGCTTTTTTGTATGAACATTTATTAATTGTCTTACCCAATAAGTCATAAGCAATATAATGATTAATTTTATAAACATAATTATCCTTTCTGAAAAATTTTATTTATAATTTTTTTATACCAACTATCACTTGATTTATCAGAATCACTTGTAATATCAATATCTTCTGAAAAACGCTTGATTGCTTTATGACATTTTGATAACGATGTTCCACCCTTAAATACAACAAAACCCAAACGCTTCGATAATTCGCGCAGAATCATGGTA
>ERZ773243.3513-NODE-3513-length-10918-cov-2.370156_pt1 | contig 10918 bp, 10 predicted proteins | sample MGYA00580520_ERZ773243 | MGnify/ENA primary metagenome ERZ773243 (study PRJEB29015, sample SAMEA2737747) | human gut metagenome | biome: human gut; feature: human-associated habitat; material: faeces | place: China | collected 2012 ... | reverse complement strand
TCTCAATATTTTTATAAACGCTTTCCAAACAGGATGCAAATTACGCACTTTTTATTCAAACAATCAAATGTTTCGGTAAAAAAGTTTCAAGTTTTTTTTACCTCAATATAAAATATAATATCACGAGGAATATTGCCAAGGCCATAAATTCCCGGATCACTTTTTTTCTTCTCTCCGAACCCGCCTTTGTATCGGCCTTTCTCAAAATATCAAGCAACGCCCCGGTAGGACAAAAATAGTTACACCAAGGACGGGCAAAAAATACGGATAAGAGTAAAAATATGACAGCCAAAGCAATCACCCACCCCGTTGCAGCGGTCAATAAAAATGCCGGAAAGGGTTCCAACGATGCCAATTCTAACGGGATTCCCCACAACAACAGAGCGAGAATCACCATAAAATAGATCACACGAGTATATTTAAATATATTCTTCCACACTCCCTTTGGGGCTATTTTTTTCTTACGAACTTTCCCTACCAACTCCTGTGCTGCCCCAAAAGGACATAAATACGCACAATAATAAGCCTTATTTAGGAACAAAGGACAGGCCAAAGCCAGCACGGCGATCACGGGCAACAAAACACGTGCCCCCCAGGGTACCCCGTTCAACAACCAGTTAAACAACAACTCTAAAGAAACGAAATACCCGGACCAAAAGCCTAAAATCAACACGGAAGAAACCTGCAACACGTAACGCCAGCGCTTCATCCGACTTCCCCAGAACATACTGGCTAACGCCAACAAAACCACGATTCCCCCCAAAACGTGTTGCAACAATTTCACCCAATCCACTTCAAAACCTCCCCCATCACGTTCCAAGTGAAACTCCAGCACCCTTTTCACGCTTCCCCGGATAGCATCACTCGACATTGTGGCTCCACTCACTGCTTCCACGTTCAGCAGCGCTGCCTCTTCCAACGTCTTACCATCCCATGCCGAGAACAGATTCTTTTTCTCCAAACGCCTTAAAAACCCGGGCGACTCGCTATTATCTAATAGGGTAAGTCCTAAAATCACCTCCTCCTCGGAAACAGCCAAAAACAAAGGTACATTCCCGGCATAACCAATCAGATCGTCCGCAATCGGGGTCGTAACAAGTAATTTACCGACCTCCTCCCCACCAGCTTTAACGACATAATGCACTTCATTTACTTTCTCAACACTCGTACAAGTCGGAAAATATTTCTTCACCGCATCCAGAGGAACAATATTCGAAACTTCAGCTTTCACCTCTTGATTCTTCGGGACCTCGTTGGCCGTCTTGAAATTCAACGAAATCAGGTAAATGACAACACACAACAAAATCACCTTAGGTAACTTCGTGACAAAAGTCGCAACATTCTCTTGTATACTCATATCAATCTTATCCATTTTTGAAGGACACAAAAATAAGGAGAAAATCATTTATTTGTATATTCTGCCCGACTTAATTATATTTGTCACATTCTAAAACCAAATAATGAAATTTAAAATGAAAAAAGTCACTTACTTAGTTTGTTGCGTAGGACTAGCGCTGCAATCCTGCCAATCAGGGCAAGTGAAGAATGAAAACCCATTTTTCAACACGTATGAAACCCCTCACGAGGTTCCCCCTTTCCACTTGATTAAAAATCAACATTATCTCCCGGCTTACGAGGAAGGGATGAAGCAACACCAAGCAGAAATCGATGCGATCATCAACAATCCGGATGCACCGACATTTAAAAACACGATCGACGCACTCGAAACTTCCGGCGAACTACTGAACAAAGTATCTTCCGTGTTCGGCAACCAACAAGGAGCGAACACGAATGATTCCATCAAGGCTATTGCCAAAGAGATTACCCCAAAACTTACCGCTCACTGGGATGCGATCAACTTAAATGACAAACTTTTCGAACGAATCAAAACGGTATATAATAATAAAGAGAAAGAAAATCTGACCCCGGAACAATTAACCGTACTCGATAAATATTACCAAGGCTTCGTTCGGGGTGGAGCAAACCTCTCTCCCGAAGACAAAGAAACATTCAAGAAATTGAATAGCGAACTATCCATGCTCAGCCTGCAATTCGGCGAAAACTTGTTGAATGAAACCAATCGTTTCAAACTGATCATCGATAACGAAAAAGATTTATCCGGCCTTCCCGAGAACGTGATTGCCACGGCAGCAACCGCAGCCCAAAATGCCGGTTTAGAAGGGAAATGGGTATTCACCCTTCACAACCCGAGCATGATCCCCTTCCTGCAATACGCCGACAATCGGGATTTAAGAGAAAAAATCTACAAGGCTTACATCAACCGTTGTAACAACGACAACGAATTCGATAACAAAGAAATTATATCCAAGATCGTTTCCCTGCGAGTACAAAAAGCCCAATTGCTCGGCTACGACACCCACGCGGCATTTGTTCTCGACAACAACATGGCCAAAACCCCGGAGAACGTGTACAACCTGTGTAACCAAATCTGGGACGCCGCCCTCCCGATCGCTAAAAAAGAAGCCAAAGAACTTCAAGACATGATTCGGAAAGAAGGCAAAAACTTCAAATTACAACCTTGGGACTGGCGTTATTACGCGGAAAAAGTAAAGAAAGCCAAATACGGGCTGGACGAGAACGAACTTCGTCAATACTTCCCGTTGGAAAACGTCAGAGAAGGAGCTTTCTACACGGCCAATAAATTATATGGAATCACGTTCACGCAACGTACCGACCTTCCCGTTCCCCACCCGGACGCCTTGGCATTCGAGGTGAAAGAAGCAAATGGCGACCACATCGGGATCCTCTACATGGACTTCCACCCGAGAGAAAGCAAACGTTCAGGAGCTTGGATGAACGCTTATCGCAAGCAATCCGCGTTAGGCAAAAAAGTAACCCCGATCATCACGAACGTCTGCAACTTCACCAAACCTACCGGGGACATTCCGGCATTATTGAGCTTCGACGAGGCACAAACCCTTTTCCATGAATTCGGTCATGCCCTTCACGGCCTATTGTCACAATGCACATATAATAAAGTATCAGGAACCTCTGTTCCCCGAGATTTCGTGGAACTCCCGTCCCAAATTATGGAGAACTGGGCCGCTGATCCCGAAGTGCTGAAAGTTTACGCCCGCCATTACAAAACGGGAGAACCTATCCCGCAAGAGCTTATCGACAAACTAAAAAATAGCGGACATTTCAACCAAGGATTCGTCACAACCGAATTCATGGCAGCCGCCCTACTGGATATGGCTTACCATACGCGTAACACGACCGATCCCGTCAACCCGAACGAATTCGAAAAAGCCACGTTGGAAAAAATCGGCCTTATACCAGAGATTACAGTACGCTATCGCAGTCCTTACTTCCAGCACATATTTGCCGGAGGTTATTCTTCCGGCTATTACGCTTACACGTGGGCCGAAGTACTGGATGCCGATGCTTTCGAGGCATTTAAAGAAACCGGAAACATCTTCAATCCCGAAAAAGCAAAAGCATTCCGGGAGAACATTCTTTCTAAAGGAGGCTCCGAAGATGCCATGACCCTTTACCAAAAATTCAGAGGTCAAGAACCTTCTATTGATCCATTACTAAAACGTAAAGGATTAAAATAAAAAAATTAGAGGATTGTGAACACAATCCTCTAATTTTTTTTATTTTTTCACGCAACCTTTTCAAAAAACCTGCATCTAATAAACGAATTCACACTAAGTAATAAAAACGGGTTTATTGCAAGAAAATGGATGCTCGAAGTAGTTCCAATTTTAGGGTTAGTAGTAAATAGTGAAAAAGCTGTCTCATGTCAAGACAGCTTTTTTTGATTATATCGACACCATTCGGCAATCCCGCACTCTTCACACTTCGGTTTTCTTGCCATGCAAACATACCGTCCGTGCAATATCAACCAATGGTGAGCCGTGGACAGCCACTCGGCAGGAATATGCGCCACGAGTTGTTTTTCCGTTTCCAACGGTGTCTTGGCTCCCGTTACCAGCCCGATACGATCGGCTACCCGGAAAACGTGCGTGTCGACAGGCATGGCCGGACGTTTGAAAGCCACCGCCTCCATAACATTGGCCGTCTTCCGTCCCACCCCGGGTAACGTCTGCAATAACTCGAAATCATCCGGAACTATTCCATTGAAATCTTCCATCAGCTTTTTTGCCATCGCTGACAGGTGCTTGGATTTATTATTTGGGTAAGAGATAGACTTAATCAACTCGAAAATCTCCTCCACGCTTGCCTTAGACATAGACTCCGCATCCGGAAATTGCTCGAACAAAGCGGGAGTCACCATATTCACCCGTTTATCAGTACACTGTGCCGATAAAATTACAGCTACCAGCAATTGGAAGGGATCATTATACTGTAATTCCGTGTTGGCTACCGGCATACGTTCTCGAAACCATGCCAGTACCTTATCATATCTTTCCTCTAATCGCATAATATTAATTTCTTTGCCTACAAAGATAAGAAAGCTGAAAATTAAAAGCTTCTATTTCACCCTAATTTTCTCCCTTTTTTAATTTTGAGCCGACCAGTCCGGCCACCAATTGCTCCGTCTGAAACCACAACTTCCGACAAGCCTCCACATCAAGAGCCGTTTTAGGTAACCCCACCTGACGTTTATTCCTGAAAAAACCTCCCGATACATTCACGTATCGATCGGAAGTTGCCAAAAGTATAGCCGTCATCGCCCCCCGTTCCGGAGATTTAATAAACGGACGAAAAAATATATCCGCTAAGGGGTCATACCATTTATGCATGGTAATCATCCCCGTGTTCACCACGCCCGGATCAACAGCATTCACGGTAATTGCACGTCCCTGTAGCCGCCGGGCCAGTTCTGTAGTGAACATCAGTATCGCCAATTTTGAATCGGGATAAGCCTTAAAACGACGGTAATGCTCCGGATCCAATGCAAAGAAATGATCTCCGACCTTCCCCATCTTACAGGTAACCGACGACGTGTTAATAATCCGAGCCTTCCCTGTTCTTCCCATATTCGGAAGTAACCAATTCGTCAACAACCAAGTCCCCACGTAATTCACCCCCACAGTCATCTCTAACCCGTCCCCGGTTGTCGTGAAATCCCGACACATGATCCCCGCATTATTCACCAGCACGCTAACCTCCCGTCCGTTCAACCCGTCAACAAAAGAACGGATGGAAGCAACCGACGCCAAATCTAACTGATGCAACTCCACCCGACCGTTTCCCGTCTCCCGCACAATTTCATCCCTCACTCCTGCCGCCCGTTCAACATTCCGACAAGCCATAACCACGGGAACACCCGTCCCGGCAACCGCTCTCGTAATCGCCTTTCCCATACCCCCATTGGCCCCAGTGATGATAAACAAACCTTTATCCATTTATGATTTTTGATTTATGATTTTTGATCCAACTAATTTCTTGATTTATGATTTTAGATTAGGTGATTTCCTCCCACTAACTGCTTCTTTTCTTAATCGTAAATCGTAATTCATAAATCATAAATTAATGGATTCTTTCATTCCCAATTGCCTTTTTCACCTTCTTCATCGTCCACCTCACTAGCCCGTAAGGCCAAAGTAACATGAAGCCGATAAAAAAGTAATTAATTACCCCGGGAATCATTTGGGCACGGCGACGAAACATCCCGTTAATCGCCCGGTGGGCAAGCGTTTCCGGTTTCATCATCACGCCGATTCGCACGGCCAACCGCTGCAAATGAAGGGGCAATTTATATAAATTGGTAGCAACCGCACCCGGACAAACCGTGGTAACGTTCACCCCGTAATCAAGCATCTCCAAACGGAAAGCACGGGAAAAACTCTTCAAAAAACACTTCGTGGAAGCGTATAACGAAATGTCCGGATAAGAAAACCAAGCCGACATGGAAGACATATTGAGAATATACCCTTTTCCCCGTTTTCTCATATCCTCGCCAAAATAACGACAAAGCAATACAACCGTATTCATATGCAACATCAGCATGGTTCGCACAACCCCAACGGAAAGATTCACCACATGCTCGTATCGGAAAATACCAGCATTATTCACCAGCACCTCCACCTGTAATCCCAATGCCACGCAAAAACCATGCAAATGCTCCGCTGCATCCGGTAGTGATAAATCCATGTAAAGAGGCCACGTCTGCACCTCGTACGTTTGTGATAACTCCCCGGCATGTTGCGTAAGGCGCTCTTCTTCGTTACTGACCATCACGACATCATACCCCCGGGCACATAACTCCCGGGCGTACTCCAACCCGATTCCCGAACTGGCTCCTGTCACAATGGCAACCGGATGAACGCTAGACAAACTCTGTACTTCCATAAATCACCATATTTCAATTTTTCTTTGCTTCCGCCTCCAATTCCTTCAACAACCTCTTGGGTAAATCCGGAATATGCTTATGACAAGCCATCTCCCGGGAATACATACGGGCAATGCAATAATTCGTGTGTTCGCAAGCATTCCGGGCATTCTCCTCCCGTGCCATCCGGTTCACGAAATCCGGTTCATTCAACAAGGCGCGAGCCATCGAAACCCCATCAAACCCGGCATCCAACACCATATCGATCTTTTCCCGAGAAAGCAAACCTCCCACGTACACGAGGGGCAACTTCACCGCTTCCCGGAACTTCAAGGCATCCTCGAAAAAATAAGCCTCCTTAAACGGTACCGTCGGGATCATCATATGCCCGGCAAGCCGCACGCCGATCGGTAACCAGAACTGTTTCATGTAATACGTCAAACTGCGGATAGGCATAGCCCCCCTCATCACGTACATCGGTGCCCGGCTGACAAAACCGCCACTCAGAATCAAGGCATGAGCCCCAGCCTCTTCCAGTGCCTTGGCCACCTCTATACATTCTGGCACCTCCATCCCTCCCCGAAATCCATCCCGGGTATTCATCTTCACCAACACGGCCATATCGTCCCCCGCCGCCGCCATCACTTCTGCCATCGCCATACGCATAAACCGCATCCTATTCTCCAGCGATCCCCCGAACTCATCCTTTCGGTGATTCGTGTAAGGAGAAAGGAACTGACTGATCAGATACCCGTGTCCGGCATGAACCTCCACGGCATCAAAACCCGCTTCCCTGGCCATATTCACGGCTTGCCCGAACGCCTTTGCCATCTCCGCGATCTCCTCCTTCTTCATCCCTCGCACCAACGTCGGCGAATAGATATTAAAACCGCTCGAAGCAGATATGGGCGTGCAACCACAGATACCCTTATGCGACATATTTCCGCAATGCCCGATCTGGATGGATGCAGCCGCACCCGTGGCATGTATATCATCCGTGAGCTGCCGTAATGCCGGAAGAATCTCCGGCCTCAACCACAATTGATGGGGAAACGACAAACCGCTACGAACAACCGCCGCGTAAGCGATCGTCGTCATCCCGATGCCTCCCCGGGCCACCGAAAGATGATAATCATGTAACATTTCCGAAGGTGCATTCCCCGGACACATACCCTCAAATGCCGCTGCCCGTATCGTCCGGTTGCGCAAAGTCAGCGGTCCGATTGTTAATGGCGTGAATAACTTGGATTCTCGTGTCATATGCTTAATATATAAAAGGAATCACTCGTTTAAGACGACGTCTTTTCACCTCATCCCCGAACATCCCTAAATATTTGTGATAAATTGTATTAGCTCTCGGTACTAAATTAGCAAACGTCCAGATGGCGAAAACGGCCCCGGCAAGCGACCACGTGAGAATGGCAAAACCGATCCATTCAACAATCTCGCCAAAATAATTCGCCGAAGTCACGTAACGAAACATCCCTCCCTTGGGCAAATAATGCCCCGTGTCACCGGGACGCCGCAAATGACGAATGATATGATCCGACTGGATATTCGTGTACATCCCGGCAAAGAACAAAAGCGTCCCGATAATAAACTGCGGCGACGTCAACCACCCCGGGGTGTAAAGATCCGACGGGGCAAAATAGAATATCCATCCCCCCTGCATACACGCATTCAACACGTTAAACGTGATTCCCATCAACATGATTCCCATCGGCATTCTCCCCTTACCTTTCAGTAGTAACGGGAAAATAAACGCACGCTGAAAATAATGTATCTCGAAAAAAATAAAGAAGATCAACGGCACCAACTCATACCCCCTATCCGAAAAATACCAGAAAAGTGCCATCGCAATAAAAACAGGAGCCTCCATCAATACCCAGCCGATCCGGTTATTTATTGGTCGCCCCCACTTGGCATCGAAAAACATACCATAACCCGCTTTCACGAAGTACAGGGCTACAAAAACAATAACTGCAATTCCGGTCATCACGGCCAGAAAAATATGAAATACATCCATCCTACAATTTTATTGATTACACGAATAATCAACAAATATCATGCCAACAAACAATAAATGTTAATAACGATAGAAAAAAATCAAATCCGGCGTAAAATACCTTTTCATGGACACTCGCATATTTAGATTCGGAAAACGAGATTAATTCGGGAAAAGCAAAATCCCAAATAATGTAAAATAACGTTACTGATCTTGCATCAAATTTCTACCATATTGCGAGCCGCTCCCATTCCGCTCCCATTCTCTTCCTATTCCGCTCCTATTATAAATGCAAAATATTGTAATAAGATATTAGGTATTTATAATCTTATAAGTACATGCTACCTGCTTTATAACATGGTCATAGTTATATCGAGTATAATATTCTCCCGATGAGTTAATTTACAGATTCAGACCATTTTACTTTATCCCACCATGCGGCCCCGGCAAACCGTCCCGAAAACGAATACTCACGTGCGTCCCGTCACAGAAAGGTTTGTTCGATGAAGCCCCGCAACGGCATAGCGTGACCCGATTACGAAGCTCATACCTCACGCCCTCCGTGTCATCAACCGGAATCCCACCCCGCACGAACAAAGGACCGCTACAACGCTCCTGCGGATCTTCCAACAACACCAACGAGGGTGCCAGTTCGTTTTCAATAAATTCCCCTTTATCCTTATCCCAAGCCTTCAAACGACCTGCCGGACAATAATTAGCCTCCCGGATTGTCAACTTCCTAGCCTCCGGATCATCGGACTCCTCCACGAGATTCCAAACCTTCCCGTAAGCATCACAAAAACGGGCAAAAGCACAATACTTCTCGTTGTCCGTCAACTCAAGCGTGGGCCCGTCAACCACATCGGCATCTTTCAATAAAGGAATATTATCTGCCGTTAACGAGGGGTCCCAATTCGTGTTCAAGTGCGCCCCGTCGCAATACGGTTTATTGGCAGAAGCCCCACAGCGGCATAAAGCCGTGGGTTCGTCATTCATATCGTACTCAACCCCATCCCGGTATGACCAAGAACTTCCCTCGTCATTCTGCACGATAAACTGTTGTTTCAACAGCGGATGGCCGTACACCAGGTAAGGTCCTTTTTTATCGACCACGATGGAATACTTTTTATTGATTTCAGGTGTTCCCGGTTCTATCTCTCGTTCTTTCATAGTTAAATCAGATTAATTATTACGGTTAGATATACCTACAAAAAGCCTTTTTTGTTTCTTTCCTAACCAAATATTTTAGAAAAAGTTGCAGACTGGGAGGCAACATGAAATATGTACCCGCAACTCTTTCTGTTTTACTTCTTTATTCGGGTAAAGAAATAATGTTCCTCATCCGAAAGGTCAGCATTAAACGTGTACCCATCCCCGTTGAAAGCCTTCAACTCCTCGGGTTCCTCAACACGGTTCATTACGATATATCTCGTCATCATCCCCCGTGCAATCTTGGCATAAGTACGAACCGTTTCGTATTTACCATCCCGCCATTCTTGAAATTCCGGTGTAATCACTCTCACCTGTTTCCTCAGCTCGTCCATCTTCAACGCTCCCTGAATATCCATACTGGCCAAATTCACCATAATCCCTCCAACCTTACGCACATCTTCCAATAATGGAGTTGTCAGCTTCGGAACCCAATAATCGTACAGGTTCGCCCCATCTAACTTCACGGCAAACGCAATCCGGTAGGCCTGAATCAAATCCAATGGACGCACCAAACCATAAAGTGTTGAGATAATCCGAACACGATCTTGGGCATACTTCAAGTCCTCTAAAGAAAAAGAATTCGGATCTATAGCTTTGAAGACACTCCCGTTATAAGCAAACAAAGCCTGTTTGCGAGGATTCGAAAGTGAACCGAACCTCTGATAACGTTCGTAATTCTCCGCAGCCAGCTTAGAACTGATCTTCAATATTTTCTCTAACTGGGACTCGGAAAAGCGGCGCATTTGCCCTGCCAGATATTCCGCTTCTTCCGCGTACTCCGGGGTAGTACCCGGAAACTCCTGTTCCACCACGGACATATCCATGGTCTTGGCCGGTGATAAAATAACTAACATCGTCTATCTGAACTCTTCAACTTTATACCCCGCGTTCTCGAACGCCTTCTTCACCGAGTGCGTGTCTCCGGTCTTCAACATAACCGTCAGCACCTTGTCCGGATGTTGCAAATCCACGCTCCATTCCGTCACGTCTCTCAAACTATTCAAAAACGGAGTGACTTTCGATACGCAGCCACTGCATTTCAACGTTGTCTTAAATCTAAACTTTTTTTCCATGTTGCTTTCTTTTATTGGTTTATATAATAGCTACAATTTCTTCCATTTAATTCTCAAACTATTAGTCACCACGGACACCGAACTGAAAGCCATTGCGGCAGCCGCAATCATCGGGTTGAGTAAAAAACCGTTGATCCCGTACAACACCCCTGCCGCTAAAGGAATACCAATTATATTATAAATAAACGCCCAGAACAAATTTTGTCGAATCGCCCGCACCGTCTGACGCGAAAGCGCGATGGCACGGGGAATCACGTTCAAGTCGGAAGTAATCAACGTCACCTTGGCCACATCCATGGCAATATCCGATCCTTTACCCATGGCAATGCTCACGTCGGCCCGTGCCAATGCCTGCGAATCGTTGAT
>ERZ773243.3508-NODE-3508-length-10944-cov-16.054826_pt1 | contig 10944 bp, 8 predicted proteins | sample MGYA00580520_ERZ773243 | MGnify/ENA primary metagenome ERZ773243 (study PRJEB29015, sample SAMEA2737747) | human gut metagenome | biome: human gut; feature: human-associated habitat; material: faeces | place: China | collected 2012 ... | reverse complement strand
CACCCCATTTCCTAAACAGTATACCATACTGTCTAACAAATGGGGTGCAGTTCATTTTTGCATCTTTTCAGCGAAAGCTGCGGCGCGGGAGCGCAGTTCAGCGGGACTTTTTCGGGCCGCTTTCGTCCGGGGCGGAGTCGGGGGCGCTGTTGCCGCCGGAATTCAGGATCGCGGCAAACTGCTGCAGCTGCTTGAGGGAGCTGACCCCCAGCTTTTCGTAGATGTTCTTGTTGTGGAAGCGCAGGGTGCTGTCCTTGATGTCCAGCTGCTCCACAATCTCCCGGGAGCGCAGCCCGGCTACATAGCCGTCAAAGATGCGGCGCTCGGTCTTTGTCAGGTTGGGGATGCCCTCCAGAAAGGTCTGGAAGGCATCGGGGACGGATTCGTTGCGGCACACGTCCGCCAGCCGGGAAAGCTCTGTCTGCATCTGCTGGCGCTCCATTTGCAGCTCGTCCATCCGCCGCCGGGACTCCCGCCGGTCCTCCTCAAACTGCCGGAACGCAGGCGAGAGGACGTGCTGGTGGAAGTACATGCAGCAGAACACCACAAAAAAGAGGATGAACAGGCCGATCAGCAGCATTTGCAGATTGCCGGAAAAGATCAGCCTGCGGTAGTCCGTCATGGGGATGCAGACGGCCAGCCGGTAGGACTGGTTCTCGCTCAGGCGGCAAAGCTCCGAGATGCCTGCATAGGCGCTGTCGGAGCCGATCAATTGGGTCAGGCTGCCGCCCATGCTGCGCAGCACCAGCATGTCCCGGGGGGCGTGGAAGTAGCCGCCGGTGGTGCCGCTGCTGAGGGCGGCGCTGGCGTTCAGCCCGCTGTCTGCCGGGGCAAGCAGGCAGATCAGGTGGTCAAAGCCGGTGGGCTGGGCAAAGTTCTGCTTGAAAAAGCTCTGGCTGATCTCAAAGCCGCACAGCCCGTACATGGTGCCATCGCGACCCCGCAGGGGCAGCAAAAACAGCTGTACTTCCTCCGAGGTGCCGGGGAGGCTGAACCGCTCTGTCAGCGTATAAGCCTGGTACAGCGGGGTGCTGCTGGGGGTCATCCAGCGTTCGTAGTCCGGGAACTGGTCGGTCTGGAATTCCATGCGCCATTTGCGGTGGGGCATCACGCTGTGGGCCTTGCCCACATCCGCGTTGCCGCGGTAGAGCAGCAGGGGCACGGTGGGGGTGTCGGCACCGCCTTTCTGCACATAGAGCCCGGCGCGGGAGTACCCGGCCCCCTCCATGCGGGTGTTGACGGTGGCATCCAGCAGCACAAAAGCACCGGAGCAGCTGGTCCGGCGCAGGCTGCGGCAGAGCGGCTCGATCATCTCCTCCTCCAGCGCGTTCAGCACCTCGGGGGAGTCGTTCAGCTGGTCAAAGGTCATCTCCCGGCTGGCAAGCTGCCGGTCCACCAGAGCGCCCATATCCTCAGAGAGGTTCACGCCCATGACCGCCAGCTGGTCAAAATAGCGCTCCATATCGTTCTGGAACACCGAATACTGGATCTCCAGGCTGCGGGTGGTGTCCTTTTTGGTGTTGTGCAGGCTGGCAAACAGGAACAACGCCGCGCCAAAGGTCAGCAAACAAAAAATCCGAACCCTTCTCCTATCGAGAAAAGGTTCGGATTTTCATTGTTTGGTGCGGATAAGAGGACTTGAACCTCCACCGAGTTGCCCCGATTAGAACCTGAATCTAACGCGTCTGCCAATTCCGCCATATCCGCATATTCTGTTTTGTTCGTGGGCCGTTCGGCTCGGAACGTTAGTTATTATACCATGGAATCCGGAATTGTCAAGCGCAATTTCAAAAAAAGTTGTACTTTTCGGCAGAAAGCGGAAAAACAACGGAAATGCGTGTTAAAATGGGTGAAAAAAGCAAAAAATCAGACCGGAAACCTTTCGGCTTCCGGTCTGATTCCTAGCAGGGTGCCTTGTGGGACTCGAACCCACGGTCTCCAGATCCACAATCTGGCGCGTTAACCGACTACGCTAAAGGCACCACATAATATGCGCCCGAAGGGACTCGAACCCCCGGCCCACTGCTTAGAAGGCAGTTGCTCTATCCACCTGAGCTACGGGCGCACGTTGTTATCCCATGGGGTACTTATCTGGCGGCAGTGTGCGTTCGGCACACGCTGCGAGAAGTATAATACCATACGCATAGGCTTCTGTCAAGCGGAATTTCAAATTTTTTTTGGATTTTACGGCGCAGGGGGCATTCTGGGGTCACAGCAGCCACATTCCGGCGGCCCCAAGGGCAAAGCCGAGCAGAGCACCGGCGGCCACATCCCGGACATAGTGCGCCCCGGCAAGTACCCGCAGGGCGCAGATGAGCAGGGCCACCACCACCATGCAGGCCCCGGCGGCGGGGTAGAAGTAGCACCACACGGCGGCCAGCACGGCGGCGCTCAAGGCGTGGCGAGAGGGGAAGGACTTGCCGTGGGTCTCCTTGGGCACCAGCGGCGTGAAGCCGGGCTGCTCATACGGGCGGGGAAAGTTCAGCCTGGCCCGCAGGAGCGTGCCGCCCAGAAAGACGAAGGCCGGCACAAAGACTGCCCGGGCGATGAGCTGCATAAAATCCAGAGCGGCGGCGCGGTTTGCGGAGAGCAGCCGGAACCACCGGATATTCAGCAGCACCAGCAGCAAAGGGTAGCAGGCAAAGGGCACGGCAGGCAGCCAGCGGTTCAGGGCGATCACCAGCTTTTTCAGGGCGGGGCGGGCCTCCAGCCAGCGCAGCAGGGCCTGGTAGCGTTCCGGGGTCATGGTATCCCTCCCTCAAAAACAGGTGTCCAGATAGTTTTCAACATCAAACGGCTCGGGTGTGGAATCTTTGCGCAGGTAGAGCGGGTGATGGGGGTGGCCCTTTTTGCTCCGCTTGCCAAAGGTGACCCACGGGATGTCCCGCTCTCTTGTCAGGGCCACCATCTCCCGCATCAGGCCGGGCAGGTAGTCCCGCTTTTCGATCAGGGTGCCCCATGCGGCCCACATGGTGGGCTCGGTCTCGGCCAGAACGGCCCGCAGCCAGCGCAGGTTCTCGTCGCAGAGGGCGCGGTCCGGCACCCGGTCCATGTCGTTGGGGTCGGTGGCGCGCTGGGGATACACGTTGAACATGATCCAGCTGTCAAAGCCGTTGGCGTTGGCCAGCCGCTCCACACTCTTTAAGGTGGGGTCCAGCGCGCCGGGCTGGGCGGTGCTGGGGTTGATGCCGATGCACACCAGCGGGTGCCTGCCCACCCGGCCCAGCACATAGCGGTAGGGCAGGTAGGTGTGGGGCTCGTAGTACCAGATGCCGCCGGGGTATTCCCCCGCTTCCAGGCGGGGCAGCTGTTCAGTCTGCATGAAAATGTACCTCACAAATATGGTTTCCTATTTATCGTACCTGAAAAAATTCTGTAAATCAACACCTTTGCCGGAGAAAGTCTCCCATAAATCCGAATTTCATGTTATACTGTCCTTAGACCCGTGCCGCATACACGGCGGTGCGGGCCGGAAAAGGAAAACAGGAGCCATTGAAGAAGGGAGTTCTGCTATGGCCATGATAGAAGATTATAGAAGCGCCCTGCGCGCGGGCCAGCGTGCCTACCGTGCCTGCGTGGCGCGCGGCCAGTCGCCGTACCTTGCGGTGCTGGATGATATCCTGAACGGGGTGAACATCGTTGCCCAGGAACCGCTGGGGCTGGTGGATATCCCCGCCGAGAGCATTGTGGGCACCAAGACCAGCGGACGGCACACAGCCTTTGCGGCCAACTTTATGCCCCTGCTGGAAGAGGACACCGAGTTTGCCATCAAGTGGTCGAATCTCTGCGAGGCCCATCTGGAGGAGGGCATCCACACCCCCATCATTGCCTACGAATACCTGAACAAGTTCTATGTGCAGGAGGGCAACAAGCGGGTGTCTGTCCTCAAATACTACGAGGCGGTCACCATTCCGGGCACGGTCACCCGGCTTGTTCCGGCCCGGAACGACACGCTGGAAAACAAGATCTACTACGAGTTTCTTGATTTTTATAAGCTGAGCAAGATCAACAATGTTCAGTTCTCCCGGCTGGGCGGCTATGCAAAGCTGCAGACACTGGTCTGCAAGGCTGCCAGCGAGGTATGGTCGGATGACGACCGGCTGAACTTCTCGGCCCTGTATACCATGTTCAGCCAGCAGTTCTATGCGCTGGGCGGCTCCGCCCTGGGGCTGACCCCGGGCGACGCGCTGCTGGTGTACCTCTCGGTCTACCGGTATTCGGATGCCTGCCAGTCCACCCCCAGCCAGGTGCGGGAAAACCTGGCCAAGCTGTGGGATGAGATCAAGATCCTGACGGAGCCCCACGCCGTGGAGCTTTCGCTGGAGCCAAAGCCCGGCAGTGAGCCGCTGCTGAACAAGCTGAACATCTTCAGCAAGCCCAGCCAGCTCAAGGTGGTGTTCCTGCACGAGTACAATGCTAAAAATAGCGCCTGGGTGCGGGGCCACGAAAAGGGGATCGAGGCCCTGAAAAAGGAATTCCCGGACCGGCTCATCATCACCAACCGGGAAAATGTCTCCCCCGAGGTGGACGCGGAGCAGATCATGGAAGAGGTGGCCCACGACAACGCGGATGTGGTGTTCACCACCAGCATCCGGATGCGGCCCGCCTGCCTCAAGGTGGCGGCCCAGCACCCCAAGACCCGGTTCCTGAACTGCTGCCTGAACGCGCCCCATCCGCTGGTGCGCACCTATTACCCCCGCACCTATGAGGCCAACTACCTGCTGGGAATGCTGGCGGGCATCCTGAATCTGACCGACCGGGTGGGCTATGTGGCGGCCAACCCCGTTTATGGTGTGCCTGCGGCCGTCAATGCCTTTGCCCGGGGCCTGCGCACCGTGCGGCCCAACAGTCATATCCTGCTGCGCTGGGCCTGCCTGCAGGAGCCGGGGAAACCGCTGGATTTCTCCGACTGCCCGGATATCGAACTGTTCTACGCCTGCAGCCCCTTTGAGCCCACCGGCAGCGCCAGGGAATACGGCCTGTGCCGCCGGATGCCGGATGGCAGCATCCAGCCGGTGGCGCTGCCGGTCTGGAAGTGGGAAGTGTTCTATATCGGCATCATCCGCTCCATCTTCGAGGGCACCTGGGACAGCGGTTCCAGCGGCAAGGCCATCAACTACTGGTGGGGCTTCCACAGTGACGCGGAGCGGCTGGATTACTACGAGACCCTGCCCAAGGGCACGCAGCAGCTGCTCGATCTGCTGGAAAAGAACCTTGCGGCCAACGAGTTTCCCATCTTCCCGGCGGGCATCTTTGCGCAGGGGCATATCCCCAAGGCACCCACTGCAGACACCTACACCCCCAAGGAACTGATGGAGATGGACTGGCTGGGCGAGTGCGTGGAGGGCAGCCTGCCCCGGTACGATCAGCTGGATGTCAGAACGCTGGGCCTGCTGGAGATCAATGGCCTGAGCAGCCTGAAAGAGACGACGCTGTAAAAAGCTCAACAGAACGGAGTGTTGCGGACGTGAAGATACTTGCAATTTCCGATACCCCCTCCAAGGCGCTGTGGGACTACTGCTCCCGGGAACGCCTGGCCGGGGTCGATCTGATCCTCTCCTGCGGGGATCTGCCAAAAAAATACCTCGAATATCTGACAAATTTTACAGCGGCCCCCATTTTGTATGTCCACGGCAACCACGATGGCCGCTACCGCACGGAGGGCGAGCCGGGCGGCTGCATCTGCGTGGACGATCAGGTGTATGTCTGGAAAGGGCTGCGCATCATGGGGCTGGGCGGAAGCATCCGCTACAACCGCGAGGAGACCTTCCAGTACACGGAGCAGGAAATGCGCCGCCGGGTGCGGCGGCTCTGGTTCAAGGCCCACCGGGCGGGCGGCATCGACCTGCTGCTGACCCATTCCCCGGCGGCTGGCCTGAACGATGGCGACGACCGGGCCCACAAGGGCTTTGCCTGCTTCAACGACCTGTTGGAGGAGTACCGGCCCAAGTGGTTCGTGCACGGGCATGTCCACCTGAACTATGATGCCAACCTGCCCCGGGTGTGCACCCACGGCCAGACCACGGTCATCAATGCAACGGAGCGCTATACGTTTGAGATCCCGGACCCGGACCCGGTGGTCCGGAAGCGCTTTTTCTGGAATGACCCGGCATTTCCCACCAAAAACTGAAAAAGGAGAAACACCCAATGGAACAAAATGAGAAGCTGCGGGCGCTGGAGACCCTGCAGAAGAAGCTGTACGCCTACAACTGCGCCTCCAACAGCCTGTATCTGGACGCTGTGACCGTGGCCCCCAAGAACACGGCCGAGGGCCGGGGTGTGGCCCTGAGCATTCTGGCCGGTGAACTGCAGAAGCTGATGACCGCCCCCGAGACCCTTGCACTGGTGGAGGAGCTCTATGTCCGGCGGGAGACGCTGGACACCCTCCACCGCCGCGAGGTGGAGGAGCTGCGCCGCAGCTGCCGGCAGCTCACCCGCATCCCCGCCGAGGAGTATATGGCATACAGCGAGCTGACCAACCGCGCCAGTGATGTCTGGCACAAGGCAAAGGAAGAAAACGACTTTGCCTCCTTCTGCCCCATCCTGCAGGAGCTGGTGGAGTATAACCGGAAGTTCGCGGGCTATTATGATGCGGAAAAAGCGCCCTACGATGCCCTGCTGAACGAGTATGAGCGGGGCGTGGACACCCAACAGCTGGACGTGTTCTTTGACACCCTGCGCAAGGGGCTGGTGCCTCTCATCCGGGCCATCGGCGAGAAGCCCCAGATCGATGACAGCTTCCTGCATCTGGAATATCCGGTCGAGCGGCAGAAGGCGTTTGCGGACTATCTCATGGAGGTCATGGGCCTTGACCGGGGCCACTGCGGCCTGGGTGAGACCGAACACCCCTTTACGCTGGAGTTCAACAACAAGGATGTCCGCATCACCACCAACTATGACCTGCACAATGTGGCCTCCTCGATGTATTCCGTTCTCCACGAGGGCGGCCATGCCCTGTATGAGCTGGGCATCCGGGATGACCTGCAGTACACCTGCCTGACCGGCGGTGTGTCCATGGGCGTGCATGAGAGCCAGTCCCGCTTCTACGAGAACCTCATCGGCCGTTCCCGCGCCTTTATCGGGGCCATCTATCCCAAGGTGCAGGAATTCTTCCCCGCACAGCTGGGAAATGTAACTGCGGAGCAGTTCTACCGCGCCGTGAACAAGGTGGAGCCCAGCCTCATCCGCACCGAGTCCGATGAGCTGACCTACTGCCTGCACGTCATGGTGCGGTACGAGATCGAGAAGCAGCTCATTGCGGGCACCCTGACGGCAAAGGAAGTCCCTGCCGCGTGGGCAGAGCTGTACAAGGAGTATCTGGGCGTGGAGGTTCCCAATGACCGCGAGGGCTGCCTGCAGGACAGTCACTGGTCGGGCGGTTCTTTCGGCTACTTCCCGTCTTACGCTCTGGGCAACGCCTACGGTGCCCAGATGCTCCACAATATGGAGCAGGAATTCGATGTGTACGGCGGCGTGGCCCACGGGGATCTCTCTGCCGTCACCGGCTGGCTGCGGGAAAAGGTGCACCAGTACGGCCACCTGCTGGAGCCTGCTGAAGTCGTCAGAAACGCCTGCGGTACCTTTGATGCACACTACTATCTGGATTATCTGACCAAAAAGTATACGGAACTGTACAACTTGTAATTGACCCGCACAAAACAAAGCCCTCCCGGCCAATCGGCTGAGAGGGCTTTATTATATATGCTGTTGCAAAGGGTGGCGGGAAGTTTCCCAAAGCAAGCGTCCGCTGGGGTAATGGAATGGCCTGCAACAACAGCGCCCGCCGCCAGTGGCGGAAACAGGAAGCTGTTGTTGGGGCCGCGGCCAGCAAGATGCGAGTGCAAGCGCACGAAGCAGATGCTGGGAGCCGCAACCCGTATTCACTTGCGTGGGAAAGCTTCCCGCCGCCCGCCCATTACTGCTGTGCGAAGATCTTTACTTCATCCTTGTCCATAAAGGCGGCACCGGCGAAACCGGAAGCCTCCAGCTGGCCCAGCTGCTTGCCCAGCTTCTTGGCCTGAGGCAGAACGGTGACGTTGTAGGTGTCGCGCAGCTGTGCGGCTTTGGTCAGCACGGCGGGGAAGTCTACGTCGCTGTTGTAGAGCAGGGCGATCTTCTGCTTGGCACCGGGGATCTGATAACCCTGCTCCAGCAGGATGCCGCAGACGCGCTCGAAGCCGATGGAGAAGCCCACGGCGGGCACCTTGGTGCCCAGGAACTTGCCGATCATGTTGTCGTAGCGGCCGCCGCCAGCCACTGCACCGCTGAACTGCGGGCAGGTGATCTCAAACACCATGCCGGTGTAGTAGCCCTGGCCGCGCACCAGGCTGGGGCAGTAGGCCACATCGAAGCGGCCGTTGGCCATGGCCTTTGCGGTGGCCAGCACATACTTCAGGTCATCGGCAATGGCGGGGTCGGCACAGCGGGAAGCTACGGACTCCAGTGTCACATCACCGGCGGCAATGAAATCGGCCAGCGCGTTGATGGCAGCATCGGGCAGCTGCTTTTCGGTCAGCTCGGCCTTCACGCCCTCGGCACCGATCTTATCCATCTTGTCAAAGGTGATGCAGACAGAGTCCAGTGTGTCGGCGGCAAAGCCCATGCTCTCCAGCATTCCGCGCAGGATGCGGCGGTCATTGATGTTCACGGTGAAGCCGGTAAAGCCGATGCCCAGCAGGGCACGGGCGGTCACATCGATCAGCTCCACCTCTGCGTTGGGGCTCTCGTCACCCAGAATGTCAATGTCGCACTGGACAAACTCGCGCAGGCGGCCCTTCTGGGGGCGCTCGGCGCGGAACACGCGGTCGGTCTGGATGACCTTGAAGGGGTGGGGGAGCTTGTCCTTGTTGGCAGCGTAGAAACGGCTCAGGGGCAGGGTCAGATCATAGCGCAGGCCCATGTCGGAGAGTTGCTTGGGGTCGCCGGAGCCCAGCGCGCTGGTCAGCTTGTCTCCACGCTTCATCACCTTGAAGATGAGGTTCAGGTTGTCGCCGCCGTCGGATTTGTCCAGGTTCTCCATATCCTCCAGCATAGGGGTGGAGATGCGCTCAAAGCCGGAAGCACGGTAGGTCTCCAGGATCTTGCCCTGGATGTAGTCACGCAGGGTCTGCTCAGCGGGCAGCAGGTCGCGCATACCCTTCAATGCCTGTGATTTCATAGTTGGTTCCTCTTTCTCAGCATCCTCACCCTCTCAGTCTCGCATTCGCTCGACAGCTCTCCCAAAGGGAGAGCCAAGGGCAATCCCAGATGAGGCCTTTCAAAGAACCGCCAGAGCCTCCCCCTTTGGGGGAGGTGGCAGTGCGTCAGCACTGACGGAGAGGGTGAAGTTATTTTAATTTGAACATCTTTAATTATAAAGAATCATGCCGTTTTGTCAATGAAAAAGGGCACACTGACAGAACGAGGTGATAAAACAGATGAAGCAGTTTACAGCGCGCCACCCCTGGGCGATCCTGGCGGCGGGGGCGGCCATTCAGATCCTGACGGGCCTGCCTGCGGCGTGGGGCGTGTTCCAGCAGCCGGTGATGGACGAGTTTGGCCTGACCGAGGACGGCGCTGGCTATGCGTTCGGCATCCTGATCGCAGCGTTCGGGGTGGGCTGCGTCATCGGCGGTTTTTTGCAGGATAAAAAAGGCCCGCGCTGCGCGGCGCTGTGGGGCACCGGCCTGCTCTGCAGCGGGTTCTTTGCGGCGGCCCTCCTGCCCGGGGAAAAGGGGGTATGGTTCTGGGCAGTGTTCAGCATTCCGGCGGGGCTGGGCACGGCGTTTCTCTACCCGTCCATCCAGTCCTGTGCCCAGAAATGGTACGCCGGGCGCAAGGGCCTTGCCACGGGGGTCATTGGCGGCGCGGTGGGCCTGAGCGGTGCGTTCCTGACCGGATTCGTCCGCACGGCGCTGAAGGGCTTTGGCCCGGTGCAGGGGATCCGGGGGGCGTTCTGGGCGCTGGGGGCGCTCACGCTGCCGGTCTGCCTTATGGGCAGTGCCCTGCTCACCGACCCGCCCCCGGCAAAGCAGAAGCCCGAAGAGCAGGGCAGGGGAAAGGGCACCCCGGCCCTCGACCTTGCCCCGCTGCAGATGCTCAGAACAAAACAGTACTGGCTCTGCGCCGGGGCGGTCTGCTGTTCCACCCCGGCGGTGCTGCTGTTCAGCCCCATCATCTTAAAGCTGGGCATGGAGCGGGGCCTGGACGAGGGCGCTGCCCTGTGGAGTGTGGTGCTGGGCAGCGTGGGCAGCGCGGCGGGCCGCTTGCTGATGCCCCTGCTCAGCGACCGGATCGGCCGCCGCCCCACTGACCTGATCCTGTTCGGCGTGTCGCTGGGGCTTTCAGTGGCCTTCCTGTTCGCACAGGGCTGGCTCGTTGTGGCTGTGTACGCAGGGCTCACCTTCTGCTATTCGGCGCTGGCGGCAGTGCTGCCTTCCCTCTCTACCGACCTGTTCGGCCTGCCCCATGCCGGGGTAAACTACGGCTTTCTGGCGCTGGGACAGAGCGTGGGCAGCCTTGCCTTCCCCTTTGCGGCGAACCTGTGGGGTCTTGCCACCGGGCGGCACTGGCTGGCCATGGCGGGCGCGGCGGCGGGCTTTGTGTGCATCTGGGCGCTCCGGCCTGTCAGGGCCCAACAACCGCCCAGAAAAAACTGAACCGGACAGCGCAAGATATTCCTTTTGACAAATATGATAGAAATGTGACGAACTGGGCAGTGAAAGCGGTGAAAGTGCTAGTTAGCTGCGAATAACCGTTAAAAATGCTTGTGAAAAAATCCGCAAAACGTCTTGCAAATTCCGCCAAGGTTCTCTATAATAAAATCATGCGTGGTAGTACCGGCGTGGCGCGGAAGAGAGCGGCGCAGCCGGTCAATGCAAACGGCAGGACACCCCCTGCCAATGGCATCAATTTGTCAAAAGGAGAGTATGATTATGACCTATTCGCAGCAAGTACAGAATATGT
>ERZ773243.3502-NODE-3502-length-10965-cov-8.352704_pt1 | contig 10965 bp, 10 predicted proteins | sample MGYA00580520_ERZ773243 | MGnify/ENA primary metagenome ERZ773243 (study PRJEB29015, sample SAMEA2737747) | human gut metagenome | biome: human gut; feature: human-associated habitat; material: faeces | place: China | collected 2012 ... | reverse complement strand
GTTAAGACATCGCCCTTTCACGGCGGTAACACGGGTTCGATTCCCGTCGGAGTCATTAAAAATATTATATGGCGACATAGCCAAGCGGTAAGGCACGGGTCTGCAACACCCTTATCATCGGTTCGATTCCGATTGTCGCCTCTGAAAATAGAAGGCTTTAGGTTTTTCCTAAAGTCTTTTGTTGTATTCGTAATTAGAAAGAAACAAAAAAGGCAATAAAAAGTAAAAATTTACAAAAATTGACTTTTTAAAATCTATTTTTTGTGATATTCTAGTATATATTCTAAATATTATTATGTTGGAGAGGCAGCAGAAGATTCTGCTCAAGAGGGTAGTGTTATGGCCAATAAGAACAAAAAATCACCTGTAAAAGGTGTAAGATCACAAAGGTCAAAAAAAGTTCCGAAACAGACAATGGTTCAAAAAAAGGAACAGAAGAAAGGCGTACTGTTTAGTATACGTGCGAAGATTTTTTTATGTTTTCTGATTCCAATCCTGTTTTTGATTTTGGTTGGGGTATTTTCTTATAAAAAAGCAGCTGCCGGTATGTATGATACATTCCGGGATTCAAATGAACAGACAATCAATATGGCAAACCAGTATATTGATGTAAGTAACTCTTTTATTGAGGCAGAGGCATTAAAGTATGCATTTCAGTCAGATCTTGGGAAATATATGATAGGTCTGTATGAGACTGATTCCACGCGGAAAAAATCTGTTATTAACAGTGTGGGATCAAGTATCCGTGCATCTCAGGCAGGAAACGAATTTATCAGCAATATACATATTGTGACAATTGAAGATATCCAGATGTTATCCACAAGGGCAGGCGGAAATGTAATGGGTATCTACAAAGAGTATAAGGATGAAATGCTTGGATATTCTGATAATGGAAAAAAATTACCAGAATGGGTTGATTATCATAAGACTTTAGACGAAACCCTTGGTTTAAAACAGTCAGATTATATTATGGCATATCAGACGACACCACAGTCTGGTAAAGGATTTATTGTTATTGATGTCAAGGCATCTGCAATCCAGCAGTTCTTAGACAGCCTCGATATGGGAGATGGCAGTATTATTGGGTTTGTGACACAGTCGGGAAGAGAGATTATTTCAGAAAAACTTCCGGATGGTCAGGAAAGTACAAGAGCAGATGGAGAAACTGTATTTTATGGACAGGATTTCTTTAATAATCTTGAAGATCAGCAGACCACGAAAGAAGTCAGCATAAACGGAAAAAGTTATCTGTTCTTTTACAGCAGGATGGAGCGTACAAATGCTGCTGTATGTGCACTTGTACCAATGGAGATCGTTAATGGACAGGCAGATGATATCCGCAATGTGACGATTGCAGTCGTACTGATTGCATGTGTTGTTGCAGTGTTGATTGGTATTATCATCAGTACAGGAATCCAGAAAAATATGAAACGCATTTCCGGCAGGCTTGAAGAGGTTGCAGAGGGAAATCTTACAACAAAAGTCAGCGTAAAAGGTCATGATGAATTTAATAACCTTGCAGTGGTTGCAAATCATATGATCAATAATAATAAAAAGCTTGTCCAAAAGGTAAGCGGAGCAACCGATACATTAGAGTCATCGGCACAGGAAGTACGTCAGGCATCGAATGTTATGAAAGATTATTCCGTGAATATCATTCAGGCAATTGATGAGATCAATGATGGCATTACAAAACAGTCCGAACATGCAGAGGAATGTGTAAGAAAAACAGATACGCTTTCCGAAGAGATCCAGAATGTCAGCAGTATTGCAGGTCAGGTTGAAGGATTGGTTTCTGAAGCTGAAAATATGATCAATCATGGTATGCAGATGGTTCAGACTCTGGGCGAACGAGCAACAAAGACAACAGATGTAACAATCAAAGTTGAGACCAGTATTGAGGAACTCAAAAAAGAATCTGAGATTATCAACGAGTTTGTAGAGACAATTACAGATATTTCAGAACAGACAAATCTGCTTTCCTTAAATGCTTCCATCGAAGCTGCAAGAGCAGGAGAAGCAGGAAGAGGATTTGCAGTGGTTGCAGAGGAAATCAGGAAACTTGCAGATCATTCTGCAGAGGCAGCCGGAGAAATTCAGAACAATGTAACTCATATCACAGATCAGACTGTAAACAGCGTAGAAAATGCAAAACAGGCACGGGATATGGTTGCACTTCAGACAGAGGCAGTGCAGGAAGTAGTTGGAGTGTTTGATGATATGAACCAATGCATGCAGAAACTGTTTGATGCGTTAAAAGAAATCGTATCCAGTACAGAGCAGGCAGATAAAGAGCGTGAAGATACTCTGGCTGCAGTAAAGAATATTTCGGATATTATTGCAGAAACAGCAGAGGGAACAAAACTGGTTCAGAGTGTTGCTGCAAAACTGCAGGAGAATGTAGATACCATGAATCAGACGGCTCAGTCACTGGGTGATAATATGAATGATCTGAAATCGGAGATTTCTGTATTTAAAACAGAATAATAAATAAGTAGAACATCAATTAAAAAGGTCAAATGACAAAGTGAATTCCGGTTTGTCAAAGTAAATGTCTGGTTGATCCCTGTCCGCATGTCGGACGGGGATTTTCCTGTTTTTTTTGCCTTAGTAAATTCCACCCGTATGAGTAGGCCTATGCAGCTGTGTCCCGGTTTGTCATGTCAGTTAAAAGAATTCATCTTTGGAGAGAAAGCAGTGGTGCTGTTCATCCCAAAGAAGCTCTGTGTCAGAGCCTTTCCAGTAGTCCCATGGACCGTTGGAATAGCCAAATCTGATGCGAAAAGCCTGCAGGTAGTTCAGGGGCATTCCGTCAGAATTCATGTAGTTCCATGGATTTGATTCGACTTCATTGCCTTTATGAACCCACTTTCGGAGACACCGTCGTTCTCTTAGCGTCATGGGAACGGCTTCTTCCATCTCCTGTAAGGCGACTAAATTAACCTGGTAATCAATGGAATCCTTATCTACTCTCATGGCTGCCCTCTTTGTGAAAAATGGATCGATTGAGTGTCACGTCCTGGGGAGGAACTTTGTGGCACCCAAGAAGATCCAGAATCTCCTGTCCATAGAGAAAAGAAAATACATCATAAGGGCATTTATTTCCCAGACTTTCCCGGCTGTAAGAGTTGATATGATCCATCATGAGACGGATATCCTCCTGCGAATAGGGAGCAAGGTCAGTTCTTTTCGGAAGAAAACAGCGTATAAATTCATGGTTACGTTCCGCAGAGCCCTTTTGATAAGGAGCGCTCGGATCACAATAAAAAATACGGGAGCGCAGATTTCCCTGCCGGTCGTATTCGATTGCTTTCGGATTTGAAAATTCGGTGCCGTTATCTGCAAGACAGACTTTAAACAGTGAGCAGAAACGGTCCGGACGCAGTTCAAAGTAAAGCCGTTCAAAGATATCGATCACGGACTGGGAATCATTGTGATCACGGAGAAAAGCAAGCATAAGTTCTGCTTTTACGAAGTGAATGGTAAGAAGGACCTTGTTGCCCTTTTTCCCTTCCACAGGATCCAGCTGGGTGATAGCGAGATCAGGATATTCCAGAAGATATCCCTTAAAGTCCTCGTAAGTGCGTCCAATCCGGCAGGCTTTGTCGACTTTCAGGTGGCACTCCACTTTGCGCGCACTGTAGCGTACTTTCCTTGGAAGATCGATATTCATGGCTGAGATGATGCGTGCATCGATCAGCCGGTAAATGGTTCTTTCACTTACCGTAAGATAATCCGCATTGGTTGCGCAGATGTGATGTGGAGACTGGTTTTGACGGATCAGAGGAGAAATGAATTCATCAAGATAACGGATCTCATCTTCGGAATAAGAAAGACCGGTGCGGGATTCCGAAAGAATATCACAGTATTTCCGGTGGGCAAAGTCAGCTATATATAGCCGTTTTTCCAGACTACATACAGAGCGTTTTCCACAGCCGTTACAGACATAGGGCGGCTTTAGAAGACGTCTGCAGGTTTTTTTTTTCGAAATCCTTACAGAAAGCATTGCACATGGAACAGCGCCTGCATAAGGTATACTTTCTGGAAGCATGGCATTCTGTGCAGATATGGGATTTCAGACAGGAAACACGTTTGACGCAAGCGTTATAGGTAAGATGATAAGCCCCCACTTTACGGTACTGGAGATGGTTTCGAACCTCCTTTGAAATTGTAATAGGTCATCAGCAGATCGTTCAGCATGGGCGGCTGCGGCTTGGAGAGTTCTTCCTTAACCGCTTTCAGCCATTTCAGCAAAGAGGCGATTTTATTCTTTGCTTCCCGCAGCATGGCGTTGGTTTTGCGAACCCAGCGGTTGAAGTCGCCCTTGTCGGTACGGATGCCCTTCGCTTCCATCGCGCGGACAGGCGGTCCCTCGTGGACGGTAGGAATCTGCTCGATGCCTTGCCGCTCATAGCTGCGGTGGTCGATCCGGCAATCCAAACCTTTCTCCGCAAACTTCTGATTGCACAGATCAGCCCACGCCTGCCGCCATTCTTCCAACGTCTCTGGCTTGCCCCAATCGGTGGTTGGCACAGCGTTGAACACATAGTTTCCTGCTTCGTCCCGGATGCGATCCCCATGCTCGTCCAGCAGATATTCCCGCCGCTGCTTGTTGCCCCATCTGCCGTGTTCGTCCAAAGGACGAATGGGACACATGACATGAAAGTGCGGATTGGAAATGCTGGCGTCCTCTTTGTCTGGCGAGTGAACGGCAAAGTCCACCATCATGCCCCGGCTCACAAAATTCTCCAACAAAAATTGCCTTGCCAGAGCGATGTTCTCCTGCATGGAAAACTCGTTCTGCAAGGCAATGTCAAAGCTGTACGCAAGCTGCGCTTTCTTTCCGCGCTCGGCTTTCTCCACGGCGTTCCAGAGTGTTTCACGGTCTGCATACTCTGGCGGCGCATGGGACGGCAGCAGGATTTCCGAGCAGATCACGCCGCCTTTGCGGGTGTAGTCGCTGATCTCGCCGTAGTATTCGCTGTGCAGCTTTTCCCCGGCACGGTAGGCGGCAGACGCAATAGCGGATTGCCCCGCGCCGCGCTTGATCTGCGTTACATGAAAATGGAATAGCGCGATACTCAGCACCACTCTTTCTGTTCAGTCCGGTTGTGTTCGTTGACCGCTTCCATGAGCAGACATTTGACCTCCGGCAGGTCAAATGTCTTTTCGGCAAAGGCATAAAACTCAGCGCGTGTCAACAGCTTCGTCAGCGGAGCGATGCTTTCCATATCCGCACTGCGGACGATCAGGTTGTGTGCGCGTTTGGTTCGGTCGCCGCGCTCATAGTAGGCGATTCGGTTTTCCAGACGCTGCTTCTTGTGCTGCTCCTGTGCAAGCTGCTGCTCAATTTTTTCTTTCTCGGCATTCAGCTCGGCAAGGTTTTTCTGTTTAGGCATTGTGTGACCTCCTTCAAAATTAGTGAAATAGTTGTTCAGACTTTGCGGCGGAAATTGTCTGCGTCAGCAGATTGTTTCCGCTGCGAAGTGGGCAGGGATAGATGCGCAAGCATCGCAAGGGGTGCAGCCACTTGTACGGAGCAACGCGACGCAAAACAGCCCGGACACGCAACTGTCTGGGCGATAGGCTCCGCAGGACGCACATACTCCCGTCAGGAGAGTATAGAAGTGCGCCCTTAGTCCCGGTGGGACTTTCGGGATATTCTCGGTTCGTCAGCTTTTCTTTCGCTGCCAGACGATCTCATACCCCAGCGTATCGGCAAGCTGAACGGCTTCAACATAGCGCAGGGACTCCCGTTGGAGCTTATTGGATAGGTTGGATACGCTGTCAGACCAGCCGTGTTCGTCATGCAACAGATCGACCACCTCCTGCATGGTCATTCCCTGACGGACGATGTACGACTTGCTCTCATTTCTCAGATTGGATTTCATCAATTTTTACCTCCATAATTTCGTGTAGTGTGGTTTCGTGTCGGTGATGCTGGTGTGCGGGGAGATGAAAAATCTGCCATGCCGCAAATCCGCTCAAATTTCCGTTTGTGATGCCCTGTACGCAGCAGCCCCCTATCGGCTTCATCGTTCTGCGAGAGGTCATGCGGAACGGCAGGATATGCCGCAGTCCGGTGCAGCAGCTTCACGCTTTGGTAAATCACCGGGCGGTGCATTGCATTCGGCTTGCGGTGAAAATTTCCATGAATTTCACAAGGATTGACTTCAATGTGCCGTTTTTGGCATCCTACCGGCACTCTGTAGATAGCGGAATTACGGCATTTTGCTGTGTACATACGTACCGGCGGTGCAGGGCAGGCAGCATTTCACGGCATGGGCAGACTTGTTCACGATTGGGTGCGCGTCAGCTTTCCGGTACATACGTACATAGCGATTTGCCCCAATTCTCAGATATACGGGGACTGATCAGCGGCTCGATGCCAAGATACCCCCACACTCTGCGCCCGGTGGCATTCGTGACGGTGTTCGTATGCTCCAGATTGTACGTTTTTAGATTCCGCATCAGAAAATCACTGAACGAGCGCTGCCGAATGGGTGTCAGCCCATTCTCATCACACCAGATTCCATAAATGGCATACAGCTCCTTGGAGGTGACGGACATATCCGCTTTCAGCCGTATATAGCCGGTGGACTCCATAAAGTCGATGGCGTTGTTCGCGTCGCGCTTGACATACTCCCGGTTGTTCAGCGTCCGGAGACTTTCCGTGAAACGGAAGTTGTTTGCCGCCAGCCGCTGTAAGCCCTCAAATGCCCAGAGAAAAATGCCCTCGATCTCAAGTTTCATCTTCTCGGCAATGTCGGGATCATCCACACGATCAGCAGGCTTCTCTTTTGTGGTCAGGATCAGTTGACGGCGGTAAAAACCGTTGCTGCGGTCGTAGAGGGATTGCAAATCGCCGTTGGAGAACGCCAGTAGGCGGGCGTACATCCACCCCTGATAGCTCTGGACGCTTTTGCGTTCCAAATCCATCTTGCCCTGTGCGGTAACAATGGATTTGACATAGTTGGTCTGCTTCAGCACCTCCATTTTCATATCGTCATCCACAAGAAGATGAATGTGTTCCAGATCGGCGCGGGCAAACCGGTTGTCGGAAATTTTGGCGATGCTGCCGTCTTTCATATTGTAGCCAAACAGACGCGCCAGCACAGGACCGATCTGCGATTTTCCCTCGCCGCCCTCGCCCTTGAGGATCATCATGCGCTGCCCTTTGGTGCTGGGAATGAGGCAATAGCCGATATACTCCTGAAAGGTTGGGATGTCCTCCGGGTAGAGTAGGTCGGAAAGAAACCGAAGCCAGACAACCGGCTTTCCTGCCTGCGGATTGTAGTCGATGGGAAACCGGCTGCGCACGATCTCAGACCGTCCCGCAAGAAAGCTGCCGTCGATGCGGAGCGTCCCGTTCTGCACATGAATCTCATCCGGCTTCGGCGGGAAGCTCTCTGCATGAGCCGCCAGCTTCATGATCTCCACGATATTGGAAATGGTGCGCGGAATGTTCTTTGCGGCGTAGCACTCCAACTCGGCGTAGATTTTTTCTTTCAGCAGCAGCGGGTCTGTCAGCCGTCCGTCCGGTGTGAAAAATGCGTTGTCCGCATAGATGAGCTTGTTCTTTGACAGAAATTCCCGGCAAAAAGCCGCCTCATTAACATCCTTGCCATCGAACCATGCTGGAAAATCCAACCCGGCATACTTCTTGTTCACGCTGCATCCCTCCCATTGATTTTTTCCTTGAGCTTGTCCAACCGACCGTCTACAAGCAGATAATTGACAACTTCGGCACGTTCATAGGAATCCCCGAAAGCAAGAATATCCAAGTAATATTCCGCCTCGTCCAGCTTGTGACAGGCTTCCTCAAATCGTTCATCCGGTGCTTCTGCTGGTGATTGCAGCGCATACTGCATCTTCCAACTCCGCAGGACGCGGGCGTAATCGGACAAAACAGAAACGCACAGCCGCTCGTTTTCCATGAGCTGCTGTGCTTCTGCTTTCTGTCTGCGTTTTTCAAGAACTTCCTTTGTCGGCGGCTGGTTTGCATCAACGCCGAAGTCTGCCGCAAGACGCTGGGCGGCTTCGTAAAGCGGCAGATCAAAAAAGTTCGCGGCAAAGTCGATCACATCCCCATGTGCGCCGCAGGCAAAACAATAAAAGTGGTCGTCTGCCACATACAGGCTGGGATGCCGGTCGTTGTGAAACGGGCAGAGGGCTTTGCCCTGCCGGTTGATAGATACCCCGTACCGTTCCGCAGCTTCCCGACAGTTCACGCCATATTTGACGTTTTGAAAAAGGTTCATGCTGTATCCTCCGTAAAATAGATTCAAGAGGCTGTTTCTTCACCTCTCTGTCTGTTTTATGTTCAGATTCTTTGCGGACAGGCGGATGGCATGACAAGTTCATTTCAAAAAACATGACAGGAGGAAGCGCATGGCTACACCAATCATTGACCACAATCTGCTGACGCTGGACTACTGGCAGGACAGTGTGACCTACGAGGGCAAAACCGTACCCGGCGGCACCATTGGCTGTGAAGCTCTGAACATCCCGGATACGCTGAGGGAAAAGCTGGCACAGGCAAGTATTCCCTTGCAGAAGATCGTCGCGGCAATCAAAGAGAACAATCTGACTGCCGAGTTGCTTCGTCCTGCCAAGGGCAGTGTTCTGCATATGATACAGCTTGCGAAGGATACACCGCCGTTTTCCCGTGCCGACGCTGCTTATTACAACGGGCGTGTGGAGCATATCTTCTCGGAGGAAGGGATTCAGAATACCCTTGCCTATGTGCAGGCTGCCGCCGTGGTTGGGCTGCTGGCCACCTTCAACGAACAGTTCAGGCAGGGCGTTGGCATAACGAAGATCATCACCCTTGCGGAGGAACTCCCCGCCACCATTCGCAACTACAAAAGTGGTATGACGGCGTTTGCAGACGAGCTGCATAAGGGGAAGCGGACTCCGGACGGCTATGCGCAGGTGTTTGGCAGGATATTCTCCGGACAGCCGAAGCTGTCGCTGGATGACAAGTCATGGCAGGCATTTTCCAACACAACAATTCAATATGTATCTTCCGTCCGCTCCGCGCAAGACGCGCCGCAGCTCATGCGCCGGATGCACTATATGTCTTTTGTGTCTATGTTCCGCTCCGATCTGTACGAGGGTCTATGCGTCGGACACGCGCCGAGAAAATGCGCCGTCTGCGGGAAATGGTTCCTGACTACCGACGCAAGATATGCCAAGTACTGTGACGGTCTGGCTCCCGGAGACAAACGCGGGCGCACCTGCCGTCAAGTCGGGAATCTTCGTGGACGGGAGCAGCGGGAGCTTGCCGCCGACCATCCTATCAAGAAAATCTATACAAAGCGGTTTAACACGATCACGCAGTATCTTGGCCGCGGTACGCTGGACGAGCAGACCGCCGCCGCAATGAAAGCACTGGCAAAAAGCAAGCTGGAAAAGGCCCTGCAAGACAGTGGCTATGCGCAGGGCGGCTATGCCGCCGAGATGGAGCAGGCGGCTCTGCTGGCGGAAGTGAAAGAAACGATAGAGCGGTAATGGAACGCCATAGCGGTGGGAGGTGCAGACATGGAGGATAACCGTGACAAACTGATACCGGCACAGCTTGCGGGCTACACATGGGAGCTGTCCGGAAAAGAGATTTATCCTACTTTTCCTTCTTCCTGCACCACTTTGAAAAGCGGCTGAATGGCGTGATCTACCGTTTTCTTACCCGCAACGGATATGACCGCTATGACCCGGCGCGGTTTCTGGACTACAAGCTGGAAGTTTTGCAAATGCTGCTATACTGTCTGCCAAAGTTCGACCCGGAGCAGAAAACGGAGTTTTTGAAATATGCGAAGCACTATATCCGGGACGGACTGCTGTTCTGCCGCATGATAGGCGAAGCCGGTTCCTTTGCCAGTCTTGCAGAGTACCGGCGTGTACGCCAGATCGGCGCAATCTATAACAATTCGGGTAAGAGACGCGCGGAGGTAGTTTCCGCGTTTGCCGCTCAAAGCGGGTACAAGGACGATAGCGTATCCGCAGATGAGCTGCTGACCATTGCCCAGCGCAACCGCAGCATTGTTTCCCTCTACCGCACGGAGCAGGACGAGGACGGCGAAGAAACCGGCGAGGATGTGACGCGCGACGATAGCTGGAACTACGCCGAAATCCTATGGAACGGAATACAGGCAAAGGCGGTCACGGCAGCGTTTGAGCAGCTTTCCTACAAAGAGCAATGGTATCTGGAAAAGCGGAACGCCATCTGCTTGACCTGCGGGCGTGTCAGCCCCTTGTCCACGCAGTCCACCTTTGAAGATTTAGCGGTGGATTTTGAAGGAACGACAGCCAGCGGTGCGGAGCGATTCTATCGGCGCACACTGGATAAGCTGCGGCTGAAGCTGCTGGAAAGCGGTGTGATCCATACCGTGACGCTGAAACAGACCGAGCGCCGCAAAAGGAACAAAAAATAGCCGCCGCTGTCTACCTGTATCAGGCGGACAGCGACGGCGAATGGGGCGAAATTCGGTTCGATTTTGAAAACGGCACAGCGGAGGTCGTAAAGCTGGCGGATTGGGATACGATGAAGTCCAACGTTTTCGCAAAAACGGCGCTCCGGTTTGTTCAGAGCTTACCGGAAGCAAGACTGCTGAAAGATGCCGTTGTGCCGTTTGAGATGGGGATTTCGGAAAAACCAGCTCTTCCGACGAGCACGGCAAAAGCAACGAAGATCAATCCCGCACACACAATTTCTCTGCGGCAGACGGAGTGTCGGAAAACAGGTGAAACGATTACCGCCGCTGTCTACGAATATTTGGTGGACAACGACGGCGAATGGGGCGAGCTGCGGTTTGACTTTGAGAACGGCACAGCCGAGATAGTAAAACTGGCAGATTGGGACACAGTGAAATCTAACGTCTTTGCAAAAACGGCGATCCGGTACATACAGGGATTGCCGGAAGCGAGACTGCTGAAATCTGTGGTCGTGCCGTTTTGGAAAGGCAG
>ERZ773243.3465-NODE-3465-length-11119-cov-3.637563_pt1 | contig 11119 bp, 7 predicted proteins | sample MGYA00580520_ERZ773243 | MGnify/ENA primary metagenome ERZ773243 (study PRJEB29015, sample SAMEA2737747) | human gut metagenome | biome: human gut; feature: human-associated habitat; material: faeces | place: China | collected 2012 ... | reverse complement strand
CGCTATGAACGCAGTCGCTGCGAGCAGCACCGCTATGAACGCAGTCGCTGCGAGCAGCACCGCTATGAACGCAGTCGCTGCGAGCAGCACCGCTATGAACGCAGTCGCTGCGAGCAGCACCGCTATGAACGCAGTCGCTGCGAGCTCTGTGGCAAGAAATGCGATTTCGGCTTCGCCCTACTACGATGCAAAAATCAAGGAGAACGATATGGCGATTGCCAAGCTGGTGGTTGGCTTTGCGAACCTCGAATCTGCACGCTATTCCGGCTGCGCCGGAATGGCGGCAGATTCGACAGCCATGACCGCCGTTGCTGCCTCCGGCGTTGCGCTGAAGGCGATTGCACAGGCATACAAGAAAACTGCAAATATGCTGCAATTCCTGAAGGCGGTGAATGCTTCGGATACGCTGGTAAAACGCATTTACAGCACACTGACGAACGCAACCGCACTTTTTGGCGCAGCACAGCTTGGCTCACAGGATAGTGTTGAGAATGCGAACAGCTGGGCAACCACTTCCGCAGCACCCAATGCCTTTCTGGCGTGTGCGTGCGGCTATTACGGCTCAAGCAGCGATAGCGTGAGTGTGACATACAACGGGACAGTGATTGCACAGAAAAAGACAGGCACAAAACAGCCGGGCAGCGTAGCAAGCACGAATGTGAACGCCATCACGATGGCACCGTCCACATTTACCGAAAATGGCGATGGTTATCTGGCAGTGCAGAAATTTACGGCGAAATAAGGGGGTGAAGGAGCATGAAAGGATTTTTGAAGGAATTGCAGGAAAGCAATGCCACGGGGGCGGTGCAGGTTGTGAGAACGCTTTCGGGCAGCGTGAAGCAGCCGGAGCTGGACGGCTATGCAGACAAGGAGATTTTCAGCGTGCATGGCAAGGGAAAGCTGCTTTGGGCGGAGGTTTCCGAAGTTTTCACGAACCTGCCTTCGCAGAGCGGCACACAGATGAAGATACAGCTTTACATCGATGGGAAGCTGCAGGCGAATATTAAGGAAAACTATTACGGAGGCAGTGCGAATATGTATTTGCAGATGGCACCGCCGGAGAGCTTTGTCTGGCTTGGGAATTATGGCTATTTGCCTACCAGAATTGCAGGCTTGGGATCTGATACGGACATAAATGTATTTTCCTGCTCTGAGGCGGAATACCTTGCGCGACAGACCGGCAATTATAATCAGCTATACTGCTATTTCCCGATTGCGGCATACATCCCCTTCCAGGAATCGGTGGAGATTCGGGTTTCCAACACATTTGAGAAAAACAGCAACATCTATGCCACTTTCAACTGCGGCGTAGGGTATCTGCTGGACGAGGACTAAAAGGAGGGCAAGGGATGCTGAGGAAAAGGACAGAGGAGCTGACGGAGAACGGCGCAGTTTTCATCGTGGAAACATTTTTGAATGCGGCAGGCGAGGAAAAGGGGCGGACGAAATACCCGAAGCCGGGCGGAGAGACACAGGCGGCGCAGGAAACGCTGACGGAGCAGGAGCAGGCGATTTTGGAGACAGCAATCAATGTGGACTATCTGGTCTGCATGAAGGAATTAGAGATTTGAAAGGAGAGATTGCATTATGACATACGCAAGACTGAAAAAGCTGATTGAAAGAGGGGCTTACAACAAGGAGGACATGCTAAACAAGCTGGATGTATTCCTGATGGCGAACCGCATTACAGAGGAGCAGTATCAAGAGCTGATCGGCATGATGGGATGAAAGGAGACAGGCGCATGACAGGTGCATTTTGCAAGGTAAACATGATTGGCGGCGCGCTTTTGGCGGCGATGGCGGCGGCATTGGGGAAATACTGGTTTCTCTTTGCCGGCTTTCTGGCGTTCAACCTCATCGACTGGCTGACAGGCTGGGCAAAAAGCCGCATGAAGGGGGAAAGCTGCAGCAAGGTAGGCGCAATTGGCGCGATGAAGAAGGTCTGGTACTGGGTGGTTATCGCAATCGCCTTTTACATCGGCTATTCCTTTGCGCAGATGGGTGAGACCATCGGCGTGGGGCTTGGCTTCATGCAATTTATCGGGTGGTTTGTGCTGGCGAACTATCTGGTAAACGAAATCAGGAGCATTTTGGAGAACATGGTGGAAATGGGCGTAAACGTGCCGCCTATGCTGATTAAGGGACTCAAGATTGCATCTGAGCGGATTGACGCTGCGGCAAGCATCGGGGGCGAGGACGATGGCAAATGAGACGAAGGCATGCAGAGACATCGGCGCGCTTTTGCCTGCGGCGCAGGCGGCGTGCAGGGCATTTCTCGCAGAATGCGAAAAGGAGGGACTGCCCGTTTTGATCACGGAGACCTACCGCACACAGGAGCGGCAGGACTACCTTTACGCACAGGGCAGGACGAGAGCCGGCAGAATTATCACATGGACGAGAACGAGCCGCCACACCGGACGGCTGGCGTGGGACGTATGCAAAAACGTAAAGGGGCAGGAATACGCCGATGCGGCATTTTTCGACAGATGCGGAAGGATTGCGGCGCGGCTTGGGATTACATGGGGCGGCAGATGGGACACGCCCGACCGTTCCCATTTTGAGGTAACGAGCGACTGGAAGGAAAAGAGGGAGACAGAGATGGAAAAGCGTTACGAAACGCTTGCGGAGGTGCCGAGCTGGGCAAGGGAGCTGGTGCAGGAGATGGTTGCAAGAGGATGCTTTGCGGATCCGCACCGACTGCACCTGAGCGAGGACATGCTGCGGACAATGGCACTGACAGACAGGCTTTTAAAAGCAAGGGAGGGAAGGAAATGAACGAACCTTTAACATTACTGAAAAGCCCCAGAGACGAGAGGGACTGGCATTACGGCAGGATCGTATGCGCAGGGGGAGAGCTGCCGAAGCGAGTGAGCCTGCGGCAGAGCTGCGGTCCGATTCGCAGACAGGGCAAGAGCGGCTTTTGCCACAGCTTTGCAGGGACTGCGCTGAAAAATTTGCAGGAAACGCAGGACTGGGGCGAGCGGAAATACAACTTTTCCCCTCTGGGGCTTGCCAGAGCGGTGAAAGCGAGAGACGGCATTGCCTTCACAGAGGGCAGCACGCTTTTAGACGTTTGCAAGGCATTATGCAGTGATGGGGTTTTTGACGAGGTATTTTACCCCTTTGCAAGCTACGACCAAGAGAACTTCAAGAAAACAGGCAAGCTGACCTTTCCCCCGATGGCAGTATCGGCGGAGGAGGAGGAGCACCTTCCGAAATACTACTGCAAAAACTATGCGAGGGTGGACACACTGGAGGAAGTGAAGCTCTCTCTCGCCAATCAGAATCCCGTGCTTTTAGGGATGACCTGTTCGGAGGAAATCTATTCGCCCACAGAGGGATGTATTGGACTTCCCTTAGGGACATTCCTGATCGGAGGGCATGCCGTGCTGATTATCGGCTATGACGACACGAAGGAGCGGACGATTCACGGCAGACACTACAAGGGCTTTCTGGAATGCCAGAACAGCTGGGGCGAGGACTACGCAGACCATGGCTTTTTCTGGATTCCCTACGAATACATCACCTACCGCACGAAGGACTTAGGGATGGGGTTTGTGATGGACATGTACACCACGATTGACCTTGCAAGGGAGGACTTGCAGGGGACGGCGGTGGAGCTTTTCATCGGGAAGGACAAGGCATTTGACGACGGGAAGGAGATTACCCTTGACCAGCCGCCCATTGTAGACGAAAAGACGGGGCGCACGCTTGTGCCCCTGCGCTTTGTGGGCGAGAGCCTTGGATGCAGGGTGGAATGGCTGGCAAAGAGCCGCCGCATTATCATCCGCAGCAGGGCGCATGACATTGAACTTTCCATCGGCAGCCAGACGGCACTGGTGGACGGCGGCAAGCGGCTGATGGAGCAGGCACCCATCCTGGACGAGAGAACGGGGCGGACGCTTGTGCCCCTGCGCTTCATTGCGCAGACGATGGGGCATGCGGTGCTCTGGGACGGAAAGAGAAGGAAGATTACGATTTTGAAAAACTGACATAAATAACAGCGGCATAAGGAAAAGCGACAATGCAGGACTTGCAAAGTCGCTTTTTTCTTGCAAAAAAAATAAGGAGGTGAGATCTTGGCAGGCTATTATAACCCGAAAAAGGACTACGCGGCAGCCATCAAATCGGAAAAAAACCCTGCGAAGAAGGAGCAGCTAAAGGCAGAGAGACAGAACAAGATTGATGCCATGAACGCCGCAGGGACGAACAAAAAGGGCTACACCAACAGCATTTACGGCGGCTCTTACAGCTCTTCCGGAAAGGGAAACTCTTCCTCCGGCGGAGACGGAAAGGGAAATAGCAGCGGCGGCTATTTTGACAAAAATCTGGACTACGCGGCAGCCATCCGGAACGAGAAAGACCCCGTGAAGCAGGCGAAGCTGATTGCGGAGCGACAGAACAAGCTGAACTGGATGAACGCGAGCGGAACGAACACGAAGGGCTACACAAACGACATTTACGGCGGGATGCCGCAGGCAAGCGCACCGCAGGGGCAATACCGCAGCACGGACGCGGCACTAAACAACACGAACAAGGCGGCAATACAGCCGACAGCGACCACGCAGACCCAGACAGCGACTGCGGCAGAGGCGGAAAACCCGACCGCGCCGACCTCCTTCGGGAGCACGGACGCGGCGCAGCGGGCAGCCCTACAGGCTTACATCACAAGGCAATACGCCCACCAGAAGGCGGAGAGCGGCGAGGGAACCTACAACGGGGACGGGAGCATGAGCCTTCCCGACCAGACGCTTTTAAAAAGCTATCAGCAGAAATACAACGAGGCGAAGGCGGCAGGCGACCAAGGCGGCATGACAGCGGCACACAGGGCGGCGGAGAAGCTGAGGGACAACTACAGATATTATCCCTTAGCGCACAGCAACGGCTACGGCTTAGGCGAGAACGACATCGGCTGGGTGCGCGATTTGGTGGTGCGCGGTGACGAGCTTGGGAACAAGATTGTAGACCAATACAACAGGGGCACCTTTACACAAACGACCTATGACAAGGACGGCAATTTTGTGAACCGATACACCGGGGGGGACATTGCCGGACACGATGCACGGGTTGCAAAGGAGATGCAGAGAGTGAACGAGAAATTAGCAGGAAAGGAAAACAACACCTTTGCCTTCCGGCTTTCCGACCCGAATGATGTGAAGCTTTCCAATGCGGAGCTGCTGGCGAAATACGGCGGCGGCATTACGGAGGGGAACAACGGCATCGGGCTTTACACCGCGCCGAACGGAATGGCGATGAAAACAGCATCCGGCGGCGGGAACAGCGGCATGGCGGCAAGCGGCACGCCACTGACAGCGGCAGGCTACGGCACAGGACAGGACGCGGCGGCGGATTCCATTTACGGGCAATTCGGCTACTTCGACCCGAACAAGGACTATGCGGCGGCGATGAAGAACGCAAGCAACACGCAGGAGATGGTGCAGCTGGAGAAGGAGCGGCAGAACAAGCTGAACTGGATGAACGCGAACGGGACGAACAAGGGCTACACCAACCAAATCTACAGCAATTATGACAATCTTTTCGGAGAGAGAGAGCCTTTGCCCGAATACAACGGCATGACGAAGGAGGAGCTTTTCGGCGGCTACAACGAGATGGCAGAGAGCCTTGCGGAGCAGAGAAAGGCACTGCTTTCCGCCGCACTGGCGCAGAACCGGACGGAGCAGGAGAAGGCAAACAGCAATTATGACGAGCTGGCAAGGCAGGCATACATCTTGAAGCGGCAGAATGAAAACGCACTGCCGCAGCAGCTTGCGGCACTGGGCATCAGCGGGGGCAGCAGCGAGAGCGCGAACCTTTCGCTTGCGGCGAACTATGAAAACAGCCTTGCCAGCAACGAGCAGGCAAGACAGCAGGCATTAAGAGACTATGCTTTGCAGGCATTGCAGGCGCGGACGCAGGCAGACAGCGACATCAGCGGCTATTATGCGGACGCAAAGCAGCAGGCGATGAACGCATGGCAGAACGAGGCGGCGAACCGAAACAGCTGGAACCAATGGGCGGCAGGCTACGGGCAGCAGCTTAGGGAATACGGCGACAGCCTGAACAGCCAGACCTATCAGGAGAATCTGGCAAGCAAGCAATATGCGGACACACTGCGCCAGCAGCAGATTGACCTTGCGCTGCAGATGGGCGACTACAAGAAGCTGGCGGCAATGGGCTATGACGTTAGCTATTTGAAGCGGATGCAGGATGCAGAGCTGGAGCAGCTTGCACTGGATGCGATGCTGACAAGGGCGAACATCGCTAAGGTGAACAGCAGTGTGACACGAGGGAGCGGCGGAGGGACAAGAAGCAGTAAAAAAGGAAGCGGAAACGGCGGAAACGGCGGCGGAAACAAAGATAAAGACAAAACGCCAACGGACGTGAGCAGCCTGCCCACAGGAAACGAGATGGGCGACGGCTGGATCATGGTGAGCGGCATGGGAAAGGTCGGCTTAAGCGAGGTTGACGAGATGCTGAAAAGCGGCACGCTGAAAATGGTTGCCTCCGGCGGAAAGAAATATTACATGAAGAAACGATAAGGAGGGCTGAGACATGACAGAGAGCGAGAGACTGCGCAAGGAAATGGAGGAGAGGGGACTTCTCGGCACAACAGGAAAGAAGGTTATTGTCTCGGCGGCACAGAAGGAAATCAACGAGAAGAAGGGTGGGACGGCGAAAAGCCGTTCTGCCGGATCTGCAAGCAGAACAGCAAGCAAGACAACCGACAGCGCAAAGCATGTGCCTGACACAAATCTTTTCCGTGGGATGCAGCTAAATAGACCAACGGCAAGGAAAACCAGCGCACCTACAATGGGAAAGGACAGTGCTGTTTTGCAGAGGGCAAAGGCACTGAGCGCAAACAAGGGCTTGAGCGGCAAGGAAAGAGAAAAGCAGATTGGACAGGCGCAAAAGGAGCTTGGGCGAATCCGAGACAAGAACCTTTTGGCCTCCTTCCTTGGAAACAAGGAGGCAAAGGCAAGAATCAGCCAGGTAACAAAATTGCAGGGAGAGCTTTCCAAACAGCAAAAGCGCACTGCCTTCGGCGCAGGCTTTGGACAGGCGGCAGGACTTGACATTTACGACACTGCCGTAAAGAAGATAGCGAAAAAGACAGGAAACACAGCCCTTTCCAAGCAGATGGCGGCGCAGGATAAGGTGCGGCAAGAGGTAAAGACGGCAAACAAAAAAAGCTATGGCAGAGGCGAGCTTGCCGGAGAGCTGACGCAGGCGGGTATTCTTTACGGAACGGCAGGCGCAGCGGCAGAGAAAGCGGCACTCAAGGGCGTGGGTAAGCTGACAGGAGGCAAAACACTGGGCAAAGCCGGCACCTTTGCCACAAGGATGCTGGGACAGCAGGCGGCGGACACGATGGTGAACACGCCGATGACGATTGCGGCCGGGATGGCAGACGGAAAGAGCCGCAAGGAGATTGCGAAGGACATTGGCAAGCAGGAGGCAACAGATGCGGCATTTAATGTTGGGCTTGCGGCACTGGGAGCCGGGGCGAAGAAGGTTGGCGAGGTGCTTGAGAAGGCAACGGAAGGAAAAAGAGCGGTGCAGGCAAGCCGAGAGACCGCAAAGAAGGAGCTTTTGGAGGCGGCGGTGAAAAAGGAGACGGAGACCGTAAGAAAGGGACGAAAAAAGCTGCTGAACGAGGCTGACCTTCCGGAGCTTGCAAAGGAATACAGCCTGATGAATGATGACGGATGGTGGGCCGACAAAACAAAAGAGATCGGACAGAAATTCGGAAACGATGCCGCCGGCGCAACAAAGGAGCTTGAGCGACTGATCAGCCGCAAGGAAGAGCTGGAAGATATGCTCGGCATAAAGACCAAGAAGGTGCAGCAGATGGAAAAAAGCTTGCAGGTGCAGATGGTTAAGCGGGCAGAGCATATTTTGGGCATGAGCGGAGCGGCAAGCCGTGAGGAAGGCAGAAAGCTGATGAAGGGAGCCATGCAGGAGGTCGCACAAAACGGAAAAATCAGCATTGAGACAAGGGACAGCATTTTTAAACAGCTTTTTGAAAACGGCAGCACGGACAACAGAGCCATGGTTGACAAGGAACTGAAGGAGAGACTGCGGAAGCTGAAGCTGACCATCAGCAAGCAGGATGCCGGAGACATTGCGGACTTTGGCGCATGGCGGAAGGGCACCAGAGGGAAGCTTGGCGGCGTGCGTGTCGGCGAAAAGGGAAATGTGGATGTGCTTTACATGGAGCTGAGCGACAGATACCCTGAATTTTTCCCGAAGGACATTGTGGTTCCCTCCGAGCAGCTGCAGAAGATTGCGGATGTGGCAGAGGGGATGAAATACAGACAGATTCCGCTTGCGGAAACGGTTGACGACGGCATGAAGGCAGGCATGCGTGATGAATTTGAAAGAGCCATGGATGACTTGCAGATTGAGACGGCGAAGCTGACAAGATACACAAACGAAAGAGCGGAAAAGCAGATGAAAAAACTGCTGAGAGAGGGGCAACTGCCCGATTACAGCAGGGTTGACACGGAAAGCATGAAGCAGCTTTATGACGAGCGCAGACAGCTACGCAAGGCAGCCGAGAAGGTGCGAGGGAAGATCAACCTGACGGCCGTGGACAAGCTGATTTTGGAAAAGATGCTTTCCGGAGAGATTGATGCGGCAAGGGCAAGGGAGCTTGCGGGGATCAATGCGGATGATTTGATGCGGCTTTATGCGGCAGAGCAGCCCCTGCGCAAGGTGGAAAACAGTATTCGCGGATACAAGGAATATGCAAGCCGCAACGCTTACGAGGGGGCGGCGAAGGCTGTCGGAAGTATTGACATGAGAGACAAGGGAGCGGAGGGCTGGAGAGACCTTGGCCCGATGCGGCTGATGCGTGAAACACAGGAGAGGATCCTTGACATGGTTGCACCCAACAGGGAGAAGGCAAAGGAATTGAAGGAATATTTCTTTGATCCCATCCACGAAAACGAAAGACAGCGTGCCCTTTTCAAGACGGAATTTATCGACCGTATCAAAAAGACGGGGATCAGCACGAAAAAAAATATCTCCATCAAGAAGGCGGACGGCAGCACCGTTAAGACGAGCGAAAGCGCCTTAGTACAATTTTTGGGCGAAAGCAAATACAAATTGCAGCAATTTGAGCGGAAAAAGGGCTGGGCGACAGCGGAGCAGATTACAGAGGAGCTGCAGCTGCAAAGAGAGGTGCAGGCGATTGAAAGCAGCCTGACGGCAGGACAGCTTGCGAAGATTGATGGCGGGATTCGACAGATGACGGAGATTTACAAGGAAATTCACCCGAAAATCAACGAAGCCTTAATTCGGAACGGATATGATCCGATTGGGTACATTGAGGGCTATTTCCCGCACATGAGCTTTGACGACCCCGAAAATTTGATGGAGATTGCGGCAAGAAAGCTGGGCTTTGATTTTTCCGCAAAGGAGCTGCCGATGGACATTGCGGGCAGAACGGAGGGATTTCGCCCGGGGAAGAAATGGAGCGGAAACCTTTTGGAAAGAAAGGGCGAGCATACGGATTATGACGCTTTGCGGGCTTTCGACCAATACATTGACAACATTTCGGATGTTATCTATCACACAGACGACATCAAGCGACTGCGTGCTTACGAGGATTACATGAGATACACGCTTTCCGAGGACGGAATCAAGGCAAATGTGGATGCCATCCGTGCAAGAAAGGATCTCAGTGTAGAGAAAAAGATGGAGGAAATTGAGAAGGAATACGGAAAAAGCAAGGCGCACACTTTGCAAAATTATGTGAACAATGTGCGGCTTTACACTGACCTTTTGGCAGGGAAAAAGCACAATGTTGACCGTATTTTAGAAAACCATCTTTTTGGCCGAAAGGTTTACAAGGTGCTGAACGAGATTGAAAACAGGGTTGCCGGAAACATGGTTGCCGGAAATGTGGGCTCTGCTTTGACAAACTTCATTCCCATTACACAGGGCATGGGGAGCATGAGCGTGAAAAGCAACCTGCGAGGCTTGAAGGAGGCACTTGCCTACATGAGCAGAGACGGCATGGACGAGCTGACGAAGAAAAGTGCCTTTCTTGCCACCAGAGACAACCCCGACCTGCTTTACAAAACTGCACTGCGGAAGATTTCCGAAGCGGGCGGCAATCTGAACCCTCTGCAATGGATGGAGGCGGCGGACAAATTCTGCACGCAGGCGGTTTGGCGCAGCCGTTATTATGACAACGTGGCAAAGGGCATGGGAGAAAAAGCCGCCATCAAGAATGCGGATGAATTTGCAAGAGGGCTTTTTGCCGGAAGAAGCAAGGGAGCCATGCCGACGGCGTTCAGCTCCAAGACATTGAAGCCGCTGACGATGTTTCAGCTTGAGGTGAACAACCAGATCAGCTATCTGATGAAGGATATCCCGAAGGATGCGCAGGGCAGTGTTTTGAAAATGATGAAGGCTTACAGCGGTTTTATCATTGGTGCTTATGTTTACAATGATGTTTATGAAAAGCTGACAGGCAGAAGAAGTGCGTTAGATCCGTTCAGCATGGCGAATGAGGCTTTTGGAGATCTGACGGGGACACAGGTGCGCAATTCGCTTGATATTTTGGAGGATGCCGCAAGCGGAAACGGCTTACAGCTGACGGAGGACGTGAAGAAGGCGAAGCCCTCGGATGCGCTGGAAAACCTTCTTGCCGAGGCAGGCGAAAACATGCCCTTTGTGGGCGGCGTTCTTTTTGACGGGGGGCGTATCCCTGTGCAATCCGCACTGCCGAGTGTGACAACGATTGCGGGAGCGATTGGGAATGCGGCAAGCGGAGACGAGAGCAGAGAGAAGGCACGGCAGAAAATCAAGAACGAACTGGAGAAGCCGCTTTGGTATCTGGCGATGCCGACTGCGGGCGGACAAGCGCGAAAAACCATCAAGGGACTTGAGACCATGACAAACGGCGGCAGCACCATTGAGACCAATGACGGACCGGAGCTGCAGTTTGCGGTGGACAAGGACAAGAAAACGAACTGGGCACAGGCACTTTTATTCGGCAAGTGGGCGACAGACGGCGGAAAGGCTTACATGAAGGACAAGGGCATGATGCTTGGCGCAAAGCAGACGGAGACATACAAAAAGCTGGTTGCGGCAGGAGCGAAGAACACGC
>ERZ773243.3460-NODE-3460-length-11142-cov-2.283936_pt1 | contig 11142 bp, 9 predicted proteins | sample MGYA00580520_ERZ773243 | MGnify/ENA primary metagenome ERZ773243 (study PRJEB29015, sample SAMEA2737747) | human gut metagenome | biome: human gut; feature: human-associated habitat; material: faeces | place: China | collected 2012 ... | reverse complement strand
AACACGTCAGATTCTTAACACAAAAAAAGCACCGCAGATTTTTGAAATCGTGTGGTGCTTTTTGTTGAATTTGTATTTATTATTTTACCGCAAGATCTATAAGCTGAAGTACGGCATTTACATCACCGTCAACCGAGACTCTGCCGGTTGTATAAGCGATAGCGGGTTTAAGCTTACCGTCGAGTATCTTTAAGAGATTGGTAGGTGCTACGGTTACGATAGCTTTGTTGTCATGATAATCATAAGGCTCAACATTAACCTTGCCGTCTTTTGCTTCTATGTAGAAAATACCTTCCACATTTTTGCCTGTAAGATTTATCTGAATAGCAACGGTTCCGCTAAGAGAAGAAGCATCTGCATCTGCATATTTCGCTTTAACTTTTGATACGATTTGTTCGTAAGTCATAAATATTAACTCCTTTTTAATTTGTTATTATAATTTTATCACTTTGATAAATGGTATGCAAGTTTATTTAATCGTCAAACAGACGTTTTTTATATATATTGTTACTAAGATTTTATTCAAAAAATATACAAAATGCTTAATGTGTCGATTATTGACGACAGAAAAGCCGAGTAAACAGACACTTCTATTAATTTATCTTTTGCAATTAAAAAATGATGACAAACGGCTGAAAATAATGTATAATACTTTAATATGAAAATGTATATAAAGTGGAGGAAAATGCCATGGCGATTGTTCGTACCGAAGCATATTTTAATTCTTCGAACGGAATTAACAAAATAAGAACGCTTATTTGGAAAGATGATGAACTCACTCCGCGCGGCGTATTCCAGATAGCGCACGGAATGGCTGAGCACATAGGACGCTACGATGAGTTTGCTAAGTATATTGCTTCTAACGGATTTGTTGTATGCGGAAATGACCATTTAGGCCACGGTAAATCGGTAAACGATATTTCCGAACTCGGATTTATTGCCGAAAAGAACGGTGATAAGCGGCTTGTAGACGATATGCATATACTTACTAAGATTATGAAAAAGAGATATCCGGATTTACCGTATTTCCTCTTTGGCCACAGCATGGGTTCTTTTTGTGCAAGAGTTTATACAGCACATTTCGGTGACGAGCTGAACGGAGCTGTTTTTTGCGGAACGGGGGAGCTTCCGGCAGTTGCCGCTGCTTTACAGGAACCGATAAACAAACTTTGTGAAAAGCTCGGTCCACACACTAAATATGAAATCATGGGCAGTGCTATGAATGCATTTTTTAATGTGATGGTTCCCGATAAAACTTCGCCGTTATCATGGATCAGCGCAAATGCAGATAATATTGAAGCATATAAGGATGACCCGCTTTGCGGATTCACATTCACACTCGGCGGTTACAGAGACCTTTTTGCGATTGCCAATGATGCATCACGCAAGGAGTGGGCGTCTGAGGTTCCTCTTGATCTTCCGATTTTAATTATTTCCGGCGCGCTTGATCCTGTGGGTCTTAACGGCAAGGGCGTTATGGCTGTTTCGGATAATTTGGTTTTAGCCGGAAAAGAGCCTACGGTGGTTCTGTACCCTGGCGACAGGCATGAAATACTTATGGAAAGCGATAAGGACGTTGTGTACCATGACGTTTTAGCTTGGCTCGATTCACAATATGTTGCCAAATGAGGTTGTTTAATTGTCAGAAAAATATAATGTTTCAAAAGAAGAAAAAATAAGACAGGCAGAGTTTGCGGATAAAGTTAAGACAGTCTTGGCGGCTGAGTTTTACGAGTGCTCTCCTAAAGCATTTATTCATACATACGGTTGCCAAGGAAATGTTTCCGACAGCGAACGCATAATGGGTATGCTTAAAGAGATGGGCTATGAGTTTACAAATGATGCGTCAAAGGCCGATTTAATCCTTTATAATACCTGTGCCGTGCGCGAACACGCCGAGGACAGAGTTTTCGGAAACGTCGGAGCCGTGAAAAAATACAAAAAGGATAATCCGCATCTTATTATAGCCCTTTGCGGTTGTATGATGCAGCAAGAGCATATCAGAAATAAGATATACAGCAGCTATCCGTTTGTCGATCTTGTATTCGGCACACACGCGGTTACATCGCTCCCTGAATTGCTTTACAGGACGCTTTCGGGAAGCAAGCGCGTTTTCTATGCACCGGATAGTCACGGTGAAATTGCGGAGGACATACCGATTTACCGTGACAGAGGTATTAAAGCTTGGTTACCTATAATGTATGGCTGCGATAATTTTTGCACATACTGCATAGTGCCGTATGTTCGCGGCCGAGAGAGAAGCAGAGAACCTCAGGCAGTTCTGAACGAAGCAGAGGATATCATCGCAAATGGATATAAAGATATAACGCTTTTGGGGCAGAATGTTAACTCGTACGGAAAAAACAATGTTTCCGATATGAATTTTGCGGGACTTCTCCGTGAAGTAGCTAACCTTGACGGCGATTTTTGGGTAAGGTTTATGACTTCGCACCCAAAGGATTGTACCAAAGAGCTAATAGATGTAATGGCGGAGAACGACAAGATTGCCAAGCATTTACACTTACCTTTCCAATCGGGAAACGATCGTGTTTTAAAAGCGATGAACAGGCATTATGACCGTAAAAAATATCTTGAACTGATAAATTATGCAAAAGAAAAAATTCCTGATTTATCGCTTACAAGCGATGTTATTGTCGGATTTCCGGGCGAAACTTACGAAGAGTTCAAAGATACGTTATCGCTTATAAAAGAAGTGGAATTTACATCACTTTTCACATTCATTTATTCTCCGCGTGAGGGTACAAAAGCGGCGTCGATGGAAGACCCTGTAACAAAAGATGAAAAATCAAGATGGTTTAAGGAGCTTTGTGACCTACAGGAGTCAATTGCGTCAAAAAGAACCGCTAAGATGAAAGACAATATATATAAGGTTCTTGTCGAATCCGAATCTAAAAATCATCCCGGTATGCTTTCGGGCAGGACCGAAGGAAATATTATTATCGAATTTTCCGGTGACAGCAGTTTGATAGGTTCATTCAGAAATGTTAAAGTTACCGAACCGCTTAATTGGATATTAAAGGGCGAATTGCAACAGTAAATTATCCCGTGAGGGTTATTTAAAAACATCTTTTAAAGGAGTTAAAAATGGAACTTGAGAAAATGGCAAGGCAGCTCGGCGCTGCTATTCAGCAGGACGAGGCTTATCTTAATTTTGAAAAAGCAAGACTTGCAAATGAGGCTGATGAGGAGCTCAACGACCTTATGGGCAAAATAAGACTTATACAGATGTCTTATCAGGTTGAGGCTGCCAAGGATGAGCCCGATGAGGATAAAATGAATGGTTTTAACCAGGAATTTCAGGGTGTTTATTCTCAGATAATGGCTAACAAGAATATGCAGGAATACGAAAAAGCGAGACAGGCTGTTAACGATATGATGAATTATATTACCGGTATTCTCGGCCTTTGCGTAAACGGTGAGGATCCCGAGACCTGCGATCCGAGAGCTCATCAGCATGATTGCGGCGGCGAATGCTCTTCGTGCAGCGGCTGCAATCATTGATAAATTTGATTTTACCGAGGTAAAAAAATGGCTGAATTATCACCTATGATGAAACAATATTTTGAAATAAAAAAGGATTACGGCGATACTATCCTTATGTTTCGTCTCGGCGATTTTTATGAAATGTTTTTTGATGATGCCAAAACGGCGTCAAAAGAACTTGACCTTGTTTTAACGGGTCGTGACTGTGGCCAGGAGGAACGCGCGCCCATGTGCGGCGTTCCTTTTCACAGTGCTGACGGGTATATTGCTAAGCTTGTCAGTAAGGGGTACAAGGTTGCTGTATGTGAACAGCTTGAGGACCCTAAAACGGCTAAAGGTATAGTAAAACGAGATGTAATACGTGTTATTACTGCAGGTACCGTTATCGAAAGCAGTATGCTCGATGAAACAAAAAACAACTATCTTTGCTCTTGCTGTCTTTTGTTTGACGGCTTAGGGCTTTGTTTTGTTGATGTTTCAACAGGCGAACTGTATTTAACTGAGTTTTCCGAAAATTATGATGAAAAAGCGGTAGATGAACTCGCGAGGTTTATGCCGAGCGAGATACTTATGAATAAAGAAACCTCAACTCTTAAAAGATTTTGTACCTTTGTCAGCAAAAAGACGGAGGCCACCGCCGAAACATTATCATCATCCGAATTCGACTTTGAAAAATGTAAAAATATCGTTCTTTCCCATTTTGAGAAGAGCAGTCTGGATTCACTTGATCTTGAAAATAAGAAAAGTGCCGTTTGCGCTTTGGGCGCTGCACTTTCATACTTATATAACGCTCAGAGAAATGACCTCAATAACATAAAAAGTATAAATTTCTACTCCGATTCGAGGTTTATGAAAATCGGTCTTTCCACAAGACGCAACCTTGAAATCACCGAAACTATGCGTGACCGCGAGAAAAAGGGGTCTCTTCTGTGGGTATTGGATAAAACTAAAACAGCTATGGGTAAAAGGCTTATTCGCAATTGGACGGAATGTCCGTTGTATGACTGTGCCGCAATAATAAGGCGGCAAAATGCGGTCGATGAGCTTTACGGAAACACGCCGTTACGTGAAGAACTTATGTCACTTATGGGCGGAATATATGATATGGAAAGGCTTATGACCCGTGTTCTTTATAATACGGCAAATGCGAAGGAACTTTTGTCGCTGAAGTCTACGCTGTCTCCGTTGCCGAGAATAAAAGAGATGCTCTCCGGCTGTACATCTTCTATGCTGAAATCTGTCTATGATAATATTGACCTTCTCGAAGACGTTTATAATCTTGTCAATGACGCGATAAGTGAGGACGCACCGTTTTCCGTAAGAGAGGGCGGTATGATTAAGGATAATTTCAATGCCGAGCTTGACGAGCTTCGCGATATAGTAAACGGCGGAAAGACTTATCTTGCCGAGCTTGAAAAAAATGAGCAGGAAAAAACCGGCATTAAGAAGCTTAAAATCGGATACAACCGGGTGTTCGGTTATTTTTATGAAGTACCTAATGCTTTCAAAGAGCTTGTTCCCGATGAATACATAAGAAAGCAAACTCTGACAAATTGTGAAAGATACATATCGGAGGAACTAAAAGCACTTGAAACCAAAGTCCTCGGAGCTCAGGAACGAATAGTCAGCCTTGAATATGAAGTATTCAGCTCTGTGCGTAAAAAAATCGGTGAGCAGTATGAGCGCACTCAGCGCACTTCAAAGGCAATAGCGACCCTTGATGCGCTTTGCAGTCTCGCTTTTGTTGCTGTTTCAAATAATTATTCTCGCCCCACAGTCAATGCAGGAGATCGTATAAGCATAGTTAACGGAAGACATCCTGTCATAGAAAAAATGCTCGGTGGTGCGCCATTTGTACCGAATGATACGTCTCTTGATTGTACAGATAATCGAACGCTCATAATAACCGGACCGAATATGGCAGGTAAGTCTACCTATATGCGTCAGGTTGCCATAATTGTTCTTATGTCTCAAATGGGAAGCTTTGTTCCTGCCGAGAGTGCCGAAATAGGGCTTGTTGACAGTATTTTCACACGTGTAGGCGCATCCGATGATTTGGCGTCGGGGCAATCGACTTTTATGGTTGAAATGAATGAGGTTGCCGAAATCCTTGAGAATGCCACAAAAAAGAGCTTGATTATCCTCGACGAAATCGGCAGAGGTACATCGACATATGACGGAATGAGTATAGCAAAGGCTGTTCTCGAATATGTTACGGACAAGCATAAAATAGGCGCAAAAACACTGTTTGCGACGCATTATCACGAGCTGACAGAGCTCGAAAATACTCTTGATGGCGTTAAAAATTACAATATTGCCGTTAAAAAGCGCGGCGATGACATAACATTTTTACGCAGAATTGTACGCGGCGGTGCCGACGGCAGCTACGGTATAGACGTAGCAAAGCTTGCCGGCGTACCGGAAAGCGTTGTAAGAAGAGCAAGAGCTATTCTTAAATCACTTGAGGCAGAGGGAATTCCGAAAAAAGAATTCCGTGATGATAATAAGTCCGAATCCGGCAGTGATTTTCAGCTTTCGTTCGAGCAAAACAATAACGATGAAATCCTGGACGAACTTAAAGCGTTGGATGTCAATACTCTTACTCCGATTGAAGCTATGTCAAAATTATACGAACTTTCAAATAAAGCAAAGCAATAGGTGTTATTATGCCGAAAATTAACCGATTACCCAAAAGTATATATGAACTGATTGCCGCCGGAGAGGTTGTTGAACGACCGGCTTCGGTTGTCAAAGAGCTTGTTGAAAATTCAATCGACGCAGGCGCAAAAGACATTACGGTCGAAATACAAAACGGCGGAATCAAGTACATACGTATAACCGACAACGGCTGCGGAATTTCTCGCGAGGATGTACCGCTTGCATTTACAAGTCATGCGACAAGTAAAATATCAAGGGAAGAGGACCTTTTTTCAATAGGTACACTTGGATTTAGAGGTGAGGCGCTTGCCTCAATTTCGGCTGTTTCGCATACCGAAATGCTCACAAGGACAAATGACAGTAATATAGGCACAAGAATGACCGTATCAGGCGGTGAATTTTCAAAATGTGAGGATGCAGGCTGTCCTGTCGGTACAACAATAGTTATAAGAGACCTTTTTTACAACACTCCCGCAAGAATGAAATTTTTAAAAACAGATCGTTCGGAGGGAATGGCTGTTGCGGGAATCGTGGATAAAATCGCACTTTCACATCCCGAAATATCTTTTAGATTTATTAAAGACGGTAAGCAACTTTTATGCACTTCCGGAAACGGCGAGCTCTATTCAGCGATATATTCGGTATTCGGTAAAGAGTTTGCCGAAACATTGATTCCTGCATCATATGACATAAACGGAATAACCGTTCGCGGTTATATATCCAAACCTTTTAATTCACGCGGCTCAAATTCAATGCAGACTTTTTTTGTAAACGACAGATTTATAAAAAGCAGAACTGCGTGCGCCGCGCTTAACGAGGCATACAAAAACTCCGTTATGGTAGGGCGATATCCTGCTTGTGTTTTGTTTATTACAACGCCTCCTCAGGCTGTTGATGTTAATGTCCATCCCGCCAAAACCGAGGTTCGCTTTTCAAATGAAAAAGCGATTTTTGACGTAATTTATTATGCGGCGAAAAATGCGTTGAACGGTGATGATTCAAGGCCGCAGGCAAGCTTTAAACGCAATGAATTGCTTGAGCCTGCAAAATCAGAGCCCGTACAGGAAAGACTTATAATTGATGAGACTTCGCCTGTCGCATCAAGTTCCGATATCGGTTATAATTCTTTCGCGGAGAAACACCGGAATGATTATATTCCGAATAAACCGCAACAAATTTTTTACGACAGCGGAAAAACGGATTACAATAAAAGCAATGATGACGACACAATAGATTTGTCGGTAAGAACAGCTGTACCGACTCAGTCTGTTACGCCTCCGATAAGCGAAAACAAAACGGAAATATCCGAAGAGTTCGGAGTTAAAATTGTTGATGACAATGAAAAGGCTGTGAATATACGTTATATCGGCGAAGCATTTAAGACATATATATTTGCCGAATTTGACGGAAAGCTTATAATAATAGATAAGCACGCAGCTCATGAAAGAATGTTGTTTAACAAGCTGAAAAAAGAAAACGGAAAAAACGGCAGCCAAATGCTTTTGTCTCCGATAAGCGTTACTTTGAGTAAAGAAGAGTATACTGCAATATTGGAGAATATAGACACCGTGAGAGAGAGCGGGTTTGAAATTGACGATTTCGGTGAAGGAACCGTGATTGTCAGGGCTTGTCCTTTAAATCTCGAAAAGGAAAATATTGTTTCTTTGATTACTGAAATAGCAGGATATTTGCTCAAAAATCAAAGAGATATTTTGCCCGAAAAACTCGATTGGATTTATCACTCAATAGCGTGCCGAGCTGCTATTAAAGCAGGCAACGATAACAGCGACTATGAGCTAATGCGTTTTGTAAAAAAATTGCTTACCGACAAAGATGTCCGGTATTGCCCTCACGGCAGACCTGTTATTGTTGAAATGACAAAGTATGAATTAGATAAGCAATTCGGGAGAATCCAGTAATGGATAAAATTAAAATATTGGTAATTGTCGGTCCGACCGCTTCGGGAAAAACGGCACTTTCGATATCCTGCGCCGAAAAGTTTGGTGGCGAAATTGTATCTGCGGACTCAATGCAAATATATGAGGGCTTGGATATAGCTACTGCTAAGCCGACCGCAGATGAAATGCACGACATAAAGCATTATATGATAGGCTTTTTGCCTGCCGATAAAACATACAGCGTAGCAGATTATGTCTGTGATGCGGGAAAGTATATTAAAGATATTCATGTGCGTGGGAAATTACCTATAATCGTCGGAGGTACCGGACTTTATATTGACAGTCTTGTAAATAATATAAAATTTACACAGTCGCCTACCGACAATGAATTACGTGTAAAATTACAAAAGGAATGTGAAGAAAAGGGGAGCGAAGCTATGCTGTCAAAGCTTCGTGCGATTGACCCGGATTATGCCGCTTCGCTACACCCAAACAATGTCAAAAGAATAATCAGGGCTTTGGAAATTTATTATTCTACGGGAGAAAATATGAGCTCTGCATTGAAAAAATCAATATCGGAGCCGTCTCAATATGAACCGGTTTTTATCGGGATAAATTACAGAGACAGGGCAAAGTTGTATGAACGCATTGATAAACGTGTTGATTTAATGCTTGACAATGGTCTTTTAAAAGAAGCAGAGACGTATTTGGGTAATATGGGTAGCACAGCTGTTCAGGCAATAGGCTATAAGGAGCTAAAGCCTTATCTTTCGGGTGAAGCCGAGCTTTCTCAGTGCGTTGAAAACCTAAAACGTGCAACGCGCAATTATGCTAAACGGCAATTAACATGGTTTCGCAGAAATCAAAATATCAATTGGATTTATCCAGATGAGTATGATACAAGAGATAAAATGCTGAACAAGGTTTATGAAATTATAGAAAGGGCGGGTATTCTTGAGCGATGAAAAAGTCGTAAAGCTCGGCGGACGAAAAAAGAAGAAAAAATATCTGCCGTTTTTATATGCGGCATTTGCTTTGATTATTGTCGGCATATTTATGTATCAGGTGTATAAAATCAATTACAGCCCTGTAAAGACCGAAATAGCCCTTGAAAAAACTGTGTCAAATTCGGTATCTACTTCGGCATTTGTGGTGCGCGACGAAACACCTATAAAGGCGAATGTTACGGGAACTTTGGTTCCGCTTGTCGAAGACGGTAAGCGTGTGGCAAACGGTGACGACGTTGCAGTTGTGTTCGATTCCGAAAATGCGGCAAGAAATTATAATGAACTGAAAAAAGTAAAAGAGGATATTGCGTATTACTCATCGCTTCAAAACAAAGTCGGCGTTCAGACAAATGACGTTGAAACGCTTGATAACAGGATTTATTCCGCTTGCGATGATTTGGTTTCGGCGATAAATACCGGAGAAGTTGATAATTACTCGGAAAAGGAAAGCACGCTGAGAGACGCCATTACTTCACGTCAATTATCAACAGGAACAGTTATAGACCCAACGCAAAAACTGAGTGAATTAAACACAAGACTAAACGAGCTCCAAAAGAATGAGGGCGGCTATACAAAAATACAGGCAAACAACCCCGGGTATTATATAAGCACTGTTGACGGGTACGAAAATGCAGTATCTTATACAGGTGTTTTAAATCTGACCACCGACAAAATCGATGCATTGATTGACGGCAGTACATTGCCGAACGCCGACAATTCAAGTTATATGGGTAAGCTTGTTGACGCTTTTAACTGGTATATCCTCTGTGTTATAGATAATAAGGATGCCGCATCATTAAAGGTCGGAGGAAAGATAACCGTTGAATTTACGGGAACGACTGCCGAACCGCTGTCGGCTGATGTTGTAAAAATCAATGACGCTGCGGACGGAAGAACGTCTATTATTCTTAAATGCAATCTCATGAACAAAAAATATGCAGTTTTACGTAAAAATCCCGTTAAACTTATTTTTAATACATATACGGGATATCAGGTAAACAATAAGGCTGTTCGCGAAATCAACGGGCAAAAAGGTGTTTATGTTTTAAACGGTAATATAGTAAAATTCAAAAAGATAAACATTGCTTATTCCGACTCTGAGTATTCAATTTGTTCCGTTCCCGACGGTGAGAGCGGATATTTAAAACAATATGATGAAATTATAGTAGAAGGGACTGATCTTTATGACGGAAAAATCCTTGATTGACGAGAAATTTTCCGATATCGAATACAATCTTAAAGCAATCCGTGAGGATATAGCCGAGGCAGCGATAAAGAGCGGCAGGCGTCCTGAGGATATCGATTTTATGGCGGTAACAAAAACCGTAGATGAGATGTACATAAATCATGCCATCGACTGCGGAATTACGCTTATCGGTGAAAACAAGGTGCAAGAAATGCTTCGTAAAAAGCCAAACCTTAAGCTTACCGGTGTCAGAAAAAATCTTATCGGACATTTACAAACAAACAAGGCGTCTCAAATAGTAGGCGAGGTTGACATGATTGAGTCTGTTGACTCGATTAAGATAGCCAAGGAAATAGGAAAGCAGTCTGTTAAAAAGGGTCTGGTTACCGATGTTTTACTCGAGGTCAATATCGGCCGCGAGGAGAGCAAAACAGGAATAATGCCGGAGGAGCTTGACAGTGTACTTTATGAAGCTGCAGAAATTAACGGTATTCATATATGCGGACTTATGACAATACCGCCTATTTGCGAAGAAAATACTGAACTTTGTAAATTTTTTGAGAATATCTACAATATGTATGTTGACATTAAGAGCAAAAAAATAGATAATGTATGTATGAATGTGCTTTCAATGGGTATGTCGGGCGATTATAAAACCGCAATCCTTGAAGGTTCAAATCACGTAAGAATCGGTTCAAAGATATTCGGACCGAGAATATATTAAGCGGAGGACTGAAAAAATGAGTTTTTTGGACAAAGTCAAAAATATGGTCAATGTATCTGAAGAGGAATATTATGATGATCTGGACTCCGGCGATTACTCATCAAAAGACAGGGACGATGACTTCCTCGCATCAAAGAGTAATTGATGCCATTGAGGTGCAGGGCG
>ERZ773243.3459-NODE-3459-length-11145-cov-4.234806_pt1 | contig 11145 bp, 9 predicted proteins | sample MGYA00580520_ERZ773243 | MGnify/ENA primary metagenome ERZ773243 (study PRJEB29015, sample SAMEA2737747) | human gut metagenome | biome: human gut; feature: human-associated habitat; material: faeces | place: China | collected 2012 ... | reverse complement strand
GCCGGTAGCGATACCGTACCGGTTCAAGTCCGGTCACCGGCACCAAAAGGACATTAACTCATAGAGTTAGTGTCCTTTTTTAGTATATTTCGGAGGGCGATAATTATGGGTGGAATAAGCGTTATGCTTTTAATGGGAATGCTTTCGGCTGTGTATGTGTTCTTTATAGCAGTAATTGCCGTGCTGATTATTTATTTTGCAGTAAGCTATGTTTTTGAGAGCATTGCGGCAATGGGTATGTGCAAGAACTTGTACTATAAGCACAGCGGTACAGCTTGGATTCCGTTTTATAATAAATATCTTCTCGGTAAAATTGCAGGGAATAAGGCTTTAGGCATAATAGAAGGTGTGCTGAACCTTTCAATCGCAACCGTTGCCGTTCTGTTTTTCTGCTTTGAACTGGAAATCGGTATCATCGGCTTGATTGCCCTGTTAGCTTGTGTCATTGCCTCATTTGTGATAGATGTAATTATCGCCGATAAAATATTCAAAAATCTTAACATCAGATATTCGGATGTTCTCACAGTAGTAAATGTCCTTACCTTCGGACTTTTTAGACCTATAATTCTTTTTATATTCAGAAATAAACAAAAAACGATTGGATAACTGTATGATAAATCAAGATTTATAAATGCGTCACAAAGTAATTGCCGTATTGTAGTGGCAGTCAGTGACCTCCAATCGAAACGATTGAAAAATGTTATATTGAACACATACTTTTGATAAGGCTTGTTTATTTTTTTATGATATTAATATATTAAAATAAACAAAAAATAAAAAATGGAGGTATTTTTATGCTATGCTACAAATTAGAGTCTGATGAAGTTGCTTTGTTTGAAAGCGATGTTTCTTTAAAAGAAAATAAAGACAAAAATGTAATTTTAATTACAAACCATAATATTGTTATTGAAACAACAAAAAAGAAAATGTTTAAAAAGCCTGAATTTTCCTTGCAAGTTTATCCAACATCTGATATTAAGTTATATAATGACCAACCGCAAATTAAACAAAAATCTAATGATGTATTTGTATCTCTTATAAATAAGGAACTACAATTAACATTTGAATCTATGTTTCTAGCTCGCAAATTTGTAACTAAGGCTATAGAATCTGTGACGGGAAAGACTGTTTCTGCTCGTGGTGCTGGAAAAATAAAGAGTGCTATCGGTTTGGTCGATGATACGCTTGGTATAGATACGATAGGAACAATTTCTGGAGTAATGGAAAATGGTGTTGTTAAGTCGATTTTAGGTGGAACAAAGAGTAGACAAAATGCTGAATCGGTATCTAACAATTCAGGAATAATTGAGACAGTAGCAGATGTTGTCGAAATTGCAACAGGCAAAGATGTTCCAAAATTAAATCCTAACAATAAATGTGAAATGTCTTATGATGAAAAAATCGATGCAGTTAAAAAGTTGAAAGGTTTGCTTGATATGGGAGCAATAACACAAGAAGAGTTTGATGCTAAAAAGAAAGATTTATTAGGACTTTGATCATAATTTCTAAGGAACAACCCATGCCGTGTTGTTCCTTTTCCTTTTGCAAAAATGCCATGTTTAAGATTATTTTTGTTTCATAATTTTTTGATACAGGCAATTTTTTAAAAAATTCGTCAATTTTTTTATTTTTAATTCTCATACGGTTGCTTATTTTTGATTTATATATTATAATGTATCTTGTATTGTTTTTTAATTACGGCGCAAAGCCGCATCTTTATGGAGGATTTGATTATGGAAAAGAAAGAATTACTTTACGAAGGAAAAGCTAAAAAGGTATTTTCTACAGAAGATCCCGATCTCTGCATAGTTTCCTACAAGGATGACGCAACTGCATTCAACGGAGAGAAAAAGGGCACAATCGTTGGCAAGGGTGTTGTAAACAACCGTATGTCAAACTTTATGTTCAAGCTTCTTGAAAAGCATGGCATTGCAACAGACTTTGTTGAAGAGCTTAACGACAGAGATACAGTCCTCAAGAAGGTTGAAATTGTTCCTCTCGAGGTAATTTTAAGAAATAAGGCTGCCGGCAGTCTTTCAAAGCGTCTCGGTCTTCCCGAAGGCACTCCGATGAAGACTCCTGTTCTTGAATTCTGCTATAAGAACGATGAACTCGGCGATCCTATGGTAAATGAATATCACATCCTCGCAGCAGGCTTTGCTACAAAGGAAGAAATCGACACAATCACAGAAATGGCTTTCAAGATTAATGAGCTTATGATTGAATTCTTCAAGCAGTGCAAGGTTGATCTTATCGACTTTAAGATTGAGTTCGGCAGATATAAGGGCAAGATTCTCCTTGCTGATGAAATCTCTCCCGATACATGCCGTTTCTGGGATATGGATACTCAGGAAAAACTTGATAAAGACCGTTTCCGTCGTGACATGGGCGGTGTTGAAGAGGCTTATGCCGAAATGATGAAGCGTGTAGGTCTTGCATAATAACTACATTGTGAATTTTTGAATTAAGATATGTGAATTAAACTTTGGATAGTTATTTTGATTAATCGGATGGTGGCACCTTGGAATTTTCTTTCGATAATTTTGCAAAAGAAGGTCTGCACGAAGAGTGTGGAGTATTCGGCATATTCAGCGACGGCACAATTAACCCTGCATACGCTTGTTATAACGGCTTGCTTGCTCTCCAACACAGAGGACAGGAAAGCTGCGGCATCGCTGTATCTGACGAAGGTGTAATTGATTATCACAAAGATATGGGCCTTGTTACCGAGGTCTTTAACAACAAAATTCTTGATTCTCTCAACGGACAAATGGCGGTTTCGCATGTCCGTTACTCGACTGCAGGCGGTTCTGTGCTGGAAAATGCACAACCGCTTGTTATGCGTTATGTAAAGGGTACGCTTTCAATTGCCCATAACGGCAACCTTACCAATGCGCTTGAAATCCGCAGAAGTCTTGAACAGCGCGGCGCAATCTTTCAGACAACAATCGACAGCGAGGTTATCTGCTATGTAATTGCCCGTGAAAGACTTAAATGTCATTCTGTTGAAGATGCCGTTGCAAGAACAATGCAGGTAATTGAGGGAGCTTATTCGCTCCTTGTTATGAGCCCGAGAAAGCTTATTGCGGCTCGTGATCCTCACGGATTCAGACCGCTTTGTATGGGCAAGTACAACGATTCCTATGTTTTTGCAAGTGAAAGTGCGGCTCTTGACAATGCGTATTTTCTGTCATCAGAAACCTGCGCACTTGATACGGTCGGTGCAGAATTTGTCCGTGATGTTGAACCGGGTGAAATCGTAATTGTAGACCAAAACGGTGTCCGCAGTATGAAACCCGACTTTGGTGACAAGAAAAAGGCACTTTGCATTTTTGAGTATATTTATTTTGCCCGTTCAGACTCCTTTATTGACGGAGTAAGCGTTTATGAGGCAAGAAAGCAGGCAGGACGAATTCTTGCAAGAAAATACCCTGTTGAGGCTGATATGGTTGTCGGTGTTCCCGAATCGGGAATTGATGCCGCAATCGGTTACAGCGAAGAATCCGGAATTCCTTATGAAAAGGCTATTGTGAAGAACAGCTACATCGGCAGAACCTTCATAAAGCCAAGTCAAAAGGAACGAATGAAAAGCGTAAAAATTAAACTCAACCCGATTGCCGACAAAATCAAAGGCAAGAGAGTTGTTATTATTGATGACAGCATTGTGCGTGGTACAACTGTTGACCGAATTGTTACAATGCTCAAAGAGGCAGGCGCAAAAGAAGTGCATATGCGTATCAGCTCACCTCCGTTTATGTGGCCGTGTTATTACGGTACAGATATTCCGTCAAGAGGAGAACTTATTGCCTGCAACCATACAATCGAAGAAATCACAAAGCTCAGCAAGGCTGATTCCCTCGGATATCTTCCTGTTGAGTCACTTCGTGAGATGATTCACAACGCTCCCGTAGGCTTTTGTGACGGTTGCTTTACGGGTAATTACCCCGCACCTATCACAAAAGAAACCTTTAAGGGCAAAGAGCGTGGCGGAATGAACTTCGATGAAAACAATAAAAAGGACAACTAATTGAAAGGATGTAAATAATGGTAAAAGATACTTATGAATCACCCTTGTCAGCCCGTTATGCAAGCAAGGAAATGAAATACATTTTCTCGCCGGATAAAAAATTCAGAACATGGAGAAAGCTCTGGATTGCTCTTGCAGAATCGGAAAAGGAACTCGGACTTCCAATTACACAGGAGCAGATTGACGAACTCAAGGCTCATGCTGATGATATCAACTATGAAGTTGCACAGGAAAGAGAGAAAATTGTTCGTCACGATGTGATGTCACATGTATATGCTTACGGTGTTCAGTGTCCGAACGCAAAGGGTATTATTCATCTCGGAGCAACCTCCTGCTATGTCGGTGATAACACAGATATCATCATTATGACAGAAGGACTCAAGCTTATCAGAAATAAGCTTATCACCGTTATCCGCAACCTTTCAAAGTTTGCCGATGAATACAAGGCTCTTCCAACCCTTGCATTCACTCATTTTCAGCCTGCACAGCCTACAACAGTAGGTAAGAGAGCGACTCTCTGGCTTCAGGAGCTCCTTATGGATCTTGAAGATGTTGAGTATCAGCTTTCAAAGGCTAAGCTTCTCGGTTCAAAGGGTACAACAGGTACACAGGCAAGTTTCCTTGAACTCTTTGACGGAGATCACGAAAAGTGCAAAATGCTTGATCATAAGATTGCAGAAAAAATGGGCTACAAGACTTGTTTCCCTGTATCAGGTCAGACATATTCAAGAAAGCTTGACTCACAGTTTCTCAATGTTCTTGCAGGAATTGCTCAGTCAGCCGCTAAATTCTCAAATGATATCAGACTTCTCCAGCACCTCAAAGAGGTTGAAGAGCCGTTTGAAAAGAATCAGATCGGTTCATCGGCTATGGCTTACAAGCGTAACCCAATGAGAAGTGAGCGTATAGGTTCTCTTTCAAGATATGTTATGGTTGATGTTCTCAACGGTTACTTTACAACTGCTACTCAGTGGTTCGAGAGAACTCTTGATGACTCTGCAAACAAGCGCCTCAGCATTCCGGAGGCATTCCTCGCAGTTGACGGTATCCTTTCACTTTATGCAAATGTTGCAGACGGTCTTGTCGTTTATCCAAAGGTAATTGAACAAAGACTCAGAAAAGAACTTCCGTTCATGGCAACAGAGAATATTATGATGGATGCAGTTAAAAAGCGTGGTGCTGACAGACAGCAGCTTCACGAGAAAATCCGTGAGCATTCAATGGCTGCGTCAAGAGTAGTCAAGGTTGAAGGCGGCGAAAATGATCTTCTCAAAAGAATTGCCGCAGATGAGGCATTCGGCGTTACTCTTGAAGAACTTGAAAAGATTCTCAAGCCGGAAAACTACACAGGCAGAGCAAAAGAGCAGACAGAGGACTTCCTCAACGAGTGCATCAAGCCTGTTCTTGAAAAGTACGCAGATGTTGAGTCTGACAAGCCTGAAATTAATGTTTAATTAAACTGATGTAATCGAACCTTTGGTTCAAGTATATATTTTATTTATAGCAGACCATGCGTCTGTAAAAAGGAGTTTTGTAAAATGGTAAAAGCAATTGTAGGTGCCAACTGGGGCGACGAGGGCAAGGGTAAAATTACCGATGTTCTCGCAAACGACAGCGACATCGTAATTCGTTTTCAAGGCGGTGCAAACGCAGGACATACAATTGTCAACGATTACGGAAAATTTGCTCTTCACCAGCTTCCTTCGGGTGTTTTTCATCAGAATATCACCAATATAATCGGCAACGGTGTTGCTTTCAGCGTTGAAAACTTTGTTAAGGAAATGGCTCACCTCAAAGATCGCGGAGTTCCCGAGCCAAATATTATTATTTCTGACAGAGCACAAATTGTTATGCCTTACCATGTAGCATTTGACTGCTATGAGGAAGAGCGTCTCGGCAAAAATTCTTTCGGTTCAACTAAGAGCGGCATCGCTCCGTTCTATTCTGACAAGTATTCAAAAATCGGTTTCCAGATTAACGAACTTTATGATGATCCCGATTCACTCAGAGAGAAAATCAGACACGCTCTTGAAATTAAGAATGCAACTCTGAAAAACCTCTACAACAAGCCCGAAATCACAGAACAGGAAGTTTTTGACAAGCTAATGGAATATAAGGAACTTCTTGCTCCTTATGTCGGTGACGCATTCACTTTTGTTCATAATGCGCTCAAAGACGGAAAGAATATTCTTCTTGAAGGACAGCTCGGTTCACTCAAGGATACTGACTTCGGTATTTATCCTATGGTTACTTCATCCAATACAATCGCAGGTTACGGTGCTGTAGGCGCAGGTATTCCTCCGTATGAAATCAAAGAAATCATCACAGTTGTCAAGGCTTATTCAAGTGCAGTAGGCGCAGGTGAATTTGTTTCCGAAATCTTCGGCGATGAGGCTGACGAACTTCGCAGAAGAGGCGGTGACGGCGGAGAATTTGGTGCAACAACAGGCAGACCGAGAAGAATGGGTTGGCTTGACCTCGTTGCAACACGCTACGGTTGTATGGTTCAGGGTGCAACACAGGTTGCGTTCACGGTTCTTGATGTTCTCGGATATCTTGATGAAATCCCTGTTTGTGTAGGTTATGAGCTTGACGGCAAGGAAATTGACTACTTCCCGTCAACAACAAAGCTTAAAAGATGCAAACCTATCCTCAAAAAGCTCAAGGGCTGGAAGTGTTCAATTTCAGGTATTACAGAATATGACAAGCTTCCTAAGGAATGCCGTGAATACATTGAATTTGCCGAAAAGGCTATCGGTGTGCCGATTACAATGGTTTCAAACGGTCCTTCCAGAAACGATATTATTTACAGATAATTAAAATATTAATTGAATACCGCACAAACTCTGTGCGGTATTCTTTAAATTTGAAAGGAATTTTACTATGAGCAATGCTGCAAAAGAAACTGTCATTGTTCTTGATTTCGGCGGTCAGTACAATCAGCTGATTGCAAGAAGAGTTCGTGAGTGCAATGTGTATTGCGAAATTCTTCCTTATACCGTTGATATTCAGAAAATCAAAGACATTAACCCAAAAGGTATTATCTTCACAGGCGGTCCTAACAGCGTTTATGACGAGTCATCACCGCACTATACTCCTGAAATTTTTGAACTCGGAATCCCGATTCTCGGCATTTGCTACGGTTGTCAGCTTATGGCATACACGCTCGGAGGCAATGTTGTTTCGGCTACAGACAATTCATCAAGTGAGTACGGCAAGACAGTTACAAGATATAATAACAATGATATCCTCTTTAAATCCGTAAAGAGTGAAGGAATTTCATGGATGAGTCACCGTGACTATATCAATGAAGCTCCCGAAGGATTCAGCATTACAGCTACAACGGATGTATGTCCCGTAGCCGCAATGTCATGTCCTGAAAAAAAGTTTTACGGTGTTCAGTTCCATCCTGAAGTTAACCATACAGAAAACGGTAAAGATATGCTCCGTTCATTCCTTTACGATGTTTGCGAATGTAAGGGTGAATGGAAAATGGAAAGTTTTATCGACACAACTGTTGCACAGCTTAAAGAGCAGATTGGTGACAAGGGTGTAGTTCTCGGACTTTCGGGCGGTGTAGATTCATCTGTTGCCGCAGCACTTCTCAGTAAGGCAGTCGGTAAACAACTTACCTGCGTTTTCGTTGATCAGGGACTTATGAGAAAAGACGAGGGCGACTTTGTAGAGCAGACCTTTACAAAGCTTTTTGATATGAACTTTGTCCGCATTAATTGTCAGGAAGAGTTCCTTGCAAAGCTTAAAGGTGTTGAAGAACCCGAAGAAAAACGCCACATTATAGGTACAGAATTTTATAAGGTGTTCTGGAACAAAATCCGTGAAAGCTACGGCGAGGGTTATTTTGCACAGGGCACAATTTATCCCGACCGTATCGAAAGCGGTAAAGGCGATGCCGCAAAAATCAAAACACATCACAATCAGGTTGGTATCCCGGAAGATATTGACTTTGCAGGTGTAATTGAACCGCTTAAAGACCTCTTCAAGGATGAGGTAAGAGTAGTAGGTGAGAAGCTTGGACTTCCGCACGACCTCGTATGGCGTCAGCCGTTCCCAGGTCCGGGACTCGGTGTGCGTGTAATCGGTGAAGTTACAGCCGAAAAGGTTCGTATTCTTCAGGAAGCCGATGCAATTCTTCGTGATGAAATGGATAAGTGCGGTTACGCAGATAAAATGAGCCAGTTCTTCGCAGTCCTCCCGGGTGTTAAAACCGTAGGCGTTATGGGTGACGCAAGAACATATGACGAACTCATCGCTCTCCGTGCCGTTACAACCGATGATTTTATGACAGCCGACTGGGCAAAAATTCCCTACGAAATCCTAGGCAGAGTCTCCAACCGCATCATAAATGAAGTAGAACATGTCAACAGAGTAGTCTATGATATAACAAGTAAACCCCCCGGAACAGTAGAGTGGGAATGATTTCGCTAGTTATTGTGCAACACCCATTATCCTGTAATGTGTAAATTTTAATATCCTTGAGCGACCTTGAAGAGCAATCTTTTAGGTCGCTTTTTCTATGCCCAAAAGCCCGATAAACACTGGACTTTTGGCAATAAAACGACAGTTTTATTCGGAGTTTAAGCAGTATAGACAGGGGATAACGAAAATTACCCCAAAGAAAGTAGAAGGACTTGTACAATGGCAGACTTTGTTATTGTGCAACACCCAATATCCCGTAATGTGTAAAATTTAAGCAGTTGCAGGAGGCTTTGCTGTACAAATATTTATATTTTGATACCTAAACCGTAGGTGACTTAAAAAACGCCGTTAATTTCTGCGCCGTTTTTATCATATACTGAACCTCCAATATGTACAGCGTCTTTTGCAAGACCTGCATATCCACGCATAATGACAGATACGATGTTAAAGGAAAAATCTGTGAATAAATTTTGTCTGTTAATGCTGACAGATCTATGATACAATAGTGCTGTTAGTTTGAATTGAAAAGTGGGTAGAAATATAAAAAATGAGAAAACTGAAATTGACAAAAGCACTTAAAAACGCATTACCGTATGTATTAACGCTTATACTTGTCGGTATAATGACTTTTGTTGCGGAAATATTGGGTGAGGGGGAGATAATCTTTCCTGAAATAACGGCACTTGCAATTGGCTATATGGTTACACAAAAGCAAGGTTGGAAAGTCAATGACAGCCGAATGATTGCGTTAATTGCGATTTGTGCTGTTGCGGGTGTGCTGACAGTCCGATACATAAAAGTCGGGCTTTATCTTGAAATATTGATTGCATTTGTATTTGCACAAATTCTCTTTATGTTTTCGGGAACAACATTTGCACCGATGATTTCGGCAATTGTGTTGCCCGTTATGATGCAGACTGAGAGCTTTATATACCCGATTGCCGCATTTTTGCTGACAATTGCGGTTGTATTATTCCGTAGATTTCTTTTGAAAGTTAAAATAAGAGATAAAGAGGATTTTCAGTCGGTAAACCTGCATGCAAAGAGCGATGTGATTGACACAGCCGTAAGAACAATCTGTGTTGCCGTTGTGGGATTCTTCGCAATTTGGTCGGGCTTTAAATTTGCAATTGCACCGCCGTTGCTTGTGGCGTTTACGGAATTTTCCCGTCCGAAAAATAAGGCTCGCAACAAGCCGGTAAAGACGGTTTTGGTGATAACAGTCTGTGCATTTGTCGGAGCGGTTTCAAGATATGTGCTGAATATGACTCTCGGATTGCCGTTGACAGTTGCCGCATTGACAGCCACGGCGATAATGCTTGTAATTGTTTACTGCACAAAAATGTATATTCCGCCTGCCGGAGCATTGACAATTTTGAGTATGATTATTCCGAGTGAAAGCGTACTTTTGTACCCGTTGCAGATACTTGTCGGAACTGCGGTAATAATGCTGATTTCACGGCTTTTGTTTATGAAACGGCAAAATTAAAATAATCTTAATTTAGTTATATTATTCTATAGAGGAAATTAAATGGATATATTTATTACTATTTTAGTTACATTTTTTGCAGGAATGGGCGCAGGCCTCGGAACAGGTTTTGCAGGAATGAGTGCGGCGGCTGTAATAAGTCCGATGCTCATAACTTTTCTTAATATGGATCCGTATATGGCAGTCGGAATCGCACTTTCGTCCGATGTTTTGGCGAGTGCAGTTTCGGCTTATACATACCATAAAAATAAAAATCTCGATGTCAGAAACGGTTTGATTATGATGGCGAGTGTGCTTGCGTTTACGATTGTCGGCAGTTATGTTGCAAGCATTGTTCCATCAGCTACAATGGGCGGATTTTCCGTGTTAATGACATTTTTGCTCGGCATAAAATTTATCATCCGTCCCGTTATGACAACTAAAGAAGCTATGCTCGGTGTGTCGGCAAAAAAGAGGGCAATCCAGTCTGTAATCTGCGGAATGTTAATCGGCTTTATCTGCGGATTTATAGGTGCGGGCGGAGGAATGATGATGCTTTTGATTTTGACGACCGTGCTGAATTATGAATTGAAAACCGCTGTCGGCACAAGCGTATTCATTATGACATTCACCGCCCTGACAGGCGCAGCTTCGCACTTTATGATTGGTGGCACACCCGATTGGTTTGTGTTCATTCTCTGCATAGCGTTCACCCTTATATGGGCGAGAATTGCCGCCGTCTTTGCAAACAAAGCCAAGCCCAAAACCCTGAACCGTGCAACAGGCATTGTCCTCGTGGTGTTAGGTGTTGTTATTATGGGATTTAAGCTTTTAGCAAAATAAAAATTGACAGTTTAAAATTTTAAATTCAGGTCGGGCAATAGATTTGTAAAATGCAAAATTTCTGTTGCCCGATTTTTCAACGTTTATGTTGCGGCTAATCGAGTAGGGCGAAACAAATGCTTGCTTTGAACAATATTCAGGGGGGGAAGTATGCTTTTTTACAATTGCATTATTATTTCGCAAAAAACAAAGGAGCTGCGAAGAACGAAGTCTTAAACTTCATTTCTTCACAGCTCCTTAAATTTGGTTCATCACGATTTTTTGTGGGATGGGGAACGGACAGAAGGAATAGAAAGATAGCGAATCAAGGTAAAAAAGAAGTCATCATCACGGTAACCGTAGCCGATTCGTTTAGCAACCTTGATCTTGT
>ERZ773243.3453-NODE-3453-length-11155-cov-3.841081_pt1 | contig 11155 bp, 7 predicted proteins | sample MGYA00580520_ERZ773243 | MGnify/ENA primary metagenome ERZ773243 (study PRJEB29015, sample SAMEA2737747) | human gut metagenome | biome: human gut; feature: human-associated habitat; material: faeces | place: China | collected 2012 ... | reverse complement strand
GACCGGTGCTCTACCAACTGAGCTACTCCCGTGTTTGCGGCTGCAAAGGTAGTATAAACTTCCGAACCAGCAAATATTAGGGTAAATAAATTTCCAATTATTTTAATTTTTCCCATTCATCGGGCTTAAAACCTACCAGAACGAAGCTGTCTGTCACTACTAACGGGCGTTTCACCAGCTTACCGTTTGTTGCCAGCAATGCGATTTGTTCTTCCTCAGTCATGGAAGGCAGCTTTTCGCTCAGTTTCAGCTCTTTATATACCAAACCACTTGTGTTGAAGAATTTCTTTATTGGCAATCCACTTCGTGGAATCCATGCTTTCAACTCTTCCACCGTAGGGTTATCTTCCACAATGAGCCGGTTAGTGTACTCAATGTTATTTTCGATTAGCCATTTCTTAGCTTTCTGGCATGTACTGCACGCCGGATATTGCAAAAATAAAGGTGTCATACTATATACTATTTATCGATTAATATCTAATACTTATTACTTAATACCTATTACTTAAATTACCATCTGCAAATCCTGATACATAATCCGATAGGCGGCGGCTTTTTTATCTAATGCAAGCGGGTACGCCCGTGAGGAAGAAGGCATCCGGTAGAGTCTCATCGCCCGTCCTTCAAACACAAATTCGGCATAGTCTCCTACTTTCGGTTCTTCCACTTCCAGTTGTGCACGGAGCGTATCCGTTGCCTTCTGTCCGGTGGTGACGATCGCTCTGCATTCGGGCAGTTGGCGGAGTAATGCAGCAATGTCCGTCGGTTGCACCACTTCCAGAAATTTGTCCGAAGCGTTATCCTGCAAACGCCGGATAGATGAGGCTGTATCGAACAGGGCGATTCCTTTTTCATTCAGGAAGTCAATAATCTGTTCCCGGCAGAATGCTTTCCGCGTATCGTTCAGAAAGTGATCTTTATCTCCGAAAAACAAGAGTCCGACAATGCGCCACATATCATTGTTCAGGTTCGGATAATAAAAATCCATCGACCACCGTTTTCTTTGTGGCGGAAAACTTCCCAGCATCAGCAGCTTTGCTTTTGGCGGGAGAAAGGGTTCTAAAGGATGTTTTTCGATTTCAATCTCCATATTGATGTAATTTCCTACAAAAATAACGAATCTATTCTTTTCCTTCAAAATAGTTGCGGAAAAAAACAAATTTAAAAATATTTGGCTATTTTTGCACGGAGATGGTGAAAAACAACTTATTGAAATGCTGTTGAAAACAAGAATAATTATAAGTTGCTGTTTTATAAGCTTGTTATCTTTCTTTGAAGAAGATTGTTATGCTTCACGGCCGGGGTCGAAAGAATGTGTGAAAGTCTCCTCTGCCAGTTTTACGGTAAGGGGGCGGGTCATCGATACCTATGGTGAACCACTTATCGGAGCGACAATCAGAGAGAAAGGCGGAGCGAATGGAACAGTGACAGATGTGGAGGGGAATTTCTTTTTATTCGTTCCGGATAGTGCTGTTCTGCAAATTTCTTTCGTAGGTTACGAGTCTCAGGAAGTCAGTGTAAAGGGTAGGTCAATGCTTGAAGTATGTCTGAAAGAAAATATTCTGCTGCTTGACCACGTGATTGTAACTGCTTTGGGACTTGAAAAGAAAGAATCCTCTTTGGCTTATGCCGTGCAAAAGGTGAGGGGAGAAGAACTGAATCGTGTGAAAGAAGTGAATATGATCACGGCTTTGGCAGGAAAGGCAGCCGGTGTACAGGTCAGCAAGAACTCTTCCGGCATGGGCGGATCGGCGAAAGTCAGTATCCGTGGGGTGCGGTCGGTGGCCGGTGATAATCAGCCTCTGTATGTGATAGATGGTGTCCCCATGCTAAATTCTACTTCGGAACAGGCTTATTCGGCTATCGGCGGTACGGCAAATGCCGGTAACCGGGATGGGGGAGACGGAATCTCGAATCTGAATCCGGAGGATGTGGAAAGTATCAGCATCCTGAAAGGAGCTCCTGCCGCAGCCCTGTATGGTAGCCAGGCGGCCAACGGAGTCATTCTTATTACTACAAAGAAAGGAAATACCGTAGGACGGAGGGATATTCATTTCTCTACCGGACTGACTTTTGAAAAGGCTTTTTCTCTGCCTGAAATGCAGAACAGCTACGGAGTAAGTGATGTAACAGACAGTTGGGGAGAAAAAGAAAATCTGACGGTTTACGATAATTTGGGTGACTTTTTCCGTACCGGACTGACGTCGATCACTTCTGTATCCGTCAACTCAGGAAATGACAAGCTACAAACATATTTCTCCTATGCCAACACCACCGGTCGCGGTATTCTGAATGAAAATAAACTCTCCAAACACAATATCAATCTGAGAGAGACCGCCGTCCTCTTCAACAGCAGGCTGAAACTGGACGGTAACGTGAATGTCATGAAGCAGACGGTGAAGAATAAACCCGTATCGGGAGGCTTTTATATGAATCCGCTGGTAGGGCTCTACCGTTTTCCTCGTGGCGAGGGCTTGTCTTATTATAAGGAGAACTATGAACGTTATGACGAGGACAGAAAGCTGAATACACAAAACTGGCATACTTTTACCGAAGACTTTGAACAGAATCCGTATTGGATACAAAACCGCATACAGAGTAAGGATGCACGTATCCGCCTGCTCCTTTCCCTTTCTGCCAATTTGAAAGTCACTGATTGGCTGACACTTCAGGCTCGTGGCAATCTGGATCACTCAGCCGATAAACTGCGTCAGAAATTTTATGCCTCCACCGCTACGGCACTCTGTGGGATGAACGGGCGCTATATTGAAATGGATTATCAGGAAACGCAGATGTACGGAGACGTGATGGCGATGGTCAAGAAGCAACTGAATGACTTCACATTGGACGTAGCCATTGGCGGCAGTATCAATGACAGAATCACTAACTCCACTCGCATTGATTCGAAGAATGCTTCGTTGAAATATGCCAATGTGTTCAATCTTGCCAATATCGTGATGAGCAGTTCTGCCAGTATCGATCAGAAAATAGATGCCCATTACCAACTGCAATCGGTCTTTGCGACGGCACAGATTGGCTATAAAGAAGGAGTCTTCCTTGACCTGACCGCACGTAACGACTGGTCGTCTACGCTGGCTTACACGAAATATGAGAAGAAAGGATTCTTTTATCCTTCCGTCGGTGTCTCTTTCCTTCCGGATAAGTGGGTAAAGATGCCCGAATGGGTTTCGTTCTCGAAGTTGCGCGGTGCTTATAGTATCGTAGGCAACGGGGTGCCTCCTTTTATCACTTACCCTGTTTCGTATGTGACTGCCGGTGGAGAGATACTGGCAAGCGATGCGGCCCCTTTCGCCGAGATGAAACCGGAAATGACGCATTCCGTCGAATTGGGCATGGAATGGAAGTTCTTGCAGCACCGCCTCGGATTAAATCTGACCTATTACCGTACCGACACGTATGAGCAGTTCTTCAAACTGCCTGCGCTTGCGGGGGATAAGTATGCCTATCGATACGTCAACGCCGGAGATATCCGGAATCAGGGATGGGAGATAACGCTGGATGCCACTCCGGTACTGACCCCCGACTTCACGTGGAAGACCTCTCTCAACTTCTCTGCCAATAAGAATAAGATTGTAGAACTTCATGAAGAACTGAAAGAATTTGTTTACGGACCTACCAGCTTCTCGTCCAGTTATGCGATGAAACTGGTGAAAGGCGGCTCTATCGGCGACATTTACGGTAAAGCCTTTATACGTGATGAAGAAGGGCACATCGTTTATGGAACGGACGGAGACTATAAAGGACTTCCGTTGGTCGAAGGCGACGGAAATACCGTAAAGGTGGGCAATGCCAATCCGGATTTTATGCTGGGATGGAATCATTCCTTCTCCTACAAAGGTTTCAGCCTTTACTTCCTGCTTGACTGGCGCTATGGAGGTGAAATCCTTTCACAGACCCAAGCGGAGATGGACCTCTATGGAGTATCGAAAGCGACGGCACAAGCCCGTGATAAAGGATATGTTTCGCTGGAAGGCCAGCAAATAAGCGATGTCAAAGGATTCTATAAGAATGTAGTGGGCGGACGTGCCGGAGTGACGGAATACTATATGTATGACGCTACCAACCTACGGTTGCGGGAAATATCGCTGAGTTATAGCTTCCCCCGAAAATGGGTACAGAAAACGAATTGTCTGAAAGACCTGCAACTTTCTTTTGTAGCCCGCAACCTTTGTTTTCTGTACAAGAAAGCGCCTTTCGATCCCGATCTGGTACTTTCTACAGGCAATGACAATCAGGGAATTGAAGTGTTCGGTATGCCTACCACCCGCAGTCTGGGCTTTACTTTGACATGTGAATTTTAAGAGTAGGAGGGAAGACGATGAAGAAAAAACATATTTATATATACTTGCTGGGGATGCTGCTGCTTTCTGTTGGCTGTACAGGGAAATTCCGTGAATTTAATACCGACCAGTCGGGAGTTACGGACGATGATTTGCTGATTGACGACAATGGTTACGGTATTCGTCTGGGGATTATCCAGCAAGGCATCTACTTTAACTACGATTTCGGTAAAGGCAAGAACTGGCCTTTCCAGTTGATACAGAATCTGAACGCGGATATGTTCTCCGGTTATATGCACGACGGAAAACCCTTGAACGGAGGTACGCATAACTCGGATTATAATATGCAGGATGGCTGGAACAGCGCCATGTGGACACATATGTATTCGTATATCTTTCCACAAATCTACCAGTCGGAGAATGCCACCCGTGATACGGAACCTGCCTTGTTCGGCATTACCAAAGTGCTGAAAGTGGAAGTCATGCACCGTGTGACAGATTATTACGGCCCTGTTATTTATAAGAATTTCGCGAATGCCCAGAATCAATATCGCCCTGATACGCAGAAAGAAGTCTACTATGAGTTCTTTAATGAACTCGATTCGGCTGTTGTCTCTCTTGCCGATTATATAGAAAAGAAGCCCGAATCTAATGGATTCACCCGCTTTGATATCTTGCTGGACGGTCAATATTCCTCCTGGATCAAGTTTGCCAATTCGTTGCGTATGCGTCTGGCAATGCGTATTTCTGCGGTTGATCCGGATAAGGCACGCACCGAGTTCCTGAAAGGACTGGAAAATGAATTTGGTGTTTTTGAAGCGGAAGATGAACGGGTAGCGGTCTCTACGAAATCCGGATTCACGAATCCGTTGGGAGAACTCAACCGGGTATGGAATGAAACTTATATGAGCGCTGCAATGGAATCTATTCTGACAGGCTACGATGATCCCCGACTGAAAGTTTACTTTGAAACCTGTACCGACAAAGCGTATGCAGGAGAGTACCGCGGCATCCGTCAGGGAACCTGCTTTGCGCACAATCATTATGCAGGCTTATCCAAATTGTCCGTCGACCAGAGTACGGATGCCCCATTGATGAGTTCCGCTGAAATCTGGTTTCTCCGTGCCGAAGCTGCTTTGCGCGGATGGATACCGGAGGATGAAGAAGAATGTTATCAAAACGGAATAAAGGCGTCTCTTCATCAACGCGGCATTTATCAGATGGACGACTATCTGAACAGTGAGCGGACAGCTGCCGATTTCATCGACACACAAGACCCCGAAAATAACATTCCTGCCCGTTGCCTGGTTTCTCCTAAATGGAATCCCGCAGACGACAAGGAAATAAAGCTGGAAAAGATCATTACGCAGAAATGGATAGCCTTATTCCCGGAAGGTTGCGAGGCATGGGCGGAACAGCGTCGCACGGGATATCCCCGCCTGTTTCCGGTACGCTTTAACCATAGCAGGAACGGATGTATCGACACGGAGACAATGGTACGTCGCCTCAACTTCCCCGGCACGCTGCAAACCGAAGACAGAGAGCAATACCTGGCTCTTGTGGAGGCTCTGGGCGGACCCGATCATGGAGGTACCCGATTGTGGTGGGATACAGGAAATAATAGTCTGGATTAAAATTTTAGTGTCGGAATGTGAATATATGTATAGGTTTAACTATTTTTGCACCTTCATTTAAACACATTTGTCATGAAAAAGATCATTTCTGCTCTTTTCCTATGTATGCTGCTTTCTGCCGTACCGGAATTGCAGGCACAAAACATTCAGTTACATTATGATTTCGGACGTTCCCTGTATGATAAAGACTTGAAAGGACGCCCGCTGTTGACCTCCACTGTCGAGAAGTTCCATCCCGACAACTGGGGAAGTACCTACTTCTTTATCGATATGGACTATACGTCCGAAGGGGTCGCTTCCGCTTACTGGGAGATAGCCCGTGAACTGAAATTCTGGAAAGGTCCTTTCTCCGCCCATCTCGAATACAATGGCGGACTGGCGAAAGGATTCTCCTACAACAACGCTTACCTGGCGGGAGCCACCTATACCTATAATAACGCTTCTTTCTCCAGAGGCTTCACATTGACAGCGATGTACAAATATATACAGAAGCACCCATCCCCGAATAACTTCCAGTTGACAGGAACATGGTACATGAACTTTTGCAAGGATTTGCTCACCTTCTCCGGTTTTGCCGACTGGTGGCGTGAAGAAACCAAGTATGGAAAAACCATCTTCCTCTCCGAACCGCAATTTTGGGTAAACCTGAACCGCATCAAGGGAGTGAATAAAAACTTTAACCTGAGTGTCGGTTCCGAAGTGGAACTGAGCAATAATTTCGGTGGTCGTGACGGCTTCTATGTAATTCCGACACTGGCTTTGAAGTGGACGCTGAACTAAACTTCGAAGTACAAAATTCCCCAACGGATATACATCAATTATTGAATAAAAATATCGAATGAAAACAGATTTGATCTATGGCGTAGAAGACCGCCCCCCATTTAAAGATGCCCTGTTTGCTGCCTTGCAACATCTGCTGGCTATCTTTGTAGCCATCATTACACCTCCTCTTATCATTGCGAGCGCACTGAAGCTGGATGTTGAAAAAACAAGCTTTCTGGTATCTATGTCCCTTTTTGCTTCGGGGGTATCTACGTTTATACAATGCCGTCGTATCGGCCCGATAGGAGCGAAGCTGCTCTGTATCCAAGGTACCAGCTTCTCCTTTATCGGTCCTATCATAGCGACCGGATTAGTAGGCGGACTTCCGCTGATATTCGGCTCCTGTATAGCTGCCGCACCTATTGAAATGGTCGTCAGCCGTACCTTCAAGTATCTTCGTAATATCATCACCCCGCTAGTGTCCGGCATTGTCGTACTACTGATCGGATTGAGTCTGATCAAAGTCGGTATCGTTTCCTGTGGCGGCGGATATAGTGCGATGGACGACGGCTCCTTCGGTTCGTGGGAAAATCTGTCCATTGCGGCACTCGTACTGTTGAGCGTCTTGTTTTTCAATCGCTGCAAAAACAAATACCTGCGCATGAGTTCCATCGAGTTCGGTCTTTGCCTCGGTTACGGACTGGCTTTCGCCCTGGGGAAAGTAAATATGAGCGCACTAAATGTCGAGATGCTGATGAGTTTCAACATCCCGCAACCTTTCAAATACGGTATTGATTTTAATATCTCTTCATTTATTGCCATTGGCTTGGTCTATCTGATCACCGCCATTGAAGCCACAGGAGATGTGACAGCCAACTCTATGATTTCCGGACTTCCGATTGAAGGTGATTCTTATCTGAAACGTGTTTCCGGCGGTGTGATGGCAGATGGCTTCAACTCTCTTTTAGCAGGTATATTCAACTCCTTCCCGAACTCCATCTTCGCACAGAATAACGGTATCATCCAATTAACAGGAGTTGCCAGCCGCTATGTAGGCTATTATATTGCCGCTATGCTCGTTCTGCTGGGATTATTCCCCATTGTAGGAGCTATATTCTCTCTGATGCCCGATCCGGTACTGGGAGGCGCCACCTTATTAATGTTCGGTACAGTAGCGGCAGCAGGTATCCGCATCGTTTCCTCACAGGAAATAGGCCGCAAAGAAACCCTAGTCTTAGCAGTCAGCCTATCTTTAGGTTTGGGCGTGGAACTAATGCCGGACGTATTAAAACAAGCTCCAGAGGCGATTCGAAGTATTTTCTCTTCAGGAATCACCACCGGAGGTTTAACTGCAATTGTTGCTAATATGGTAATTAGAGTGAAGTAATAAGTATTAAGTAATAGGTAATAAGTAATAGGTATTAAGCCATGCGGATAAACTAACCAGTAGCTACGGTTATTACCTATTACCTAATACCTATTACTTATTTCTAAATTACTCATTTTATCTGTAATCCGAAAGGGGAAATCTGGATACTCGTAGAGGCTGAAACGAGGTTCGGTTTCCCCTTTCGTATAGCTCCAGATAGAAGCGTAGTCTTCCAGGTCTTCCCCCATCTTGCTGAGTTGGCGTAGATAAGCTGCCAGTGATTTATTCTCTACGATATAGATTTGTCCCATCTGATCGATAATAGGACTATGGTGACGGGTACCGTCATGTTCGAAGCGAAGAATCCGTTTGCCTTCCTCAGTCAATCCTACCAATTGGAAAGTCATACTCTTGCCGATAGCAGGCAGATTCAGTACACTGCGGTCGGTAGCTAGGAAAGGCAGATGATGCTTTCTCATGAACCGTCTTATTTGTTTGGCGGTGTCAGCATCTTCTTTCGTTTTTTCTTCATTTATACCTGCACTGACTTTGGTTTCCAGTATTTTATACAGTTCTTCCGCCTGTTCCGGAGTCATCTGTCCGTAAATTTTCTCTTCCTGCTGTTCCTGCATTGAGCGACTGTTGGGGGCAAACACCGCATAATTCTCATTAAATCCCTTCACCGAGAACGTATAATAACATACCACTCCCAGTGAATTGAGTACCTGGCGAAGCCGCGTAGTATGTCCTCTGCGTGAGGCAGCCACCGTATATACCAACTGGTTCGTAATAATCCATCCGGCAGAAAGAATCTTCCGAATTGCTTCTTTAGCCTCGGGGGTAACCTCCAGCGGTGTCTGAAAATGAGTCTGAATGATAAACTGCTTGACGCCAACAGCCGAAGCCTTTTCCTTAAACTCCCGCAAAATGTCAACCAACTCGTCATTAATACGCATCGGCAAATAAGCCAATAAACGAGAACCCAGTCTCACCCGTTGCAATTCCGCATATTTCTCTCCATCCTTGCGTTCAAGATTCGCCCTTTGTTTGCGTGCCGCCATCCGATACACCGCATCCAGAATATTCTGAAGCGTTTTATTTTGACTCATCAGCGCATCGCCTCCCGTAATCAGAATATCGCGTAACTGCGTATCCTGTTCAAAATAGGTCATCAACCGTCGCAACTTACTGTCCCACGACTCCTTCGGCCGTAACATCTCAAACTCAAAATTCAGCCGTTCACTCTGAAAGTCATACATACGCTGGCAAGATGCACAAAGCCCTCCACAAGCCCGTCCCATCGTATCAGGAATAAGGATAGCCACCTCCGGATACCGTCGGTGAATATTATGTCCGTCCGGCAAGAGCCATCCGGCAGCATTCGGCTTTCCTGCCTCCACAATATCTTCCTTCTCCCATGCACGAATATTGCCATACGTCTCCACTAATCGTGGCGAATAAAGTATATAACTCCGAATCGCTTCATCATTATACCCATACCCCGTCACATTCAGCAACGACAAATAATAAGGCGTAGCAAAGAACGGCATTCCCTTTTTACGTGCCCGATTCAACAAATACATCGTCTCCGACGAAAGTGAATTTCCTAAAAAGCGATTCAACTCAGCCGGACTTTTCACAGCCATCGACAAATGAAAGCGGAAATCTCCCCACCATTTGCTTACCAACTGATACTTCTCCTCATAACTCATCCCTTCCTCAAAATGGAACCGTACCGAAGGCTTCGACTTCCGGTTCTCAATCTTCTGAATCAACAGATGCAGCATCCGTTCCTTATTCTCATCCCGCATCTCCCGCACTTCCTCATCCAATCCGGTATCCCACCGGTCATTCCGGCTCTTGATGCGCTGCGGAGACGGCGAAGGAACATTTTCCCCCTGCAAACGTTTGAACAACTGGAACAATTCTACAAACAAATCCGTCGGCATCTCTATATTCTCCAACTTCTCCGTCAGAAACTGATAAAGCAACCGTATCGTCTGTACCGAAATATCCTGTCCCGTAGACAGTTCATGAACATCCTGTCCATCATACTGGAGTAAGAGTCGAATTTGCTCCCTTGCCTCCTCCGCAACCTCATTAACCATCCCGCAACTATCCAGATGTTTTAGCAGACCAGCCTTAAAGTCCTCCACTGTCGGACTCACCGCCGCCATCTCTACCAACTCCGGCATCTCCTGCGTGTATATTTGTTTCAACTGCGAAAAAGTAAGTACAAGCATTTTCTTTTGTTTCATAAGCATCCTCTATATTATTATATTATTTATTGATTAGTAACGACCTATCCCTCCGCAAGGTTCCCCCGGCCTCGACTGCCCGGCGTCAAGCGCAGGTCTTATTTACGGCGTTAAAAAGGGCAGACTGTTTGAGCGAAGCGAGTTTCTGCCCTTTAGCCGGAAATGAGACCGGAGTAGCCGGGCAGGCGCAGCCTTGATTTTTTCTTTTTGGTACTTTTTCTTTTGCATCAAGGCAAAAGAAAAAGTACATAAAGATAATAAAAAAAGCGGAAGTATGCCACTCCCGCTTTTCCTGCTATGCTATTCTTTACGATTTTCTAACATTTACGCGACCTTATTTTTTCGTTTCCGTGTCGTCGTTCTTCCTTTTCGGTTCCTTTTTGGCAAGGAGCACTATATTATATACATAGTCCGTCATCCACTGTTCCGAATACCCCAGGCGTTCCTTGTATTGGCGGACAGTCGCCGCAGTCTTGTGCACATCATCAGCCTTCCACACCGTCTTCGTACAAACATCGTGTACCGTCTTCTGCGTCATCCCGTAAAGCGCCTTCTTGAATATAGACGGCATACGGAACTTCCATTGCATCAGATTTCCCATCAGCATCATCAAGTCGTTGGAAAAACCTTGATACATAAACAGATACGACTGGATATCATTCTGCGTACGGCAATTACGCTTCACGGAGCTGTCGATCTCCTTAAAGAAACTTTCATTCAGTCCGTAGTCCTGCATCAGCATTTTGCGTGAAGCTGACTTTTCTGCCAGTCCCAGCTTACCTCCCTGCGTAGGAATCTTGAACAAACGTTTGAAGTTAGCCACATCCGGTA
>ERZ773243.3443-NODE-3443-length-11171-cov-8.364610_pt1 | contig 11171 bp, 13 predicted proteins | sample MGYA00580520_ERZ773243 | MGnify/ENA primary metagenome ERZ773243 (study PRJEB29015, sample SAMEA2737747) | human gut metagenome | biome: human gut; feature: human-associated habitat; material: faeces | place: China | collected 2012 ... | reverse complement strand
TGGACAGACTCTGGAACCGTGGCTCCTGAAAAAGAGCCTTGGGAATGCGGTAGAATGAAAACAGTTCTCCGGCTTGTCCGTAAAAGTAGTCAAGGGTCATGTGGCTTTTTCAACGTTTTGCTCCAGCTTGTGTTCAAAAAATCAACCGCCTTTCGTTTGAAAATAAAAAGCGCACTCTTTTCTTATTGAAAAGTGGTGCGCTATGTAATATAATGGCTATATAATTTAGCTATCCAAAAGATAGTCGATGAGATATTCTTTCGGAATCATGAAAGATCGTCCGACTTTCAGGCAGCGAATTCTATGTTGATGGATTCTTCTGATGATGGCAGTCTGGCTTTTGAAACCGAGTAAAGTTGTTGCTTCTTCGACAGACAGCACATCAGGATAGTTCACAAATAATTTTTTATAATACTCTTTTGCTTGATTTTGATTCATTATCCTTGACTTTCCTTTCGTTTTGTGCCTAAGCAGAGGAGCGTTTTGCCCTGCATCCCTCCTGAACATCCCTCCAATTTCCATTTGGGCGGTCCAAACCGAAAAAACAGAGTAGAGGAAAAACGCATCGAAAAATCGTGGATATTTCAAATTATTGTTCGTTGAGGCGTGAATTTTGCCTTTGCACAGTGGGAACCAGATATCACTAGATATCACTGGATGACACCAGATGGAAGATGCGGATAAAAACTCAAAATCCCTTGTGCTAATAACACGTGTGGGTTCGACCCCCACCACCGGCATAGTGAAAAAGAGCCTAGAAGCGCAAGTTTCTAGGCTCTTTTCTTTGCCCGGACAACACAAAAGATAACACTTTCAGTTGTCTGGCATGCCCTCCGGCACCACCAGCGCGGCCAGAGCGGCAATATGCAGCGTTCTGACAGTGCAATAGGAGCGGTCAACCTCCCTGCACACGGCGTCAAATTTCAGGCCTTGCAGATACCTGTGATACAGCACCAGCGTTTGCATGATATCCGGTAGGGCTTCAATTGCGGTCTTGATCTCGGCCCTGATCTGGATGCCGTGTTCAACCTCTGCGGCATACTCCCGCTGCAGCGTGTCAATGCGCTGCACAGCATTGGCCACACGGTCAGAGTGTACGCCGGTGGGCGCTGTGCGCACCCCGCCGGGGGATTGCAGCGACGTGGCTTGGTCGCGGGCGTCCTCGATCAGGAAAGCAAGCCGCTCCTGCCGGTGCAAACTGTCTTGGTACCGGTTCAACCATGCCTTTTTGCGTGCGGTCTCTGGGTCAAGTTCCTTCATGCTGGTTTCCTCCATCAAAAAATGCCCACAGTGCAAGGCTGCGGGCATTCTGTTTATTGAGCTGGTTTTGTGCATTCTGCCGGGGCACGTTCGCCGATCGGCACCCGATCGGGCCGCGCTGCGGGGCAAGATGCACAAATCAGGCCGTTGCCTGATAGTAAATGCCGGACTTCTTGTTGTCCAGCACAAAGGCGTCATAGCAGACGCGGCCGGTGACGATCGTGCCGCTGGAAAGCGGGGTATCTTCGTGAATGCCGAAATCGTCCAGCTTGACCGGGGCGACAGTCGCGGAGGGGTGGCACATCATAAAACCGAACTTTGCGGGCAGCCGGTTTGCGGGCACCTTCACGACGTTTGCGCCGTCAATCATGGCCACGACACCACGGCGGCGCAGGTCGGTGCCGATATCAACATGATCAAATTCAACGGCCTGCTTCAGAATGGCATAGGTTGCGGGGGTGACCACAATGCACCGCTCAGTCTCCGGCACTTCTGCGTCGTCCAGCGCCTGAGATGCTGCCAGAATGGCGGCATAGATGTTGGACTTGGTCAGCGCTGCGGCTGCGGGCTTGTGGCCCGCACCGGTGGCCATGACGCTGTAAACGTTGGTGTCCACCTCCGGGATAACAACCTCGCGCAGTTCGCGGGCCAGAGCGGTGCCGGCTTCCAGCTGTCCGGCGGTCTCGTCCTCGTCCAGTTCATCAACGTTGAAGATAAACGAACGGTCATGCTTTAACAGCAGCTCTTCCGTGGTCGCGGACAGATCCAGCAGCTTGCCATACCGGGACAGGCCTTCACCGTCCGACGGGTCAGTGCTGCGGTTGCGGGCATAATCGTTCAGAGGGGCGGTGCTGATCTTATACAGCTTGATACTGTGGGCACCGGTCCAGTCATAGTTCGTATTCGTCAGCAGGCTGATCTTGCTTTCTGCTTTGAAAAGCTCGTCAGTTTTGGGGGCGTACTTGGTAGTCAAATCAACGGACATATATTAAAACCTCTTTTTTCTCCAAAAGTCATCATACTCTTTCGGTTTGTGCTTATAATCCGGGCTGAATCCGTCGGGGCCTTGGCGCATGCTGGGCAGGTGCCGTGGCTCCCCACCGCCGGGCAGGATGGGATAGCCGGGCTTTGCAAACTTTGCGATCTTCTTGGCCTGCTCGGTGCACTCTTCCTCGGTCTCGCCCTGAATCAGGTCTACGGGCACGCCGGTGGCGGCAGATACGCGGGCCAGCATGTCGGCACGGTTCCGGCTGTCAAGCTGTGCCTGCAGGCTGTCGGCCTGTGCGGCCTTGGCTTTCAGGTCGTCGTAGTCGGCGTACTTGGTGCGTTCGCGGTTCAGCCGGTCGGCAATGATGGTGTTTACTTCGTCCTGCGTGAAAGTGCGGCCGGTGGGCTGCTGCTCTCCTGCAGTGGTGGGGGTTGCTGCCTGATTTACAGTTTCTTCCATGGTGATAAATTCCTTTCCCGGCCTGTTCCGTGGCCGTATGCGGTAATATTTTTAGCCCTCGTCAAGCCCGTGTGTATTTCTATCCACATTCTGTTGCAAAAGATAGAACGACAAAAAGCGTGTGTGTAAGTGTTCCGGAGGGGTTCAAACGGGCCGCCATACACCCGTTTTGCACCCTCTGCGAAAATTTACCCGTGTGTAAATCGGCGCTGGACAGTGTAGGGGTCGCCGTGGGCGGGGGAGGGGGACCCTCCCCACCCCTTTTTCAGCCGCCGGAATACACCGGAAAACACACGAAAAACGGGCTTTTCAAGGGAAAAAACGATAAAAAAGCGCCTGCGCTCGTGCGCATCGGCTACGATCAGCGAACGCGGGCACGTTTTGCGGCTTCCTGTGTGCTCACGGTCTGGCTGTGGTGGACGTGGTGGAGGACAGAGCCAAACAGAGCAAAGCAGCATACCCACAGACAAACAAAAAAGCACAAGGAAAGCGCGCAATTGCGTTTTCCCTGTGCTCTATGGCAAACCGTTTTCGGTCGGTACTCTATGCCCTTTCAGTATAGCACATCAGAACCGGAACGTCAAATACACAATGCAGCGGTCGCCGGTCTGGCTGCTGTGCACGCGGCAGGAGCCGAAGAGCTGCACCAGCACGGCCTGCACCCTCTGGGCCTGTTTGACCTCCCCCAGAGTATACGACAGGGTGATCTTCATTCAGACACCCCCCCTGTCATTCGGGGCGGGGGTGGTTTTGACCCCGCCGGGGTGCTTGTCGGGATAGATATGGGCAAACGCCACAACCTTGCCGAGAATCTCCGCGCGGTCCATCTCCGCGCCCTGAAGCACGGTGCTTATGTATGCAGGGTTCGCCGGAACAAGGGAAAGCCACGTTTCTTCCTGCCAGATGTCCCGCACAAATACGTCCTTGCCCACCTGCACGGCAGCGGTCTGGCCGTTGTCCACATGGTCGCAGGCTTCCAAATAGACCACATCACCGGGCCAGATGCCTTTGTTCTTCATGCTGTCATCCGGCATGATCATAGCAAAATCAATCTTCAGGTCAGCAAGGCGCGGGGCGTTCACGGTCTGTTCCATCTTGCCCACCTCCTTAGCGGTTCCCGCTGAACCAGCAGGCCACAGCGCCGATCAGGCACCACGCAAGGAAGGGTGCCACACAGGTAAAGTGATACATAGTCATTGCAAAAATCCTCCTGTTTTGTTAAACTAGGGGCGGTATCGTCATTGCAAACTATACCGCCCATCGTGCCGCCTACCAGCTGCGAACTGGTAAGTGGCTTTCTTTTTGTTGTTGAGCAGCAGTTGCAAAATGCAACCGGTTGTAAAATGCAACTGGTATCCCCGGCAAATTGCCGGGGGTCATTTTGAACCGGGTCCATTTTGACCTGGGTCAGGCTGCTGCTTGCTGCGGCTAAACACGATCTCCGGCAGGCCGGGCAGGTTCGGGTGCACAATCTGCACCGGTGCATTTTTTGCACCCATCTGGTTTCCGTACCTGTCCGGTTTCCGTACTGGTACGATTTCCGTACTGGTGCCCGCCGGGGAATGCACGTTTGCAGTCGCACCGCTCGCCGGGGTCAAGGTGTGCACCGCAATGGGGGCAGGTATGATAGTATGTTGACGTGGTGGTTCTCCTTTCATGTTTTGGCGTTCTGGGCGTTGATGTCTCGCACTGCATCACGCAATGCACACAGGACACAGCCGCCCGCCGGGTCATCGGGGTATCTGTCAGGGCATTTTTTACTGCAAGACGTCCCGTCCAGCGGGCAAATTCTCTGTTTGGGGCGCATGGGTCGTTCTCCTTCCATCCCTACTGTGGTGAAACTATCTGATACAGTGACAGATTTCCAACGGAATAGCGCTTAAAAACCGACTGTATCAACGTGATACAGAGACTTTGCTTGATACAGAGAGGGTCAGTGTATCAAGACTGTCAGAGTATCAAACTGATACACTGACGATTTTAAACGATAATAAATTAAATATCTGTCTCTGTATCTTCTGATTCACTACGGTAGGCTAATCGTGTAAACCAGCCGCGCACGCCGTCCTTCTGATTCAACTGATATTTTGCAATTTCGCCGGACTTCACAAGCTCGGAATAGGCCCGTTTATAGGTCGGCTCACTGCACCCAATTTCCTGCATGACCGCGCTTTTAAGCTGTGGGCTTGCCATGCTGGCGGTGTTGCTCTCTGCAAGCACGTTCAGGATAGCGTCCCGCGCGTCATCCTTGGTCTGAGCCTGCCGGAACCGGCGTTCCTCGACAAAGTCAATGTCTTTCTTGTCGGTGTAGCCGTCGAACACGGCGCGGGCGGTCTTGATTCCGTCGATGGTCACATCCTCGATGTGCATCAACACGGTTTGCTGCTGGCGGCTGTAACTGCTCTTTTCGTGGCTGACGTAGATTTTGCCGTCGTTGCGGCTGCGGCCCATCATGATCACGCTGCGGGCAATGTCCCAGATGTCGGAACTGTCAGCCAGACGGGCACGGCCTGCAACGCCCTGTTTCTTGTTGGTGTGCATTGCGATCAGGGTAGCAAGGTTGTGCGTGCGGCTGATGCCCTTCAGGGGCAGGGTGGTGTTGCGCATCTGGTTGCGGCTGGCCATTTCCACATCAGCGGGCAGGAAGCTCTGCAGCGGGTCAAGAATCATCAGAATAGGCTCGCTGGTGTCCACGAAGTCGGCCAGTGCCTTGTCTTTGATGCACAGTTGTTTGCCGGTCTGGATGTAATAATCGTCAGAGGTGACAACCATTACTTTTTCCATGTCAGCACCGGCAGCCAGCAGACGCCCGCGCAGGACTTTGCCGGGGTCATCCTCGCCGGCCAGAATCAGCACTTTGCCGGTCTGGGGCGGGGGCACCGGGAAGAATCCCGACGTTTTCCCGGCGGTCACATAGGCGATCAGTTGCGCCTGCCAGATGCCTTTGCCGGTGCCGCCATCGGCACCCAGCAACGAAAGCTCACCAAGTGGCAGCAGCTCCGGCACCAACCATTGCACATTCTCGCTTTTGACGTCCTTCATACACTCCGGGGCGGGCGGCTTGCCCTTCTGGTCTGCTGCGCCGTCCCGATAGGCGGTGTAATCCTGCGTGATAAACGCGGTGAACGCTTCCCGGTCCATGGTGTTGAACTCTTCCTTGCAAGCCTGCATCCAGCGTTCCACCTTCAGGTCAAGGCCGTTCCACAGTCTCAGCTCCCGCGCCCGCTGCTCTACAAGGTCAATGCGGCTGTGCACGTCATCCGGGGAAGTCTGGAATGCAAACCAGTATGTCAGACGGGAAAACAGCGCTTCTTCGGTGGTCACGGTGTCCAGATAATGGAGAAAATCCACATAACTGCCGGGGATGATCTCTTTTTCTTCCGTGGTCAATGTATCACCCTGCCTTCCTGCTCTTGGGCATATCCTCAAAGAAATATGCACTGATCTGGTCGGCAGGGATCTCCAGCGCCCTGCACAGGGCTGCAATGTCCACGACCGTAAAGGGCACTTCACCCCGCATGCGGGTGCTTAACGTGCTGGGCGACATTCCAGCCCGCCGGGCTGCTGCGTCCTGCGTCAAATCCAGCTCGGCAAACCTGACGCGCAGTTTATGAAATTTGCGGTAACCCATGGTTTAGTCCTCCTTCAAATCGTCCACAGACACGCCCAGGGCGGCAGCAACGTGTCCGGCAGTGGTACGCCATACCGGCTGACCCTTGCGCATCTTCCAGACCGCCTGACGGCCCACACCGGCTTTCTGTGCCAGCTCTTCGCCGGTCAAGTTCTGACGGGCCATTTCGGTGATGACCTTCACGCGGTCAACAATGATGGATTTTGCCATTTGTGTGCACCTCCTTTCAGGGACTTTTGTCCCTTCGTGTAGTAGTATAGCAGGCATTAAAGTCCCTGTCAATGGTTGCATAGGGATTTTTATTCCATTTTCCCGTCAGGTGTGGTATACTGACCAAAGAAGGAAGGGCGGTGCATTCAGATGACAATAGGCGAAAGGATTTATTATTGCAGAGTTGAAAACCATATGACACAAAAGCAGCTCGCTGAAAAAATAGGGATAGACCCGTCAACACTAAGGAAATATGAATCCGGAAGGCTGAACCCTAAAATAGGGACGCTGCGCAAAATTGCCGACGCGCTGGGCTGTGATGTGGCTGATCTGGACGATAGTTTAACCTTTACCATTGACAGCAAGTCGATGAATGCTGTCAATGAATTTGTCAACTCAATGTTTGAGCAGAATTCCGCACTCTCTGCCGCATCGGAAAAAATTAAAGCGTCTGCCGTAAACGCTGTGATGACGCCGGAACTTAGAGCCCAGATTGAGCAAATCTCAAAAGCGGCACTTGCTGCGGCCTATCAGGCCTCCGCAAAAAATAAACCTGTAAGCAAGGAAGCCCAGTTGTTGCAGCACTTCCGTTCCCTGAACGATGACGGCCAGACCGTGGCTGTTGACCGCGTGGAAGAACTCGCCCAGATACCGAAGTACCAGCGCCCCGCAGACAGCCCACAGGACGCGCCCGCCGGGCCAGACGATAAAGAACCTGCCGAAAAATAAAACCGCCCACAGGGGCCTTGTAGCCGGTGTGGGCGGGGTGATACAATGTTGATGTGCCGCCGGGGGACAGCACCCAGAGCGTGGGCAATTTCGTCAAAATGCCGGTTGCCGGTCTCCGATCGGGGCCCGATCGGGGACGGCAGCGGGTCAAAATGCACAAAAGAAAGAGGGTGCTGCCAGATGGGCAAGCGAACGAATACAGCAGTGTGGGAACCAAAGCGGGCCCGCTGGTACATCGCGGTGCAGAAGGACGGCGTGCGCAAGTTCTTCTATTCCGGCACGCCGGGCCGCACCGGTCAGCGGGAAGCGAACGCCAAGGCGGACCGGTGGTTGGATGAGGGAATACCCGTAAAGGCTCCCCGCGTTGATGAAGCGGGCAAGCTCTGGCTTGCGTCGGTGGAGCTTACCACCGATCACACGAACTACAGGCCTGTAGAAAGCCGGTGGCGCAACTGGGTTATGCCGGAACTCGGCAAAAAGCGGGTCACAGCCCTTACCGATCAGGATTTGCAAGGCGTGATAAACCGCGCCTATGCCGCCGGGCTGAGCCGGAAAACGCTGCAATCCATCTCCGGCGATCTGACCGCCTTTTGCCGGTACTGCCGCACGGCAAAGCTGTCAACCTACCGTCCGGAGGAAGTAAAAATACCCGCCGGGGCGCGGCTCAAGGGCAAAAAGGTGTTGCAGCCGGACGCCCTGTTGACCCTGTTCCAGACAGACACCACCCTGTATTACCACAAACGCATTCAGGATCCCTATATTTACGCATACCGCTTTCAAGTGCTCACCGGCCTGCGTCCCGGTGAACTGCTGGGCCTGTGCTGGGAGGACGTGCACGGGGACACGGTAAATATTGCCCGATCTATCAATATCGAGGGCACCCAGACCCACGGCAAGAACGAAAACGCAGTCCGGGGCTTTGCCCTGTCCGATCTGGCGCGGGCTGTGCTGGAGCAGCAGCGGGCCCTGACCGGCAGCACCGGCAGCGTGTTTCGCATCAAGGCAGAACAGCACTACTATGACCGCTGGTGCATTTACTGCCGGGTGAACAACATCCCGCACACCTCCGTATATGAGCTACGGCACACCTTCGTCAGCGTGGCCAAAACGCTGCCATTGGGCAAGGTGAAGGACCTTGTCGGCCACAGCGTGAACATGGACACCTTCGGCACATACGCCCACGCCCTGACCGGCGACGCAGAAAACACCGCACAGGCTGTGAACGATACGTTTTTGAAGCTGCTTGAAAATGAATAAGAACCGCCGTTGGACAACACAAAAGACAACACTTTTGCACACAGCATTCCGTATTCCGTCCTGTTTTCTGCGGAAATATCACGTAAAAATAACGGATTCAGGTGCAGAAAGCTGTGCTCTGCTGGATGCTGCAACAGTCTGTGTTTGTTCGACCCCCACCACCGGCATCCGAAGCAGCCTGGAATCGAACGATTCCGGGCTGCTTTTCCTTTTTCAGAAAACGCTGCACCGCAACCGCCTGGGCACCCTGTACTGCCACGAGGGCGACTGGAGCTGGATCTACTTTTTCACCGGCCAGTGTGCCGACGCCGCAGGCACCGCGCTCTGGCAGTGGCTGGGGCAGCAGCGGCGCTGAACATTTTTTGTCAAAAAGCATTGACAACTGCCAATGCGCATGATAGAATCACAGATGATTTTGAGAGACGACGCAGAACAGGGTCTTTTCAAAGCAATTTTCCCATGGACCGCCCAGCGGGGCTAAGGCCATACGGACAGCCGGGTCCACTGCCGACCGGCGGTGCAAGCCGCCATTATTGATTGAGTTAGAAGCTCAAATTTTATAAGTTGGTTCCTTTACAACCATGAAATTGTGCAGCCAGTGCGCAGACTTGTGAAACGGTCAATGTGAAACGGTCAATAAAGAGCAGTAAAAGCAGAATTGCTATATAGACTCTCATCATCCCGTCTTTTTTGGATCATGCTGAAACGCGGCCCGTGGCTCCGGCACATCTTGTCCGGGGGCTTTCTCCGCGCAAAAAATGGCTTTTTTCCAAGCGCAGGTCTGCACTTTTTGGTGCGGCACCTGCGCTTTTTTGTTTGTCTTGGAACCAGGGACGGAGGAAAAAAAGATGAGTGAGAACCGTACACGGTTCCGGCTGGACCAGCGCCGCGCGCCCATTTACGAAGCGCTGGAGCGGTTCCGGCAGATGCGTGTGGTGCCCTTTGATGTGCCCGGCCACAAGCGGGGCCGGGGCAACCCGGAGCTGACGGCCTTTCTGGGCCAGCAGTGCGTGGGCGTGGACGTGAACAGCATGAAGCCGCTGGACAACCTCTGCCACCCGGTATCGGTCATCCGGGAGGCAGAAGAGCTGGCCGCCGATGCTTTTGGCGCGGCCCATGCCTTTTTGATGGTAGGCGGCACTACCAGCAGCGTGCAGAGCATGGTGCTTACCGCCTGCAAGCGGGGCGATGAGATCATCCTGCCCCGCAATGTGCACCGCAGTGTGCTGAACGCGCTGGTGCTCTGCGGCGCGGTGCCCGTCTATGTCAACCCCGAGGTCGATAAACGTCTGGGCATCTCCCTGGGCATGAAGCGGGAGCAGGTGGCAAAGGCCATCAAAGAGCACCCCAATGCCGTGGCTGTGCTGGTGAACAACCCCACCTACTACGGCATCTGCTCCGACCTGCGGGCCATCGTCAAGATGGCTCACGACGCCGGGATGCTCTGCCTTGCCGACGAGGCCCACGGCACCCACTTCTACTTCGGCAACGGCCTGCCGGTGTCGGCCATGGCAGCGGGGGCGGACATGGCGTCCGTCTCCATGCACAAGAGCGGCGGCAGCCTGACCCAGTCCAGCCTGCTGCTCATCGGGCCCAACGTGCATCCGGGCTATGTGCGGCAGATCATCAACCTGACCCAGACCACCTCCGGCAGCTACCTGCTCATGTCCAGTCTGGATATCTCCCGCCGCAACCTTGCGCAGCGCGGGCGGCAGGTATTCCACCAAGTGGCCGACATGGCCGAGTATGCCCGCGAGGAGATCAACGCCGTGGGCGGCTACTACGCCTTTGGCAAGGAGCTGTGCAACGGCGATTCCGTCTTTGATTTCGACACCACCAAGCTCAGCGTCCATACGCTGGATATTGGTCTTGCAGGCATCGAGGTCTACGACATCCTGCGGGACGAGTATGACATTCAGATCGAGTTCGGCGATATCGGCAACATCCTTGCCTACCTGTCCATCGGCGACCGCCCGCAGGAGGTGGAGCGTCTGGTCAGTGCTCTGGCCGAGATCAAGCGCCGCTACCGCACCGATGGTTCGGGTCTGCTGAGTCAGGAATACATCGACCCCGTGGTGGCTGCCAGCCCGCAGGAGGCCTTCTACGCCCCCAAAAAGAGCCTGCCCCTGCGGGAGACCGAGGGCATGGTGTGCAGCGAGTTCGTCATGTGCTATCCCCCGGGCATCCCCATCCTTGCACCCGGCGAGCGCATCACCAAGGAGATTTTGAACTACATCGAGTACGCCAAGGCCAAGGGCTGCAGCATGACCGGCCCGGAGGACCCCGAAATTTTGCACCTGAATGTTCTGGCATAAGGAGGGAAAGAGATGGAATTTTGGTTTTCAGAGTTTCACACCCCGGATGTGAAGCACAGCATTCGTGTGAACAAGCAGCTCTACTCCAAGCAGAGTGATTATCAGCGCATTGATATCTTTGAGACCCCGGAGTTCGGCCGGGTGCTCACGCTGGACGGCAACGTGATGCTGACCGAGCGCGACGAGTTCATCTACGACGAGATGATCGTGCATGTGCCCATGGCCGTGCACAAGGAGGCCAAGGACATCCTGGTCATCGGTGCCGGAGACGGCGGCGTGGTGCGGGAGCTGACCCGCTACGACCGGGTGGAGCGCATCGACC
>ERZ773243.3435-NODE-3435-length-11190-cov-2.813022_pt1 | contig 11190 bp, 12 predicted proteins | sample MGYA00580520_ERZ773243 | MGnify/ENA primary metagenome ERZ773243 (study PRJEB29015, sample SAMEA2737747) | human gut metagenome | biome: human gut; feature: human-associated habitat; material: faeces | place: China | collected 2012 ... | reverse complement strand
TGATAATAGTAGGAGGAGATGCGTTAAAACAAAAGAATAGTGTGCTTTTGCAGAAGCAAATAGATGATTTAGGTTTGACAGATAGGATTATTCTTGCCGGTTCGCAGAAAGATGTTGTAAGTTTTTTATTAAGGAGTAAGATATTTGCTTTTACTTCAAGTAGTGAAGGATTTCCTAATGTTATTGGGGAAGCTTTATCTGCAGGTTTGCCTGTCATCGCTTATGATTGTATTGCAGGACCGGCTGATATGGTTGAGGATGGCAAGAATGGATATTTGATACCCTTGTTTGATGAAGAGATGTTTAGAAAAAAATTAGAGTACTTGATGCATCATGATGAAAAACGTAATCTAATGGCTCAGTATGCGCCTAATAGTATTGTAAAATATTCTACTGCAGTAGTATGTGAAAAATATCTTGATTTTATATTGAGTAATTGTTGATTGGTATATATTATGTATAGAAATACCCTTAAATCTTCGTTACTGACTCATGTGAGTAATATTCCCGGATGGAGAACGAAACGGAAAATTGTTGTTATCGAATCGGATGATTGGGGGAGTATTCGGATGCCTTCATTAAAGGTTTTTGAAACTTTGAAGAAGGGAGGAGTGGTTGTTGGGCGCAGTCATTATGATTTGTATGATTCTTTGGAATGTAATCAAGATTTAGAATGCCTGTTTAACGTGCTTTCTAAATTTCGAGATAAAAATGGAAGAAATCCCGTGATGACCGGGGTGAATATTGTGGCGAATCCGTTATTCGATGAGATCAAACAGGGAAATTTTGCAAATTATTTGTATGAACCTTACACGGAAACCTTAAAGCGTTACCCACAGCATGATAGAGTGTATGAATTGTGGAAAGAGGGGATTAAAAAACGTTTATTTGTACCTATTTTTCATGGACGGGAACATTTGAATGTGCAGAGATGGTTGCGAGAATTGCAAAAGGGAAATCGTTCTGTATTATTTGCATTTGAAAATCATCTGACAGGGATAGGTAAAGGGATTAATGGAGAGAAAATTCCAGATTTGCAAGCAGCCTTTGATATTGATACGATGGATGATTTAGCCTATATGCGAGAAGTACTTAGTACTGGCTTGGATTTATTTGAGCAATTGTATGGTTATCGTTCCACGTACTTTGTTCCGACAAATGGGCCTTTTAATAATTCCTTGGAAACGATATTATGGAATAATGGGGTAAAGTATGTTAATTCGGGAAAAATTCAAATGGAACCATTAGGTAATGGGCAGTTTAAAAAGAATGTTCGATTCTTAGGCCAGAAAAATGCTTTAGGCCAGATTTATTTAACTCGTAATTGTTTTTTCGAACCAAGTAGTTCCGGATTTGAATTTCCTACAAATACGGATTGGGTAAATAATTGCTTAAAGGAGATAGAGATTGCTTTTAGGTGGCATAAGCCTGCTACGATTAGTTCTCATCGGGTAAATTATATTGGTTTTTTACATCCGAAGAATAGAGAGCGTTCATTGAAGCAATTGGAGGAATTATTAGGGAAAATGTTAAAACGTTGGCCAGATATAGAGTTTATGACTTCTATGGAATTAGGGGATTTAATAACAAAAAATTATAAATAGTGATGAAATTGGTATTTATTACAGAAGCGAGATATGTTAGAGTTGCAGATGGGAATGTATATTCGTTAGAAAGTAGTTTTTCTTATCCTCTCTATCAGAGATATATGAATTATTTTGATGAAATAATTATTGTGGCGAGAGTGAAATCGGGAATGCTTTCTGAAGTTAATGCTGCAAATTGCGTTACGAAGGGAAATGTTACTGTTATTGATTTACCATATTATGTGGGCTTCAATGGCTATTTAAAGAATAGACGGAGTCTAAAACATAAAATACAAACTTATTTATCACAAGCTATTAAATCCGATATGGCCGTGGTTTGTCGAGTTCCCGGTCGTGTTGGGACTGCTGCAATTTCTTATTTGAAAACAGCTTCAATTCCATACGGGATTGAAGTGGTGGGAGACCCGTATGATGTATTGTCAAAAGGTGCAACGCATCATCCTTTGCGACCAATGTTGAGAATGTTATCTTATTATTCGTTAAAAAGGTTATGCAAGAAAGCTCCTGCGGCATTATATGTAACTCGCTATAAGCTCCAACGGCGCTATCCTTGTCCTAGTTTTAATATTGGCGTTTCTGATGTGATTATGCCTGTTGAAGCTTTTGTAGAAAAATGCAGAGAAGGTATTAAAAAATCCCCTGTTGAGTTAATTTGTGTCGGTACTCTGGAACAAGCTTATAAGGCTCCAGATGTAGTTATTGAGGCATTGAAAATAATGTCGGAAAGAGGAATAGATTATCATTTTACATGGGTCGGAGATGGGGTCTTAAGACAGAAAATGATAGATTTATGCATTTCTTATGGGATTGATAAACAATGTGATTTTGTTGGGAAATTAAGTAGTGGAGGTGCTGTTCGAGAAAAATTGGATCAAGCTGATATTTTTATGATGCCTTCTCGAATGGAGGGATTACCTAGGGCTTTGGTTGAAGCTATGGCTCGGGCACTTCCTTGCGTTGCGACAAATGTTTGTGGAATTCCAGAATTGCTCGATCCTGATATGTTGATTCCGGTAAATGACCCAGAAGCTTTAGTTCAAAAGGTGAAAGTTTTAATTGATAAGCCTGAAGTTGCTCGGAGACAATCCGAACGAAACTTAAAAGAGGCGATGAATTATTGTGAAGAAGTATTGGGGCCACAAAGAAAAAGGTTTTATGACTATGTAAAGGAATTATATCATTGATATGGATAAAATACTTTTTGTGGCTAATATTCATAAGCATTTCTTGGCTTTTCATTTGCCTTATATTCAATGGTTTAAAGAGCGAGGGTATGAAGTGCATGTCGCAGCTGGTGGAGACCCCAATATTGTGGTGCCATTTGTTGATAAACAGTTTACGCTTTCAATAGAACGTAATCCGTTTAATTTTTCTAATATAAAAGCGTGTCGTAAATTGCAGGCAATTATTAATCGAGAACATTACCATTTAATTCATTGTCATACGGCAATGGGGGCAGTTGTGTCTCGATTAGCAGCACGAAAAGCACGAGCAGAAGGAAAATGTAAGGTCCTATATACAGCTCATGGTTTCCATTTTTTTAAAGGTTCTCCTAAACGTTATTGGATAATGTATTATCCTATGGAAAAATATTTATCTCGATATACCGATGCAATTATTACAATTAATCAAGAAGATTATGATCTTGTTAATACACATAAATTTCGAAATGGTGCAACATATAAAATCCCTGGAATTGGAATCAATACGGAACGTTTGATTATTTCGTCTCCAGAAATAAAACAACATTTACGTCAAGAATATGGTTATAAGGAAACAGATCTGATTTTAATTTATATTGCTGAATATATTGAACGGAAAAATCATCGATTTATAATTGATTCCTTACCAGAATTAGTTAAAACAATTCCGAATATAAAGGTGTTGTTTGCGGGAAGAGGTCGGCTCATGGAACAGGTACAGGCTTATGCGCAAATGTTACATGTAAATAAATATATAGATTTCTTGGGATTTAGGAAAGATATAGGACAGCTTATCGCACTCTCGGATATAGGTATTTCCGCAAGTCGGCAAGAGGGATTGGGGTTAAATCTTGCAGAGGAAATGTATGCAGGTTTACCAGTTGTTGCATCCGACGATAGAGGTCACCGTGAATTAGTTGAATCTCAAGTGACAGGTTATGTCTATCCTCAAATGGATAAAAGTGCTTTTGTTCGTTCTATTATTGAATTGGCTGATAATTCAGTTCTTCGAGAGAGAATGGGGATGAATGCAAGGATAAAAGTGCAACATTTCTCTCTGGAAAATGCGCTTCAGGCTATGTCAAAAATATATCAGATGTATATATGAACTATTAATTTTGGTCAGAAAGAGACTTATGTATGATTATTTCTTTAAACGTTTGTTTGATTTTTTTATTTCACTTTTCATTTTAATTTGTTTAAGTCCGATATTAATATTAGTCACTATTGGGCTGTATTTTATTAACAAAAGAGCTGGGGTCTTTTTTGTGCAGGAGCGGCCAGGTAAGAATGCTAAAATTTTTAAAGTAATAAAGTTTAAGACGATGACTGATCAACGTGATGTAAATGGGTGCCTTTTGCCTGATGCCGAACGTTTGACTAAAATCGGAAAATTTGTACGCTCAACTTCAATTGATGAGTTACCACAGTTAATAAATGTGTTAAAAGGAGATATGGCATTGATTGGACCGCGTCCTTTGCTGGTTCGTTATCTGTCGCTTTATAATGAAAAACAGGCTCGTCGACATGAAGTAAGACCCGGGATTACGGGATGGGCACAGGTTAACGGGCGTAATGCTATTTCTTGGGAAGAAAAGTTTGATTATGATGTGTGGTACGTGGATCATGTTTCTTTATGGCTTGATTTGAAAATTGTATTGTTAACGATCAAGAAGGTGTTTATTCGAGAAGGAATTAATTCAGGAACGGCTGCAACGATGGAGCCGTTTAAAGGAAGTAAAACAAGTGTGTTATGAAAGATATTGCGATATATGGATTCGGTGGCTTCGGTAAAGAGGTCGCTTGTGTTATTCAAGCTATTAATAGGATAGAGCCGACATGGAATTTGATCGGTTTTTTTGATGATGGGCATGTTGAAGGAGAAGAAAATCGATATGGGAAGGTGTTGGGTGGAATGGACGTGGTGAATCGTTATCCGCAGAAGTTGTCCGTTGTGATGGCTATTGCTTCTCCTTGCGTGTTGCAAAAATTGACAAAGGAGATTATTAATCCGAATATAGAATTTCCTAATATCATAGCTCCTAACGTGTTGTTTTTTGATTGGGAGTCTGTTGTGATGGGGCAGGGGAATGTGATAACGTATGGCGGGAGAGTCAGTTGTGGTGTGAAATTCGGTGATTTTAATCTTTTGAATGGTTGTGTTTCTTTGGGACATGATGTACAGATGGGAAATTATAATATGTTACAACCGGAGGTGCGCGTGTCGGGAGAATCTATGATCGGTGATTCTAATTTTTTTGGTGTACGTTCCACAATATTGCAAGGTATAAAAATTGGTAATAATACATGCATTGGGGCTGGAAGTGTGGTGATCCGGAAAACAAAGGATTGTATGCATTATTTTGGCAATCCGGCTAAATTGATAAAAGAACAATAAAATAGAAGGTTATGAAAGAGCAGTTTATTAAAAATTTGAAGGATGTTTTTGAAATAGAAGATCGTGAATTGGCTATGGACGATAAGTTCAGGGAATATCCGGAGTGGGATTCGCTGGTTTATTTGTCTATTATTGCCATGCTGGATGAGGAGTATGATTGCCAGATAGAAGAAACTGAATTTAAAAAATTGATAACGATTGGTGATTTGTTTAACGTTATAAGTAAAAAATAAGCATGGCTTTTTTGCAGTATGAAGGGGTAGGTATTACAGCTATGGCAGCGGCTGTTCCTCGTACCGTGATCAAAAATTACGAATATACACAATATTTCCCTGCAGAGGAGGTGAAGGAGGTTGTGGATAAGGTGGGTATTTACGAACGGCGGTTTGCTGATGAGAATACCTGTGCATCGGATTTGTGTTTTGCCGCAGCAGAAAAGTTGATCGAGGACAACCAAATTGATCGTTCTGAAATAGATTTGTTGATTTTTATTTCTCAAACGCCGGATTATCGAATGCCGGCAACATCTGTGATTTTGCAAGAGCGCTTGAAGTTAGGGAATTCAACGATCGCATTCGATATTAATTTGGGATGCTCGGCATTTATGTATGGTATGAGTGTGGCGTTTGCCTTGATGCAGCAAAATGGAATAAGGAAAGCATTGATCTTAGACGGGGAAACTCGTTCCAAGGTGTATTCTCCTAAAGATCGACGTACGGCGTTCCTTTTTGGAGATGGCGGGGTGGCCGCTTTGATAGAGAGGAACGAGCGGTTTGGGAAAAGTTATTTTTCATTAAACTCAGATGGAGCAAGAGAGGGATTGATAAAGGTGGACGCAGGAGGATATCGTAAAATGAGTTCTATGGAAACCGTACAGGAGAGGATCGTGGATGAGTATGGTAATATCCGTAGTGAAGAGCAAGGGTATATGCATGGGGGAGACGTGTTTAATTTTGTGATCAGGGAAATACCCCGGGATATAAAAGCGTTGCTTGCGTATACGGGAATGGATAAAGATTCGTTTGATTATATGGTATTTCATCAAGCGAATAACTTTATTAATTCGTATCTTGCCAAGAAGTTGAAATTGGATACAAGTAAGATTCCTTCTACGATTGCGAAGTACGGGAATACTTCTTCCGTGTCTGTTCCTTTGACTATTGTAAGCGAATTGAAGAATCGGCTGGATGGCAATAAAAGATTGCTACTTAGTGCTTTTGGTGTGGGAATGACTTGGGCTACAGCAATTGTAGACTTTAATGATTGTAAGATCAGTGATATTGTAGAGGTATGACTCCTTTTGATTTGATTGGTAAGAATATTTTGATTTCGGGAGCTTCTTCCGGTCTTGGGAGGCAATGTGCCATTAGTTGCAGTAAGATGGGTGCAACGGTAATTTTGATGGGCAGGGATATAGCTCGTTTAGAAGAAACTTTAAGTCAAATGGAGGAGCCACAAAGACATTTGGTTTGTAGCGGAAATTTGACTGATTTTGATTGGGTGACTCAAAGTGTGGAAGATATTGTGAAGGAGAAAGGACGTTTACATGGATTATTGAATTGTGCCGGAATCTCGGCAACATTACCCATGAAATCTGTGTCTCGAGAGAAATTAGAAGAATATTTTACCACGAACGTGTTCGCTGCTTATCATTTAACACAAGAGGCTTGTAAGATGGGACATTTTGATAAAACCGGAGGAAGTATCGTTTTTTTCTCTTCCGTGATGGGATGCGTCGGAGAGGTGGGAAAATCATTGTACGGGATGACCAAAGGAGCTCTTGTTGCTGGAATGCGTTCTTTAGCTTGTGAATTGGCTAAAAAAAATATTCGAGTGAACACAGTTTCACCGGGAGTTGTGGTTACTCCGATTAATGAACATTTGCCTCACATTGCGGATCCGGAAAAAAGAAAAATACTTGAAGAACAACATTTATTAGGTTTAGGGAAGCCTGAAGATGTGGCAAATGCTTGTATTTATTTGTTGTCGGATGCTTCTCGTTGGGTGACAGGGATAAATCTGGTCATTGATGGAGGGTATACTGCTCGTTAGAGATTTTTTTTTATCATGATTGATCAACATTAATATCTCGTTTATGATTTCACTTATTAGTTTTATTGTGACATTGGGAAAACTGACATTGAAATTTTGTGAAAATAAATAATAAGCATATGATTATTTGGATGGGGTACAGAAGAATTTTGGGCAGAAAATGAGAGCATGGTAGATGGAAAGATAATGATAATAACACGATATTTATGAAATCAAGAATTTGGCTCTCGCTTGCCCATATGGGCGGACGGGAACAAGAATTTATACAAGAAGCGTTCGATACGAACTGGGTTGTCCCGCTGGGGCCGAACGTGAACGCTTTTGAAAAAGCTCTACGGGACTTTTTAATTGAAAATGGAAAGTTGAAAGTTGAAGATGAGGAGAAGCAGGTGGTGGCGTTAAGTGCGGGAACGGCGGCGTTGCATTTGGGGTTGATACTTTTAGGTGTTGGAGAGGGTGATGAGGTGATTTGCCAGAGTTTCACGTTTTCGGCGTCGGCGAATCCAATTGCTTATCAGGGTGCAACTCCTGTTTTTGTGGATAGCGAGGAGGATACATGGAACATGGATCCGGTGTTGCTGGAGGAGGCAATTAAGGATCGTTTGGAGAAGACCGGACGGTTGCCGAAAGCTATTATCCCGGTACATTTGTACGGAATGCCGGGTAAGCTGGACGAGATTTTGGAGATAGCTAATCATTACGAGATTCCCGTGTTGGAGGATGCGGCCGAGGCGCTGGGTTCCGAGTACAAGGGACGGAAGTGCGGGACTTTCGGGGAATACGCTGCGTTGTCATTTAACGGGAACAAGATTATCACGACCTCTGGTGGAGGGGCGTTGATCTGCCCGAACGAGGAACGAGCAAAACGGGCTTTGTTTTATGCCACGCAGGCAAGGGAGCAAGCTCCACATTACCAGCACGAGAAGATCGGGTATAATTACCGAATGAGTAATATTTGTGCGGGAATCGGGAGGGGGCAGATGTTCGTGCTGGATGAACATATTGCCCGTAGGAGAGCAATTCACGATTTGTACGTGAAGTTACTGAATGGAGTGAAGGGGGTGAAGGTGATGTGCCAGCCGGAAGGGGAAGGTTTTAATTCGAATTACTGGTTGACGTGTATCACGGTAAAACCGGAGGAAGCGGGTTTCACGAGGGAAGACCTGAGGTTGGCTTTGGAGGGAGATAATATAGAGAGTCGTCCGTTGTGGAAACCGATGCACTTGCAACCGGTGTTCAAGGAAGCCCCGTTTTACGGGGACGGAACGAGTGATCGGTTGTTCGAGATCGGTTTGTGCTTGCCGTCTGGGCCGACGTTGACAGACCAGGATATAGAAAGAGTGGCGAAAGTTGTGAGGCAGCTTTCTAATTTTAGATTGAAAGACCGAAAATAATTTGTGATTTACGATTTTGGATTGAGGGATTAAAAAGATTTTAGATAGATACTCGATAACAAGGGTGTGACGAGCGTGTTAGGGCTTTTGTCACACCCTTGTTGTTTGTAGGCATGTGGGGGCGTGCCTTTGTTGTTAAAGGTCATCTTGCGGGATATAAAAATAATCGTTATGAAAGAAACGAATGATCAGACGGAAGGTCTCATGCGAGACTGTTTTTTTGTGCGTCAGGGTGAACGTAGGGAAAGGTGTTTTTACTCGGAGATATTGTACGTGGAGGCTTCGGGATGTTATTGTTATATCCACCGTCGGGATAAGCCCCGGTTGTCGATTGCTTACCCTCTCTTGATGTTGGAGCCTTTTTTGCCCGTGGATATGTTCCGGCGGGTACACCGGAGTTATATTGTGAACCTTTGCGAAGTGGATGGTTTTATCGGGAAAGCGATCTGTATCGGCAAGAGCGTGCTTCCAGTCAGTCCTCCTTACCGAGCGGCGGTCTTCGGGTGTTTTAATTTCTGGGATTTAGGGCGGGTGAAAAAGGGGCGAGAGGATAAGGAGATGTAAGGGGAAGGAAATTTGTTAATCATTCTTGTGGGGTGACCTTATCCCATTACGCTTTGTATTGTTGGTTTATTTTTTTATTTTTGTTGGTAGTAATCAAGAAAGGAACACGTGTATGAAATCCACAAAAGAGTACATAGAGTTGTTGAAGGAGTTTAAAAACAAGGAAGCGGGACATTATGCAATATCCCGTATCGGGATTTTCGGTTCTGTTGCACGAGGAGAGCAAACAGAGGAGAGTGACGTGGATGTGTATGTAGAGTGTCCCCCAATGGGATTGTTTCGTCTTGGAAGCTTGAAAAATACTTTGGAACAATTGTTCGGATGTCGGGTTGACATTGTGCGTTTACGGGATCACATGAACGCTTTTTTGCGAGAACGAATAGAGAAGGAGGGTATTTATGTGTGATAAGCGATGCGAGACATCATTGTTCATCATTATTTCGAGATAGATGCGGAAATTGTTTTTCAAACGATACATGATGATTTGCCGTTGTTGCGGGATGTGCTTCTTCAGGTGCAAGGTGATGTGGAGTTATCTAGAATGTAAAGAGAGTGACTAAAATTTGAGGTGTTTTTTCTGAAAAAATAGTAGATTTTGCCGAGGGAGATGTTTAGACGGGTACATCGAAGTTATATCAGTTTATTTTTATTGGTATGGGTAAGAATAAATAAAGGTGTGCATGATTTTCGTTTATAAACGAAAATGATTATATTCGTGCAAATATTTATGTTATGAACGAAAAAATTGCACTATTAAGGAGGTATAACTTCTGGGGTTCAGATTCTATAGATTTAGGATACAAACGAAGTACGTACGTGGATAACATTGCCGGATATATCGGCAGTAAACTTATTCGAGTGCTTGTTGGACAACGGCGTTCCGGAAAAAGTTATATTCTGCGACAAATAGCCGGAGAGCTTATTGATAGTGGAATAAATCCGAACAACATTCTCTTTATCAACAAAGAGTTTACAGATCTTGAATTTCTAAAAAACTACAAGGATTTGGACGAAGTGATAAAGGCGTATAAAAAGGAGTTGAATCCGGTGGGAAAGATTTATATATTCATTGATGAGATTCAGATGATCGATGGTTGGGAAAAAGTAGTCAACTCTTATTCCCAGGATTACTCAGAAAGCTATGAGCTGTTTATCAGCGGATCTAACTCAAAGATGCTTTCCGGAGAATTAGCAACTTTACTTTCAGGTAGATATATATCATTGGAGGTGTTTCCATTCAGTTACCAAGAATATTTAGGTATCACGCAACAACAGTGTGGCAGACAAAGTTATTCGGATTATATGAGTAGCGGAGGGCTCCCTGAATTGTTTATGCTGAACAAACCTGAACTCAAACGTAATTATGTCTCGGCAATAAAAGATACTGTTTTATTACGTGATATTATTCAGCGATACAATGTACGAGATGCGAAGTTACTTGAGGATATCTTTGCGTTTCTGGTAAACAATGCCTCCAATCTCGTATCGATTGCCAACATAGTCAATTTTTTCAAAAGTCAGGGACGCAAGACAAGTTATGATGCCGTTTCGAATTATATCGGATATATCGAAGACGCTTTTCTTATTCATAAGTGTGACCGTTATAACATTAAAGGAAAAGATATTATGTCGGGGAATGCCAAATATTACATTAATGACTTGGCATACAAGAACTATCTCTATCCGGGATACGGTTACGGCTATGGATATTTAGCGGAAAATCTTGTCTACTTGGAACTTAAAAGGACCGGGTATAATGTTTATGTCGGATCTCTCAGAAATAAAGAGGTCGATTTCATCGCTCAAAAGGCAGATCGCACGATATACTTACAAAGCACCTATATGCTTACAGATGAAGCTACGGTCGAAAGGGAATATTCTGCACTCAAAGCTATTGACGATAATTTTGAAAAAGTCGTAATTTCTCTTGATGAAATAACTATGCCTTTGAATGAAGGTATCAGGCATATCAA
>ERZ773243.3427-NODE-3427-length-11235-cov-6.095796_pt1 | contig 11235 bp, 9 predicted proteins | sample MGYA00580520_ERZ773243 | MGnify/ENA primary metagenome ERZ773243 (study PRJEB29015, sample SAMEA2737747) | human gut metagenome | biome: human gut; feature: human-associated habitat; material: faeces | place: China | collected 2012 ... | reverse complement strand
GCTACGACAAGATGAACCAGCTGCGCCACGTCCGCTTCCTGAAGAACAAGGAAGGCGTCCTGGCCCACATGGCAAAGCATCGCCGTCGTCTGGTGCCCTGCTTCGATGCCGTCAAGACGGCATTCCGCAACAACCTGACCCCCTGCGGCGACATTGCCCACTGGACCGATCCCAAGGGCGGCTACTTCATCAGCCTGTACGTCATGCCCGGCTGTGCCAAGCGTGTGGCAAACCTGTGCAAGGAAGCCGGCCTGACCCTGACCGGTGCCGGTTCGGCATACCCCTACCACAAGGACCCGCAGGATTCTCATCTGCGCATTGCACCCACCTACCCCAGCCTGGACGAGGTGGAGACCGCCTCTGAGCTGCTGTGCGTCTGTGTGCGTCTGGCCGTTGTGGAAAAGCTGCTGGCAGAGCAGGCATAACATTTCTTTGTAAAAACCTCCTCCGTGCGGTCCGCCGGGCCTGCCGGGGGAGGTTTCAATAACGGGTCCCGCAGCAAACGGGACGTTTGGAGGTATTCCTGAAACATATGAAGACAAAAGGCAAAGCATGGCACCTGGTCGTCACAGTGCTTCTGATCCTTGCGTTTGTGTACACGGCGTTTTTCGGCGTGTCGGCAAAGTACGGCGATGTGACCACCACCTACATCAAGGGTGCAAAGGACATCCGGTTCGGTGTGGACATCAAAGGCGGCGTCAACGTCACCTTTGTGCCCTCGGAGGACTACGATGCCACCGAAGAGCAGCTGGAAGCGGCGCAGCTCGTCATCGAGAACCGTCTGGTGGCCCTGAACGTCACCGACTATGAGCTGTATGTGGACCCCAGCTCTGACAGCCTGATCCTGGAGTTCCCCTGGCAGTCCGGCGAGACGGATTTTGACCCGGAAGCTGCTATTGAGGAGATCGGCACCACCGCCTACCTGACCTTCCGGGAAGGCAGCAGCAAGGATGGCCAGTTGATCCTGGACGGTTCCATGATCGAAAGTGCTGCGGCCCAGTACGGCCCGGTGACCAGCGGCGGTGCTTCGGAGTACTATGTGTCCCTGAAGTTCACCGACGAGGGTGCCAAGGCCTTTGGTGAGGCCACCACCCGTCTGGCTGCTTCCAACGGCACCATCAGCATCTGGCTGGATGACGAGAATGTGAGCACGGCCACCGTCAACGCGGCCATCACCGATGGCGAGGCCATCATCACCAGTTCGGCTTCCAACCCCTTCACGCAGGATGCCGTGGTCAAGATGGCCCGCCAGATCAACTCCGGCGCACTGCCCTTTGCCCTCAAGGTGGACAGCTACTCCACCGTCAGCCCCAGCCTGGGCGAGAACAGCCTGAGCGCCATGGTGCTGGCCGGTGTCATCGCCTTTGCACTGATCGTGGTGTTCATGACGGTGCTGTACCGTCTGCCGGGCTTTCTGGCCTGTATCGCACTGGCCGGTCAGGTGGCCGCCACGCTGGCCTTTGTTTCCGGCTACTTCCCGGTGTTTGAGAGCTTTACTCTGACGCTGCCCGGCATCGCCGGTATCATTCTGGCCATTGGCATGGGCGTGGACGCCAACGTCATCACGGCCGAGCGCATCAAGGAAGAGCTGAAGAATGGCAAGTCCCTGGACGGTGCACTGAAGAGCGGCTTTGCCCGCGGCCTGACCCCCATCATCGACGGCAACGTGACCATTGTCATCGTGGCCATCGTGCTGATGGGTGCCTTCGGCCCCTCGGACGGCCTGTTTGCCAAGGCACTGCACTTTGTGTTCTTTGCCTTTGGCCCCTCCACCGCCGGTACCATTTATGCTTTTGGCTACACGCTGCTGACCGGCGTGCTGCTCAACTTCGTGTTTGGCGTGTTTGCCACCCGCGTCATGATCCGCGGTGCGGCCTCCATCAAGGCTCTGCGCAACCCCTGGCTGTACGGTGCTGCCAAGCTGGGCAAGGATGAGACCGAGAAAAAGCAGATCAATTTTGTGGGTCTGCGCAAAAAGTTCCTGGTCTTTTCCTCCTGCCTGATGGCAGCCATCGTGCTGTGTGCTGTGGTGTTCGGTGTCCATCTGGACACCGAGTTCACCGGCGGTGCCATGATCACCCTGAGCTACGACGGCAGCTTTGAGATGGCACAGGTGCAGCAGACCGCCTCCAATGCACTGGAGAACACCGGCCTGACCCTGCAGACCGGCGAGAACGTGGCCACCGGTGACCAGACCCTGAAGATCTCCATGCCCGGCACCGAGACCGTGACCACCGATCAGGTGGAGGCTCTGCTGGACTCTTTGAACGAGACTTACCCGGACAACAACTTCGCGCAGCTGTCCCTGAGCAACGTCAGCGCTGCCATGGGCACCAAGTTCCTGCAGAAGAGCCTGGTAGCCGTGGTGTTTGCGCTGGTGCTCATCCTGCTGTACATCGCCCTGCGGTTCAAGAACATCGGCGGCCTGACCGGCGGCATGATGGCTGTGCTGGCACTGGTGAACGACCTGATGGTGGTGTTTGGCACCTTTGTACTGCTACGCACTCCGCTGGACGGCAACTTCATCGCTGCTATGCTGACCATCCTGGGCTACTCCATCAACGATACCGTCGTGGTGTATGACCGTATCCGCGAGAACCGCGCCCTGATGGGCAAGAAGGCCAGCTTTGAAGAGCTGGTCAATCGTTCGGTCAACCAGTCTGCCCGCCGTACCCTCATCACCACCATCACCACCGTGATGGCACTGGGTGTGCTGTGCATCGTGGCAAAGCTCTACGGTCTGGACAGCATCTTTACCTTTGCCTTCCCGCTGATGATGGGCATGATCAGCGGCGTGTACACTTCGCTGTGCGTCTCCACCTCGGCATGGATGCTGTGGAGCGAGCGCAGCCCCAAGTCCGGCAAAAAGGCCTGACGCAAAATTCCCGCAGAGGTTCAGGAGGAACAGAACATGAAATGTCCCTATTGCGGTGCTGAGGAATCCAAGGTGATCGACTCGCGCCCTACCGAAGACAGTGAGCGCATCCGCCGCCGCCGGGAATGTCTGAGCTGCCATATGCGGTTCACGACCTACGAGGTGGTGGAAACAGTCCCGCTCGTGGTCATCAAAAAGGACAACTCCCGAGAGCCGTTTGACCGGCAGAAGCTGCTGAATGCCATGCTGCGGGCCTGCGCCAAGCGCCCCGTGAGCTACGAGGCCATTGAGCGTGCAGTCACCAGCATCGAGCAGACCCTGCTCAGTTCCTACGACCGCGAGATCCCCAGTGTGCGCATCGGGGAGCTGACCATGCAGGAACTGAAAAAGATCGACGAGGTGGCCTATGTCCGCTTTGCCTCGGTCTACCGGCAGTTTGCCGACGTGGAGAGCTTTTTCAATGAACTGAAAAAGCTCATGGGCGACCGAAAGGACGCACAGTAACCCATAATTTGCAAAGCACCGCTTTCTCTGTACAGCAGCAGGGAAGCGGTGCTTTTTGTGTTTACACAAACCGCCGGGCCAGCCATTGCAGTGTTTCCACCCGTACCTGTGCCCGGCGCAGTTCCCCAAGGGCTTCTTCGGGGGCGTTCTGCTCCAGGTGCCCGTCGGCGGTGCGCAGGGCCGCTTCCAGCTCGGTAAAATCCTCCGTGCGCAGCAGATGGTTCATCTTTTCCCGCATCCGGTCACACCGGTCGGCCCCGCGAGCCAGTGCCTGCCGGGCGGTGGGTAGGTCACTGTTGCGAATGGCCTCAATGGCACAGTCCAGGTCGGTGGAAATGTCATCGGCAAAGCGCTGTACCTGAAAGCTGCTGTAAAAGGCAGTGGCCAGCAAAGCGGCCACGATGGCAAAGCAGGCGTAGATCCGTTTCATTTCCGGCCCTCATGCACCGTAGCGCGGCGCTCCTTTTTCAAAAGAAAATAGTCCTCGGTCTCATTGCCGACAAGAAGTAGGATTTCCTGTGGCAGCAGGGTATTGGCCTGCGCTGTGCGTTCCAGCCAGGCACGGTCTTTGCCGCACCAGTGCAGGTTGTCCTCGAGCACCTGCCCATCCAACACAAAGGGGATGGTTGCGTGGCAGTGCTCCACCCGCAGCTGCAGGTCGGACAGCCGCGCGGGTTCCTTTTCCGGCCGCAATGCCACCGAAAGAGTCCCGTTCGTCTCAATGACCGCGTAGGACACATCCCGCGGATCAAAGACGTCCTTGCCGCGCAGCGCTTCCATCAGGTCGGCCACCGTCAGGCGCAGGGTGCGCAGAGCGTTCTGGTCGATCTCTCCGTTCAGGATCACGGTTTTGGGCCGCCCGGACAGCAGGTTGAAGAATTTCTGGCTGCGGAAGCTCAGCGCGGAGCCCAGCAGCTCCAGCGCAGCAATGAGAAACAGCGGGATCAGGCTGGCCGTCACCGGAACATCCTCCGATTCAATGGAGATGGACGCCAGATTGGAGATCAGGATGGTGGACACCAGTTCTTCGGGCTGCAGTTCCCCCAGCTGACGCTTGCCCATCAGCCGCATGGCAAACAGCACGCACAGGTAAATCAAAATCGTGCGGAAGATCAACAACTTCATCGTGGAAACCTCCTGTCGGCACCCGCCGGTATGGAACCGGCTCCGGGCGGGCATACTGCTGTGCAAAGGAGTGGATGTTGTGTGCAGCAGTTGTCGTTGCATCTGGCCGAAAATCTGGCAGAGCTGGACGCCCGGTTCGGTGCCTCTGCGGATTATTATGCCAAGGAAATCATGATTTATCATTGCCGGGGCTGCATTGTGCTGTTTGACGGAATGGCCAGTCTGGATTCACTGTGGGAGCTGCTGTTGGACGCGGCCAGTCGGCAGGCGCTGCAGCAGCCCTGCCCATGCACCGGGCAGGAAGTGTATGAGCGCATTCTGCATGGTTCCGCTTCCCCGGCCGAGAGCACCCCGGTGGAGGATCTGCCGGATCTTGTCAAGCGGTTAACGGCAGGCATGGCTGTGCTGCTGTTGGATGGCTGCGCGAAAGGCATTGCTTTTTCGGTGCAGGCCCTCAAGTACCGCTCGGTGGACGAGCCGGAAGGAGAGGGCAACCTGCGCGGCTCGCGGGAGGGCTTTGCCGACCTTCTGCGGGTGAATCTGAGCCTGCTGCGTCGTCTGGTCCGTACCGATGATCTGGTGTTGGAGGTGGCGCAGGCCGACACCGCCGCAGGGACAGAGTACGCTATTTGCTACTGCAGGGGCAAAGCAGACCCTGCCATGGTGCGACAGGTGCGGCAGACCCTTGCCGCTGCAAAGCCGGAGCTGCTGCTGGACAGCAGCTATTTTGTACCGTGGCTTCTGCCCAGCCGGGCACGGCTGTTCACTCCGGTCAGCTACACCCAGCGCCCGGCGGCGGCTTCGGCCAAACTGTGCGAGGGACGCATTGTAGTGCTGGTCAACGGCAGCCCGTCGGCCATGGTGCTGCCGGCGCTCTTCTGTGAAAACTTTGAATGCTTGGACGACTACGCGTCCACTGCTGTGTTCGCCTCCTTCTTGCGGGTGCTGAACTATGCTTCCTTTTACCTCACGGTCTTTCTGCCGGGGGCGTTCGTTTGTCTGGCGGTCTATCTGCCGGAGCTGATCCCGCCCCAATTGCTGTATAAGATCGAAGCCGCCGAAAAGGCTACGCCGCTGCCCTTGTTTGCAGAAATGCTGCTGGTCATCCTGCTGCTGGAAGTTATCCGGGAGGCCGGGCTGCGGATGCCGCAGTCGCTGGGGCATTCGGTCAGTCTGGTGGCCGCCCTCATTCTGGGCGATGCCGCCATTGCCACCGGCCTGATGAGCACCCCGGTCATCTTTGTGGCCAGCATTACGTCCATTGCGGTGTTCGTCACGCCCGCTTTGTACGAACCGGCCACCCTGCTGCGCATCGGCGTAGTGGTGGCTGCGGGGCTTGCCGGGCCGGTGGGACTGGCCGGGGCTTTTTTTGTGCTGCTGCTCAGCCTGTCCGGCACCGGGATGCTGGGGGTGCCGTATCTTGCGCAGCATCCGTTCCCGCAAAGCCCGCTGGCCGAGGACGGCGTCATCCGGCGCAACTATCGGCACCTGTCCCGCAAGGGGTTCAACATCTGGCAGAAACGGAGGCCCCGCGCATGAATAAAACGCAGGACAAATTTTCATTGCCGGCAGTGACCCTCAGCATCTTTGCCGCGGCGGCGGCAGAGCGTCTGCCGGTATGCAGTTCGCCCCGGGCACTCCTCTGGCAGGAGGTGCTGGCTGCAGTACTGCTGATGATACTTTCTGCTTTGGTCAGTCGGTTTTGGCAGTCCGGTCCGCCAAAGCCTGCCGCCTGGGCAGCTGCATTTTGCCTGCAGGTCTGGCTGGCGGTGGAACTGGCCGGAACATTCTGGAAGGCTCTGCAAGTCTGCAGGGAAGAGTTTTCTTCGCTGGCATTGCTGGGTTTTTTGCCGCTGCTGCTCTGGGCGGGCTGGCAGATGCCTGCCCGCGCATGGGGTGCCCCGGCGCAGGTGTTGTGGTGGTTTGTGGCGGTGGGAAGCGCGGTGTGTCTGATGGGGCTGTCCCGGCAGATGCACTGGGCCGGGCTGTTTGCGCAGGCTGCGCCGCAGAGCACGGCATTCACCGTTCCGGTCTATGCGGAATACTTTGCGGTGCCGCTGCTCTACGGCCGGGAGGAGCGGCGTGGTGTCTGCCTGCCCATTCTCACAGCCCTTGTACAAACGGCGGCAACGCTTGGCATGGCACTGGTGTTCGGTCGGACATACCCGGCGCGGGAATTGCTGCGTGCATGGAGCACCGGGACATTTTCCCGGCTGGACGCGGCGCTGCTGCTGATCTGGCTGACCTGCGCGATTTTTCGCATCGGGGTGCTGTGCACGGCCGTCCGGATGCTGGGGCAGGAGTACGCCATACAAAAGCGAAAGGAAGTGCGGCAATGAAGCAGCGGTGGGCCCGAATTCTGCTTTATGCGGTGCTTGTTGGCTGGTGCCTGCTGTTCCTGCGCTGTGAGACCACCGAAAAAAGCATGGTGCGGGCGGTCTATCTTGCCCGGCAGGAAGAGATCTGGTCGGTGGGGCTTTTATATCAGTCACCGGAAGCGGCAGCCGACGCAGCCGATGCCTCAGCCGCACTGCGCATCACCGATGGCCGAGGGCAGACATTGGAAACAGCCCTTGCCGCTGCCGAAGGAACTTTGCCGCAGACGGCAGATTATCGTCTGTGCGATTATGTACTGTTCCCGGAGCAGACGGACGACGGCGTGCTCTCTGCATACGAAGCACTTGTGCTGGAACGCGGCTGCGGGCGCACAGCGGCCCGACTTTCCTGCACGGAATTTGATCTGGAAATACTCTTGCAGTCGTGCGGAAAAACGGAGACGCTGCCCGACAAACTGCTGGACAAACTCAAAGCGGGCTCGGCGGCAATGCCCCGGCTGTATGCACACGAGGAAAGCATGCTGCTTCCTGTGCTTTGCTTGCCCGAAGCACAGAAAGGGAAAGTGATGTTTTCTGGCAGCGGGGCCTTCCGCACCGGGAGCGGTGCGGTGCAGCGCCTGACAGAAAACGAGACAGAGGCGTTTCTTCTGCTGACGGGCACACCGGGCAAACGAACCTTCTGGCTGCAAGGAAAGCGTGTAGCCATCCGGCGGTGCACCGTCTCAGTTGCTCTCCGGAAGCAGACGGCCACCCTGCGTCTGGACTGCCAGACGGCCTACGGCACGCCGCAGCCGGATGCAGCACAGTGTCAACAGTTGGAAGAGCTTTGCCTTGGGGTGGTACGTTCCTGCTGGCAGCAGGGGACAGACCTGCTGCATCTGCGGGAGCACAGTCTGCTGCGCACAGGCTCTCCCGACGGGTTTGACCCAACAAAAAACGCCTGCCCGCAGCTGCAGGCAGACGTTGTATTTCTGGGTGCTTGAAAAATCAGGATGCCGTGGGGAAGGTGACCGTGATGGTCGTGCCGACGTCCACCTGACTTTCCAGCTTGATGCGGGCCCCGTGGATGAGGGCAATGTGCTTGACGATGGCCAGCCCCAGACCGGTGCCGCCGGTGGCCTTGCTGCGGCTCTTGTCCACCCGGTAGAAGCGCTCGAACACACTGCTCTGCGACTCGCGCGGGATGCCGATGCCGTTGTCGGTCACGGTCAGGCTGCAATGGCCGTCCCGGGTGCATGCTGTCACGATCTGCACCTTGCCGCCGGGGCGGTTGTAGCGGATGGCGTTGTCACACAGGTTCTGGCACAATTCATCCAACAGATTGCGGTTGCCCCGCACCGGTGCGCTCTCGCCCAGATAGGTCAGGGTGATGTAGGCGTGGCGGGCGTTCAGCTTCTGACGCTCCACACACTCCTTGACCACGTCCAGCAGGTCCACGACCTCCATTTCCGGCATGGAAGAGGTCTCGGAGGCGTTGTCCAGGCTGGACAGCTGCAGGATATCGTTCACCAGCTGGATCATCCGGCTGGCTTCGCCATGGATCTTCTGGGCAAAACCGGGCACATCCTCCGGCTTGGCGATGCCGGTCTCGATCAGTTCCGCATACCCGGAAATGCTGGTCAGCGGGGTCTTGAGCTCGTGGCTCACATTGGCGGTGAAATCCTGCCGCATCTTCTCGTTGTTTTCCCGCAGGATGCGGTCGGCATGGATGCTCTCGGCAAAGGGGATCAGTTCTTTGTACGGGACCTTATCCTGAATGTGGTCCAGATCCTCGGTCATGTTCAGCACCGGCTGCACAAGGGCGCGGGTGAGCAGGGTGGATAGGATCGCGGCAGCCAACATCAGGGCAACGCAGCTCAGCACGATGGCCGGCAGGGCTCCGTCGTAGACCGACCACACCGTTTCGGCGTCCTGCGCCACGCGCAGGATGTTGCCGCCGGGCAGCTGCACGGCATAATAATAGGTCTCATATCCCATGGTCTGGGAATCACGGATGTCCTTGCCGATGCGGCCCTGCAGCGCCTGCACGATCTCCGGACGGGTAAGATGGTTCTCCATGGGCTGATCGGTGGCAGACTCAAAGATCACGTCGCCGTCCGGGGAGATCAGTGTAATGCGCAGGTCGCCGGTCACAAAGAAAGAAAGCTGCTGCGGCTCGCTGGTCAGGTCATACCCGGCACGGATGAGATCGCTCTCTTTTTCCAGGTCATCCCAGGCCTGGGCGGTAAAAGCCCGGTGAAAGACAAAGATGCACAGTGCTGCGGTGAACAGCAGCCCCAGAAAGCCCATGAGGAACAGCCGGTAACTGATCTTTTCTTCCATGCTGTGCGGCTTCATTCGTCTCCAGCCTCCTCGTCATCGGCCAGCTTGTAGCCCACCTTGCGGATGGTGCCAATGTAGCGTCCGGCATCGCCCAGCTTTTTGCGCAGGGTGCGGATGTGCATGTCCACGGTGCGGCTTTCCACCGAAATGTCGGTGCCCCACACCACCTGCAAAATCGTCTCGCGGGTCACCACAAGGTTTGTGTTCTCCAGCAGAAGGCGCAGCAGGCTGTATTCTTTGTAGGTCAGTTCGACGGGCTGGTTGTTCACCGTCACGCTGTGACGTGCATTGTCCAGCAGGATCTCATGGAAGCTGAGCACATTGGGCCGTTCCTCCGGAGCCGCCCGGCGCAGAGAAGCACGCACCCGGCTGAGGAACTCCATGATGCCGAACGGCTTGGAAATGTAGTCGTCGGCACCGCAGTCCAGCCCGCGCACGGTGTCCAGCTCGCTGGATTTGGCCGTGACCATAATGATGGGCAGCCGGTGCAGGGAAGGGGTGTTGCGCAGCTTTTTCAGGATGGAGAACCCGTCCTCACCGGGCAGCATCACGTCCAGGATCACAAGCTCCGGGGCTTCGGTGCGCATGGCCTGCCAGAACGGTTCGGAACTGGCAAAGCTGGCCACTTCATAACCGTTGGACTGCAGGGCATACTGCTCCAGCTCACGGATGGCGTCATCATCTTCTACGATATAAATCATTTGTCAAATTCCTCCGCAGATTGATTGTCCGGGAAGAGATACCGCTCCCGGTATTTGTCCAGTCGACGATGAAATTCTTCGCTCTCCTTGGTATCTTTGCCATGACGCAGATCGTTGAGGTAAGCGTGGGTGTCAAAACTGTCCTGTGCTACCTCGATCTGGGCAACAGCCACATTGCTGCAGTGGTCGCACACACGCTCGTAGTTGGTCAGCAGATCGTCCAGCACAAAGCCGTACTCAATGGAGCAGCTACCGGTCTGCAGGCGGGCGATGTGGTGTGCCTTGATGGCACGCACCAGCTCGTTGACCACAGCTTCCAGCGGCTCTACCTTGCTGGCCAGGTGCAGGTCTCCCTTGCGGAAGGCGTCGGTGGTGCGGCTCAGGATATCCTGCACGGCATCTTCCAGCACCTGCAGCTCCTCTTGTGCGTCCTTGGAAAATTCAATGTTCTTCTGGTGCATTTCCTCCGCGGATTCCAGCAGGTTGACCGAGTGGTCACTGATGCGCTCGAAATCACTGATGGTGTGCAGCAGGGTATTCACGCTCTGGCTGTCGGCGTGGCTCAGCTCGCGGCCGGACAGCTTGACAAGGTAGGTGCCCAGAGCGTCCTCATAACGGTCCACGGTGCTTTCCTCGTCACGCACCTTCTGGGCCAGCTCGTCGTTCCACTGGTGGGTCAGGCTCATGGCCTGCACCACGCCCACGCGGGCCAGCTCTGCCATGTCAGCGGTGGCGCTGCGGGCGCGCTCCACGGCCACAGCCGGGGTGTTCAACAGACGCTCATCCAGCAGGGCAAAGCTCTCTTTTTCCGGGGAATCCGGGATGGTGAGGATGGCCAGCTTTTCCAGCCCGTTGGCAAAAGGCAGCAGGATGAGGGTGGCCAGGATGTTGAAGGCGGAGTGCACCACGGCGATGCCCCAGGCTTCAATGGTGGAATCCACAAAGGCAAAGTGGCACACGGCGTTCAGACCGTAGAAACCGAACAGGAAGATGGTCACGCCAATGATGTTGAAGTACAGGTGCACCATGGCGGCCCGGCGGGCATTCTTGGTGGCACCCACCGAGGAGATCAGCGCTGTGACACAGGTGCCGATGTTCTGGCCCATGATGATGGGGATGGCACTGCCGTAGGTGATCACGCCGGTGGCGCTCAGTGCCTGCAGAATGCCCACACTGGCGCTGGAACTCTGGATGATGCCGGTGACCAGTGCGCCCACCAGCACACCAAGGATGGGGTTGGAGAAGCGGACGAACAGGCTGGTGAACCACTCTTCGCCCTGCAGCGGCAGCACTGCGTTGGACATGGTGGTCATGCCGGTCATCAGCACGGCAAAGCCGATGAGGATGGTGCCCACGCCTTTTTTCTTCTCAC
>ERZ773243.3423-NODE-3423-length-11245-cov-4.232618_pt1 | contig 11245 bp, 8 predicted proteins | sample MGYA00580520_ERZ773243 | MGnify/ENA primary metagenome ERZ773243 (study PRJEB29015, sample SAMEA2737747) | human gut metagenome | biome: human gut; feature: human-associated habitat; material: faeces | place: China | collected 2012 ... | reverse complement strand
CCATCAGGAAGCTCGATCGTCTTAACAATTGGGTTAATCATAAAAAATGTTTTATCTATATTTTCTTTCAAAATTCGTGCAAAGATACATATTAATTCATGTAATCAGGTGGGAATGAGATAAAAAAGTTTATAATTGACTATTTTTTTGAGTTTCCGTGTGGAAGATGCAATGAAAATGCTTTGACTAAACTTGAAAAGAGCTATATTTGCACGTTCGTTCTAATAGAAATTAAGAAGCTAAATATGAAAAAGATCTGTATTGTTGCGCTTGCCGCTTTGGCTTTGAGCGCGTGTAATTCTGAACCGAAATTCAAAGTTGAAGGCGAAGTTTCAGGTGCTGACGGTAAAATGCTGTATCTGGAAGCTGCTGCTTTGGAGGGTATCGTACCCTTGGATTCTGTTAAATTGAAGGGTGACGGTTCTTTCAGTTTCAAACAAACACGTCCGGAGTCTCCGGAATTTTACCGCCTTCGTGTGGACGACAAGGTTATCAATTTCTCAGTAGATTCTACGGAAACTATCGGATTGAAAGCTCCGTATGCTGATTTTGCTACTGCTTATACAGTGGAGGGATCGGCAAATAGTACCAAGATAAAAGAACTGACATTGAAACAAGTGCAGTTGCAAAATGAGGTGAATGAGTTGGTGAAGAAGATGCAAGCTCATCAGATAGGTGCTGATGTGTTTGAAGAGAAACTGGCTACCTTGATGAAGGACTATAAAGATGAAGTGAAAACAAAATATATCTTTTCTGCTCCCAACACGGCGGCTGCTTATTTCGCTTTATTCCAGAAGCTGAATAATTATCTTATTTTCGATCCTTTGAACAATAAAGAAGATATCAAGTGCTTTGCTGCTGTAGCAACCAGCCTGAATAACTATTACCCGCATGCCGTACGCTCTAAAAACCTTTATAATATTGTGATTAAGGGAATGAAGAATACCCGTACACCGCAACAGAAAGTTCTGGAGTTGCCGGAAGAGGCGATTTCTGAAACTGGTATCATTGATATCGCTCTCCGTGATATGAAAGGTAACACTCATAAACTGAGTGAACTGAAAGGCAAAGTCGTATTGCTTGACTTTACTATTTACCAGAGTGCAACTTCTGCTCCCCATAATTTCTTGTTGAATGACCTTTATACTAAATATAAGGACCAGGGACTGGTGATTTATCAGGTTTCACTGGATGCAGACGAACATTTTTGGAAAACAACCGCTGACAATCTGCCCTGGATTTGTGTGAGAGATGCCAATGGAATTTACTCAAATGTGGCCGGCATGTATAACGTTAAGGAAGTTCCTTCGTTGTTCCTGATTAACCGGAATAGTGAGCTGAGTGCCCGTGGAGAGACTATAAAAGACCTGGATGCTGCTGTGAAAGCACTGCTGTAACTTGTTATAAATTAGAAGTTTTTATTTAAATATGTTACATAGCAGCAATTTTTGCTTGACACGCATTGTTTAAAAGGCTATCTTTGCAAAAGAAAAATCGAAAGAGGGTTCCAGCATGCTGACCATGTTGGAATTCTTTTTTGTTATATAATACCATTTAGAAACTAAAAAGGAGGAAAAAAGTATGGCTTATATGTCAGAAGAAGGCTACAAGAAATTGATGGCCGAACTGAAAGAATTGGAGACGGTAGAACGTCCTAAGATTTCGGCTGCAATAGCCGAAGCACGTGATAAAGGTGACCTGTCGGAGAATGCAGAGTATGATGCTGCCAAAGAGGCTCAGGGCATGCTTGAGATGAAAATCAATAAATTGAAGACGATTATAGCAGATGCCAAGATTATTGATGAGTCTAAGCTGAAAACAGACTCCGTGCAGATATTGAACAAGGTAGAACTGAAGAACGTGAAGAACGGCATGAAGATGACCTACACTATCGTTTCGGAAAGCGAAGCCAACCTGAAAGAAGGTAAGATTTCTGTTAACACGCCCATTGCACAAGGCTTACTTGGTAAGAAGGTAGGTGAGGTAGCCGAGATCAAAGTACCGCAGGGTATGGTTAACCTTGAAGTAATGAACATATCATTTTAATGTAAAGGCAGGTCCGCATGCGGGCTTGCCTTAATTTATATATCATAAAAGTTATGGCAACAATATTCAGTAGAATTATCGCAGGTGAAATACCGAGCTATAAGGTGGCAGAGGATGATAAATTCTTTGCGTTTCTGGACATCAATCCGTTGGTGAAAGGTCATACGTTGGTCGTTCCCAAACAGGAAGTGGATTATATCTTCGATTTGAGTGACGAAGACTTGGCAGCAATGCATGTTTTCGCCAAGAAAGTGGCACGTGCCATCGAGAAAGCTTTTCCTTGTAAGAAAGTGGGTGAAGCAGTGATTGGCTTAGAAGTACCTCATGCGCATATACATCTCATTCCTATCCAGAAAGAATCGGATATGCTGTTCTCTAATCCGAAGCTGAAGCTTTCTGATGAAGAATTTAAAGCAATTGCCGAAGCGATTCGTACAGCACTCTAAAAATAAAACTCCTTCCTTTTGATAATAAGAACGGGGACTGAAGTAAATTCAGTCCCCGTTTCCTTTATTCTGATTTGAAAGTCTGTGCTTTCAAATCTCCATTTTCCGGTTAAATATAATCTTCACCTAATTTTATTTGTGCATCGTTTACATATTTACGGATGGAATGTTCTTCGTCTTTTTTGCAGATGAGCAGCACATTGTCTGACTCGGCAATAAGATAACCTTCCAGTCCATCGATGACAGCGAGCTTATTTTCTGGGAGTACTACAACATTTCCTTTGCTATTGTATAATAATGACTGGCATTTCAGCGTCACATTTCCTTCCTCATCTTTTGGGGACAGATCGTAAAGAGAGCCCCATGTTCCTAAGTCGGACCAACCGAAATCTCCTAATGAAACATATACATTGTCGGCCTTTTCCATGATGCCGAAATCAACGGAGACATTGGGGCATGCAGGGAAGTTCTCATCAATAAAGGCCTTTTCGGCTGGAGTGCCATATACGTCTTTACCCGGAACCAATTTAGAAGCCAGTTCGGGAAGTAATGCTTCTACAGCTTTAATGACAGAGTTTACATTCCACATAAAGAGTCCGGAATTCCAATAAAATTCTCCACTTTCTACGAATACTTTAGCTAATTCTAACTCCGGTTTTTCGGTGAAGGTTTTCACTTTGTAGAAATTATCTCCGCTTTGTTCGGCTATCTGTATATAGCCATAGCCTGTTTCAGGACGATTTGGTTTGATGCCGAGGGTAAGTAGTTTTTCAGATTGTGATACGAAAGATAAGCCCCTTTCGATAGCAGCAAGGAATTCACCCTCTTTCAGAATCAAATGGTCGGATGGGGCTACCACAATATTTGCATTCGGGTTCAATGCGCGGATGTGATAGGCTGCCCATGCAATGCACGGAGCTGTATTTCTGCGTGTAGGTTCCAGTAATATCTGTTCAGAATTCAATTCGGGCAGTTGCTCCTTTACGAGGTCGGCATACAGGTCGTTTGTAACAATAAGTATGTTCTCCGTAGGAATAACTTTGTTGAAGCGGTCGAAGGTTTGTTGAAGCAGTGATCTGCCTGTACCAAAGAAGTCTAGAAACTGTTTTGGGAGCGTTTTTCGACTGAATGGCCAGAATCGGCTACCGATACCTCCACCCATGATAACGCAGAAGTTATCCTTATTTGTTGTCATATCGTTTGTTTTAAAAGTTTCTGCTAAAGTACACTATATTTTGGAAACACGGAATGTTTGCAGAATGTTTTATGACTTTTTTCTCCTTTTTTTAGGAAAAGTATTGCAGGTTTAGAAAAAAGCTGTATCTTTGCACCGCATTTGAGAAATCAAACATGCCCAGATGGCGGAATCGGTAGACGCGCTGGTCTCAAACACCAGTGGATTCACTTCCATCCCGGTTCGACCCCGGGTCTGGGTACTGAAGCGGAGAAAGTTGAAAAACTCTCTCCGCTTTTCTTTTATGTCCCTCGTAACTCGTTGGTTTGCCGATTCTACCAACTTTTTATTGAATTGCTGAGTTAAAGTTATAAATGCTACATTTTTTCTATTTCATCAGCGTCATACCTGATCCTATATCACAAATAGTGTTCAATGCGGATATATACAACAAAAAAATGAACGTAATATGCAAATTTGTCATTGGATATTTCTTGGGCATTTATTTTTTCCTAACTTTGCAAAGGATAGTTGAGAAGCTTTTGCCATTTTATATTTTAATATTTACCCAATATGCCAAATCAGAATACATTTCTGTATCCCCCTTTGACATTTCGAATACTTGCGGTTGCTATTCTCGCTTGTTTATTTCTGATGCCCAAGACGATGGCTGATACAAAAGATCAAGAGTATATTGTTCTTATCAGTTCTTCCACTTTTCGTGAGAAATGGGCTTATGATCTACTTGAAACCGTAGAAAAGGCATTCAATGAAGAAAATTCAGTGAAGGTATATTCGGAGACTCTCACAACATGGCATTTCAATAATCAACAGGAAATAGATCAGAAGGTTGATTATCTAAAGGATAAATATTCTGTGCCTCCCCAAGCTGTCATATTTGTAGGCGATCCGGGATGGTACGTTTGTAAACCGCTTTTTGACACCATCTGGAGAGGGGTGCCTACAATTATTTGCCACTCAATGCCGCATACGCCGGCTGATATAAATAAGTACTACGATGGCGAATATATACCTGATGACAAGGGAGTTGCATTAGAACACTTTCTTGAAAATGCGGTTTATTATGATGTTCCACCCAGCTTTATCCAGAAGAATATTATTTATGTTGTGATTGTATTGGGTACTGCGATTGTTCTGCTGTTATTTTACTTTATGCACAAGCGTATCAAGAAAGTGAGAGAAACGGAGTGGCAAGAGCATCTGCATTTGCTTGAAAATATTCTTGACAACCTTCCTATTGCAGCTAAGGTGAAAGATGTCGATAATGATATGCGTTATACTTTTATAAATAAAAAGGCTGAAGAACTCTTTGAATATCCAGCTAAGGAGGCGATTGGAAGAACTGATTTCGATATAATGCCTGAGGCTGCAACGATGATCAGGAAAGAAGATGAAGAATTGGTAAGAACGGGAATTGCCCAATTTGGTACCAGGCGCTTCTTTACGAATAAGAATGAGGAACGGTTTACTTTCCAGAATAATAATATAGTTTCATTCTCCAATGGACGTAAATGGATTCTCTATACAGCCTGGGATATTACGGACCAGAAGATTCTGGAACGTAAACTGCGTCTGGCTAAAGAAGAGGCTGAAGAGTCCAATCGTATAAAATCAGCTTTCCTGGCTAATATGAGTCATGAAATACGTACTCCGCTCAATGCAATAGTAGGTTTTTCGAGCATATTGGCCGAAGATGTATCGGAAGAAGAACGGACGGAATATCTCAGCATCATTAGTAAGAATAATGATATTTTGTTGCAGTTGATTAATGATATCCTGGATTTGTCGAAGATTGAGGCGGGGACACTGGAATATGTTTATGCAAATATAGATGTAAATAAGATGCTATCTGAGATAGAGCAGGCTGCCAGGATGAGACAACCGAATGCGAATGTCACTATATGTGCAGTGACACCCCTGCCGGATCTTTTTTTGTACACTGACCAGCGCAGAATTACCCAAGTGCTGAATAATTTCATCAGTAATGCCATGAAGTTTACAAATGCCGGGAGTATCACGTTTGGGTATGAAGAACCAAAAGATGGCTATATACGCTTCTTTGTGACAGACACCGGTACCGGTATCCCTCCTGAAAAGGTGGCGGATATATTCAACCGTTTTGTAAAACTTGATTCTTTCAAACAAGGAACCGGACTTGGACTGGCTATTTCACAGAATATCGTGAAGGAACTCAAAGGTGAGATAGGAGTGGCGTCTGAGTTAGGTAAAGGCTCTACTTTCTGGTTTACGTTGCCCTACGAGAAGATGGGGGCGCACCGTTCCATTCTCTCGTAAGAATATTTCTAATTTGTAGCATCAGGAAGGAATCTTTACCTGGGGTAAGCCTTTCCTATCGGTCATAGGGCTCTGTGGGTTACTACTGCCCTCTACTGTGGTGTACAGTTTTTGAGGGAATCAGTGTGCTGGCTGCAAATAACATTAATCTTTTCGTTTTCTGTAGGTTTAGGCTTGGATAACATTTTTGAGGGGATTTGGTTCTGTCTTTTAAAAAAATGTATCTTTGCGATCGTCAAAAATGCTATGAAACGTAATTAAATAGGGATATCATGAACAAGAAAAACACTCTTTTGCTTTTTCTGTGCCTGTTCTGCCTGTGGGCGGTAGCACAAGAAAAGAAGCCGGTAAAGATTGCCTGTGTGGGCAATAGCATCACTTATGGCTCAGGAATTAAAAATCAGTTTCAGAACAGTTATCCGGGATTGCTCTCCCAGCTTTTGGGTGAGGGGTACGATGTGCGTAACTTCGGAATCAGCGCCCGCGTAATGCTGAACAAGGGAGATCATCCGTACATGCACGAGCAGAAATTCCGCGATCTGCTGGCATTTCAGCCAGACATCGTTACCATTAAATTGGGAACAAATGACAGCAAGCCTTGGAACTGGCATTACGGAAAGGATTTCGGAAAGGACCTGACGGAGATGTTGGATATTCTTCAGGACTTGCCTTCCAAGCCTAAGATATATCTGTGCTTCCCGGTGCCGGCTGTGAAACGGAATTTCGGCATCAACGACAGTGTAATTACAAATGGTATCATCCCCGTGATACGCCGTGTTGCAAAGAAGCGCCACTTGCCTGTTGTGGATCTTTACGCACTTTTGAAGCCGCATCCCGATTATTATACGGACGGCATCCACCCCAACGAACAGGGGGCGGCTCTGATAGCCGGCGAGCTTTATCGTACGCTGACCGGCAACGAGGCACCGAAGATTGTCACTGAACAACCCTTCCCCGGCAAAAAGTCGCAATGGGAAGGTTTCGATCGTTATGATTTTATCTGTAATGCCCGTAAGGCTACAGTAGTTGTTCCCCGTAAGGTGGCCGAAGGCCATCCCTGGATATGGCGTCCAGCTTTCTTTGGAGCTTTCCCTTCAGTAGATAAAGCTTTGCTGGAAAAAGGTTTTCATGTTGTTTATTACGATTTGACGCATCTTTATGGTAGCCCCCGTGCGCAACGTTTGGGTACAGACTTTTATGATATTATGCGCAGATACTATCGTTTGTCTTCTAAAGTGACATTGGAAGGCTTCAGTCGTGGCGGTCTGTTTGCTTTCAATTGGGGAGCGAAGAATCCTGATAAAGTGGCTTGTATTTATGTGGATGCCCCAGTGTGTGATGTGTTTAGTTGGCCCGGCAGGCACAGGGAATTATGGAGTGGATTACTTGCCGAGTGGGGACTAACTGATGAGCAGATGAATAACTTCAAAGGTAATCCGATTGATAATCTGGAACCTTTAGCCGATGCAGGTATCCCTGTTATCAGTGTTTGTGGTGATAGTGACCGCACAGTCCCCTATGAAGAGAATATGAAAATTGTAGCTGACCGTTACCGTGCTTTGGGCGGACTTGTAGAAATCATTCTGAAACCCGGTTGCGACCATCACCCCCATAGCCTGGAAAACCCCGAAGCGGTAGTTGACTTCATTGTTCGCAACCAGCCGGATTATCAAAAAAAGCATGTCATTCATCAGCGTGCTAACCTTGCTAACTCTTATCTGAAGTTCACGAAAGAGAAAAAAGGTTGCGTTGCCTTTCTCGGCGGTTCCATTACTGAAATGCGCGGTTGGCGGAATATGATACAGGAAGATTTGAAACAACGTTTCCCCGATACGGAATTTACTTTTATTGATGCCGGAATACCTTCTACCGGAAGTACGCCTCATGCTTTCCGTTTTGAAAACGATGTACTGCAAAAAGGTGTACCTGACTTGCTGTTTGTGGAAGCGGCAGTGAACGATGATACCAATAAGTTCAACTATATTCAGCAAGTACGCGGTATGGAAGGTATTGTCCGCCATGCACGCACTTTCAGTCCCGCGATGGATATAGTCATGCTTCATTTCATTTATGATCCGTTCATTCCTTTACTTGACAAAGGCATGCAACCCCAGGTAATTATGAGCCACGAGAGCGTAGCTAATCATTATAATGTTTCGTCCATCAATCTGGCGGAGGAAGTGGCATACCGTATGCGTGACGGTGAGTTCGACTGGAAGCAGTTTGGCGGTACGCATCCTGCCTGGGACGGGCATAAATATTATGCTGCCACTATCAATCATCTCTTTGACCTTGAATGGGGTGGGGATGTGGCAAAGAAAACAGTCCAACCGCATGAAGTGCCGGAGCAACCAATAGATGCTTATTCCTATGATAAAGGTGTGTTTATCGACATTCGCTCGGCTAAACAACTGAATGGTTGGAAAGTAGTGGAAGATTGGATGCCTACTGTGAAGGGGAATACCCGTAAAGGTTTTGTGCACGTTCCTATGTTGGTGGCCGATCGTGCCAGTGCCAGCCTTTCTTTCTCTTTCGAAGGTCGTGCGGTGGGGATCTTCTGTGCAGCCGGTCCGCAAGCTTGCGTATTGGAATATAGTATAGACGGTGCTCCTTTCAAGAAGCTGGATACGTTTACTGATTGGAGTCGGAACCTGTACATTCCGTGGGTGTACATGCTTGAAACAGAGCTTCCTTCAGCCTGTCATACATTGCGTTTGCGTGTGGCAAAAGGGGATAAAACAGGGTGTCAGATACGTAATTTTGTTGTAAATCAATAGGTCATTATCCCCTTACAGAAAATAACTTAAAAAAACAAAGATATGAAATTGAAAAATATTTCAGTTTGTTTATTCGCAGGATGGATACTGATGGCATGCTCCGGAAATGGGTATGAGAAGACGGGTAATGGCATTATCAATATCATGAAACAACTGATGTTTCTGCCGTGGAAAAGCGTTTAGCGGTCGATTAATATTTTTCTTAGGCTCTTTTATTGTTTTCATTGCCTGATATTAGTACATTTGCATGCGAATGCTTATTCTTTCCACCACGGGGATTCTTTCTTTCTACCATGGAGGAAAGAAAGAATCCCCGTGGTGGAAAGAAACTTTCTCCATGATGGAAAGAATAAGTGTTCACTGCGATTTTCTTTAGCCACCGTAGGGAAAAGAGTTAAAAATAGCGGTGTGATAATTTAATTCCGGCACTTCATGTTTTTTATGTGGGGTACCCATAAAAAATATACAGATGAGTGCATATTATGACCTCCTTGAGAAGCCTGACATTCGCCAAACCGGTGAGCAGCAACCCCTTTATGCCCGTTTTATACCTAAAGGAACTATTGAACGGAAAGAATTTCTAAATCGTGTACACCTTTTTACCGGCATCAGTCGCAGCCTGTTGGAGGGGGCGATGGCTTCCTTTATGGATGAGTTGCGCGACTGCCTTGCTGATGGCTGGACAGTGGAATTTGGCGAACTTGGCTATTTCACCCCTTCGCTGAATTGCCGGCGCGAAGTGATGGAAAAGAAAGAACTGCGTGCTGCTTCGGTGACGCTTCGCGGCTTGAATTTTCGTCTAGGCAAGGAATTCTATAAAGAATTGAATAAAAAGATACGGTTGGAACGCCATCCGCAGTCGTCCAAGTCCGAGTCTTTTACGCCGCTTCTGTCCGTAGAGCAACGTTTCCGGTTACTTGATGAATACTTGCAGCAGGAACAGCCTTGTATCAACCGTGCACAATATGCCCGTCTGACAGGACGCAGTGTGAAACAGGCGGTTACGGATTTGAACTTGTTTATTGAGGATGGATTACTGATAAGATGTGGAGCGGGGAGGAATGTGGTGTATATGAAGGGGATGCAGAAATAAAGTTCCGGCACTCTTTATATTAAAAAGCGGAGTCTTTTTTCCGAGTAGAAACATAGAATGCTCACTTTCTTTTTATTGACTTTGATACTCTGTTGGCGTCATACCGAATTCTTCCTTGAAGCATTTAGTAAAATATTTGGGCGATGAGAAACCGGTGGCATAAGCCACTTCGGAGATGCTTGTTGTTTTCTTCTTCAATAAGGCACAGGCGTATTTCAACTTGATATTTCGTATAAATTCCAAAGGAGTGCACCCGCTGATAACCTTGCATTTCCGGCTTAAGGTAGAGCGGGAGATGTGAAGCTCGTTTGCCATTTGTACTGTGTCAAATTCGGATTCCTGAATGTGCCGTTCCACACATTGCATGGCATTGTTCAAAAATTCTTCGTCGCTGGTTTGATAATTTAAATTGGAAATGTTTATCTCCATTTTTGAACGGAAACTTTGCCGGGATTGTTCACGTGATTGCAGTAGGTTATCTATTCGTGCCTGTAATATTTTCATTTCAAAAGGTTTGGCAATATAGCTTTCTGCTCCGGCTTTGTAACATTCTATTTGGTCGTCCACTGCATTTTTGGCTGTGAGCATGATGATGGGGATATGGTTTGTTTGTATGTCTCCTTTTATTTGCCGGCAAAATTCCAAACCGTTCATCTGAGGCATCATGATATCGCAGATAATGATGTCTACCGGAGTGCTCTTAAGCAATTCAAGTCCTTGCAAAGCGTTCTCTGCAATGAAGATTTGATATTTCTTGCTGAGGATATGCTGTATGAGTTCCCGCAAGTCTTTGTTATCGTCTATGAATAAAATACAAGGTTTTTCATCAGGAATGAATGTATCTGTTTCTTCTTCTTGAACTGTAAGGAGAGAAGACTCTGCTATTTCCCGTTCGCTGTATACTTCTCTGTCTATCGGTATTTCTACGGTAAAAACCGAACCTTTGCCCGGTTTACTGCTGACTTCGATAGTTCCGTGGTGCAGGGTTACCAGTTCTTTGGTCAACGACAGGCCGATTCCGTTTGACTGGCATCCCGGGTGATTCTTATTGTTATAAAACTTGGTGAAGATATGTTTTATATCCTTTTCAGCTATTCCTATGCCCTCATCTTCTACGTTAAGTACCAGGAATCTGCATCCCTCCTTATATATGGCAGACAGGCTTACGTTTATTTTTTTATGCTCCGGCGTATATTTGATGGCGTTGGAAAGCAGGTTGAACAATATCTTGTCAAACTTGTCGATATCCATATATCCCCAAATGCCATCGTCTATCCGGGTGGACAGGGAGATGCTTTTCTGGTGGGCTAACGACTGAAAATTAGACGCCACGATGCCCGAAACAAAAGAAGACAGATTGCTTTTGCTTGCACTTATTTCCATTTTTCTGCTT
>ERZ773243.3419-NODE-3419-length-11256-cov-16.680564_pt1 | contig 11256 bp, 8 predicted proteins | sample MGYA00580520_ERZ773243 | MGnify/ENA primary metagenome ERZ773243 (study PRJEB29015, sample SAMEA2737747) | human gut metagenome | biome: human gut; feature: human-associated habitat; material: faeces | place: China | collected 2012 ... | reverse complement strand
CGCTCTCGATGGCGGGCTTTGCCAGCGGCTCCATCTTGACGAACCACTGCTTGGAGACCATGGGCTCGATGGTGGAGTGGCAGCGGTAGCAGGTGCCGACCTCGTGCTTCAGGGGCTCGATCTCCTTCAGGAAGCCGCCCTCCTTCAGGTCTGCCAGAATGGCCTTGCGGGCCTCGAGGGTGGTCATGCCGGCGTACTTGCCGCAGTCCAGCACCTCGGGCTCGTTCACGGTGTTCTTGCCTGCGGCAAACAGTGCATCGGCAGCGGCCTTATCGGCAGCACCGGTCATATGGCCGTCGTAGGTGAACACCCGGACGATGGGCAAATCATGGCGCAGACCCACTTCAAAGTCGTTGGGGTCGTGGGCGGGGGTGATCTTGACGACACCGGTGCCCTTGGTCATATCAGCGTGCTCGTCGCAGACGATGGGGATCTCCTTGTTCAGCAGGGGCAGGACAACATGGCAGCCGTGGAGGTGGGCATAGCGGGGGTCCTCGCCGTTGATGGCAACAGCGGTATCACCCAGCATGGTCTCGGGGCGGGTGGTTGCCAGCTCCAGCATCTCGCCGGTCTCCTTGACCGGGTAGAGCAGGTGCCAGAAGCTGCCGTCCTTTTCCTCGTACTCCACCTCAGCATCCGAGATGGAGGTATTGCAGTGGGGGCACCAGTTGACCATCCGGTTGCCGCGGTAGATCAGGCCCTTGTCATACAGGCGCACGAACACTTCCTTGACGGCATCCGAGCAGCCCTCGTCCATGGTAAAGCGCTCCCGCTGCCAGTCACAGCTGGTGCCCAGCTTTTTCAGCTGGCTGACGATGCGGTTGCCGTACTTGGTCTTCCAATCCCAGGCGCGCTCTAGGAAACCGTCGCGGCCCACCATCTCCTTGGTCAGGCCCTCGGCACGCATGGCCTCCACGACCTTGGCCTCGGTGGCAATGGATGCGTGGTCGGTGCCGGGCACCCACAGGGCGGCATAGCCCTGCATCCGCTTGGTGCGGATGAGCACATCCTGCATGGTGTTATCCAGCGCATGGCCCATGTGGAGCTGGCCGGTCACGTTCGGAGGGGGCATGACGATGGTGTAAGGCTTCTTGTCGGGGTCCGCTTCCGTGTGGAAGTAGCCGCCGTCCTGCCAGAACTGGTAGATGCGGTCTTCCACCTGGCTGGGATCGTACTGTTTTGCGAGTTCTTTCATTGTATCCTCCCAAAAATGTGATGAGTGGGACGAAAAAAGCCGCCCCACGGAACGTTCCATGGGACGGCTGTAAACTACATACCGCGGTACCACCCAAATTGCACCGGCTGCAAACACAGCCCGTGCCCCTTGATGCCCCGGTAACGTGGGGCAGCTCCGAGGGCGGCTACTGGCTTCACCGCCCCTGCTCAAAAGCGACAGTGCGCAGCGCTTACCTGCCGGGCTCTCACCTGCCCCCAGCTCTCTGCAAGGCGGTTTGCCGCGCACACTCTTTCTCGTTGCATTTATACAAAGAATATAACGTTTTTTTGGCGTTTTGTCAATATGCTCCGAGAACTTCCTGCTTCAATCTGCCGATCAGCCGCTCCATCAGGGCCACCCGGTTGAAGGGGGTCATCAGGTAGAGGCCGTCCGCATACGGCAGGGCGGCCTTTGCCATTTCCAGCGAGATGGCAAGCCCCAGCTCCTCGCCCTGGGCACGGTCGAGCCCGGCAAACTTTTCAATGATCCAGTCCTCCACATGGATGCCGTTGATCTCGTTCTCCATGAAGATGGCGTTGCGCTGGCTGACCACCGGCATGATACCGGCCAGGATCTTTGCATCGGCCCCCAGCGTCTCCCGGGACTTTTTCAGGTTTTCCACAGCCTGTGCCGAGAGCACCGGCTGGGTCAGAAAGCCGCTCATGCCGTTTTCCAGCTTTTCCTTGGCCCGGCGCAGTTCCACATCATAGTTGCGAGCGTTCAGATTCAGGGCACCGAACACGGTCATGGGGCCGGGCATCTCCCGGCCTTCCCCTGCCAGCGAGACGATGTACTGGGCCAGCTTGCGGGAGTTGAACTGGTAAACGTTCTTCACCTCGTCCCGCTCTGCCGTGGGGATGGGATCACCGGTGATGGCCAGCACCTCCCGCACGCCCTCGGCGTACAGGCCCAACAGCAGGGCCTTGGTGGCGTTCAGGTTGCGGTCGCGGCAGGTCATGTGGGGCAGGGTGCACAGCCCCAGCTCCCGGTGGACCCGGCAGGCCACCAGAGAGGAATCCATCCGGGCCTGTGCAATGGGGCAGTCGGCAATGGTCAGCAGGTCAGCGCCCGCCGCCTGCAGCTTTTTCGCCCCTTCCAGATAGCCGGTCAGATCCGCATTGCGGGGAGAATCCAGCTCAATGGCAATGACCTTTTCCCCTGCGTTCAGCTTACGCAGAAAAGCGTCCTCATTTTCCACAGTCTGTTCCTTCACGGTGGAAAACTCTTCTGCCGGAGCCGTTTTTTCCACCACGGGCAGGCGATCCAGCTCCGCCCGCAGGGCGGCAATGTGGGCAGGGGTAGTGCCGCAGCAGCCGCCCAGGATCTGAACCGTGCCCTCGGCGGCCAGACGGCCCAGCTCCCTTGCAAAGTACTCCGGCCTGCCCTGATACTTCACCTGCGTCCGGGTGACAACGGGATAACCCGCGTTGGGCATGACCGACAGGGGCAGCGTGCCCCCCAGCTGCTTTGCCAGTGTGCGCATGGCACCGGGTGCCGACACGCAGTTCAGGCCCACGGCATCCACGATGCCGCTTTCCTGCATCCGCCGGGCAAGGTCTTTGCAGTACATGCCCTCCCGGGTGTAGCCGTCGGGCAGGACCGCAAAGGACACCAGCACAAAGGCATCCGGCACTTCCGCCTTGATGGCCCCCACGGCATCCAGAAGGCCTGCATCGGAGCTCAGGGTCTCGAATAGGAAATTCCTGGCTCCCAGCGCCGCGAACTGCTTTGCCACAGCCGTATATATCTGCCCCGCCGGAACCGCCTCGGTATCCGGAGCCGGGCCAAGGTCGGCAAAAACGGCGGCACCCGTCTCCTCTGCGGCCTGCACAGCCAGCTGCCAGCCTGCCTGCGCCAGCTGTTCCCAGCCGGGCGTGTGTGCCGCCGCCAGCCGGGGCAGGCTGAAGGTATTCGTCTTGACGGCATCAGCCCCTGCCGCAAGATACTCCCGGTGGACAGCCAGCACCCCCGCCGGGTCGGTCAGGTTGGCCTGCTCGCACTCCATCCCGGGAGCCGCCTTATAATAGGTACCCATGGCACCATCAAAGAGCAGGGGGCGGGTCTGTAACAGTTCGCGAATGTTCATCATATATACTTCCTCGCATCTCACAAATGAGCTCTATATTCTTCAGTTTAATGAAGTTTCGACTCTTGTCAAGCGTTTTTTTGAGGCATCGCTTGCAGGCAGGGCAGTTTTGTGCTATCCTATGCGTAACTTTTACATGTGAGGAGAGATGTACCATGCGCCATGCAGGCACACAAACGATCGAAACGGAGCGGCTGCTTCTCCGCCCGCTGACCCCGGAGGATGCCTCCATGATGTACGCCAACTGGGCCAACGACCCGGACGTGACCCGCTGGCTGCGGTGGGAGCCCCACAAAAACGTGGACGAGACCCGGGAACTGCTGGCCGCATGGGCGCTTCTCTACCCCAATGGAGATTACTACGAGTGGGGCATTGTGGAAAAGGCCACCGGACAGTTGTTTGGTACCATCGGCGTGTTCACATCCAGTTCCGCCGAGCCGGAGCGTGACCCCTGGCCCGGCTTCGACCACACGAACGGCGTGTGGGAAGTGGGCTACTGCATCGGCAAGGCCTGGTGGAACAAAGGCTTTACCACCGAAGCGCTAAAAGCAGTTGTAGAATACTGGTTCAAAAATACAGATAGTAGCTGGCTGGCCTGCTGCCATGCGTTTGAAAACCCTGCCAGCGGCCGGGTCCAGCAGAAAGCCGGCTTTGTCTACGACCACGATTCTGTCTACCACAAATTTGACGGCACACCGGTTGCCTGCAGGTGCTACGCATTGACAAGAGAACATTACGAAGAACTGAGAGGTTTATTTTGAGCGAACTTTATGACATTTTAGTAGAAACGCCCCCCACAAAGGTCATCTTACTGGCCCTGGATCAGAGGCTTTGGGACTGTGAGCGCAGCCTGAACGAGCTGGCCGCACTCTGCGAGGCCAACCACATGGAGGCTGTGGCATCCGTGACCCAGAAGCGGCAGACCCCCGAGACCGGCATCGTGCTGGGCAGCGGCAAGCTGGAGGAGGCCGCCGCTGCCGCCGGGGAGCTGGGTGCCGAATGTGCCGTGTTTGACGGTGAGCTGACCGGCAGCCAGATTCGCAACATCTCCACGGCGCTGGGCGGCATGGAGGTCATTGACCGCACCATGCTGATTCTGGAGATTTTCCGCAGCCGCGCCGTGACCAACGAGGGCAAGCTGCAGACCGAGCTGGCGCTTCTGCGCTACCGTCTGCCCCGCCTGCAGGGAATGGGCGAGAGCCTGAGCCGTCAGGGCGGCGGCGGTGGTGGTGGTGGCGGTGCCCGCCGTGGTGCCGGTGAGACCAAGCTGGAGCTGGACCGCCGCCACGTCCACGCCCGCATCGACGCACTGGCCGAAAAGCTGGCTGAGATGGAAAAGCGCCGGGGCGAGAGCCGCAAGGCCCGGGCCAAGACAGGGATGCCGGTGGTCAGCCTTGTGGGTTACACCAACGTGGGCAAATCCAGCCTGATGAATGCCCTGTGCGGCCCCAGCGTGGCCGAGGCCGACATGCTGTTTGCCACCCTGGACCCCACCAGCCGGAAGCTGGTGCTGCCCAGCGGCATGGCCGTTCTGCTGGTGGACACGGTCGGCTTTGTTTCCCGCCTGCCTCACAATCTGGTGGAGGCCTTCAAATCCACGCTGGAGGAAGCCGCATGGTCTGATGTCATCGTGCGGGTAGCAGACGCGGGCGACGACCAGCGGGAAGAGCAGCTGGCCGTTACCGATGAGGTGCTGGACGGGCTGGACTGTGCCGACATCCCCCGCCTGACCGTTTACAACAAGTGTGACAAGCCCAATGCCCTGAACTTTGACCCGGACATCCTGTTGACCAGTGCCAAGACCGGCTACGGTCTGGATGCCCTGCTGAAAAAGCTGGACGAGCTGCTCAGTGACCGGGTGCACACCATCCGGGTGCTGCTGCCTTATGATAAGCTGGGCCTGGCCGCCCCCATGCGGGAGCGGGGCAGCGTGCAGGTGGAGGAGTACCGGGAGGACGGGCTTTATCTGGAAGGCATCGTCAAAACCGAGGACCTGCACTGTTTTGAAGGATTCTTGGTTTAATAAAGGGAATCGGCCGTTGGGGAGCTTTCCCACGCAAGTGATACGGGGCATTCCATCCCCCGCCCAACTGCCTGACGGCAGTCGGGTCCCACCCTCCGGACACTTGCTTTGGGAAACTCCCCGCCGTCCTATCGTCTCGAACAAATAAAAAATCCCCAACAAACACAAAAACCCGCCTGGCAGCGGGTTTTTGTGTATAGAGGGGTGGGAAAGTATATAAAGTTGGGAATCGCAATTCAAATGCAGGCACTTGAGAAACAACGTGTTTTGCGCAGTCTTTGGCGCTTACCATGCCTCGCGATATGTATTATACGCTTTTTTCTTTTCTTGTCAAACAAAATTTTTGACATTTGCTTTAATTTAGCACTTTACATTTCGATCAAAACTTTATATAATTAACACAGAAAACACAAAAGCGAGTTTTTCCGCAGTTTATGCGATTGCGACAACAGTAAAACTTTACTTTCAAAAATTTTTGTACAATTCAACAAAAACATAAAAGGAGACCTTTCTCATGGACGATTTAGACCGCAAGATCCTCTCCCTTCTCGCAAAAAATGCCCGGATGCCCGTCAAGGAGATCGCCGAGCAGGTGGCACTGACCAGCCCGGCTGTTTCCAGCCGCATCCACAAGCTGGAGACCGACGGCATCATCAGCGGCTATACCGTGGTACTGAACCGCCCGGCAGACCGTGTCTATGTGGACGCGCTCATCAGCCTGTCCGTCACACCCAGCCATCGGGACGAGCTGGTGGAGCTGATGCAGAACAGCAAGGAGGTGCTGCAGTGCTACCACGTCACCGGTGCCTACACCTTCCTCATCAAGGTCAGCTGCGGCAGCATGCCCCAGCTGGAGCACCTGATCCTGCAGTTTCAGAAGCTGGGCACCACCAGCACCCAGATCATCCTTTCTACTCCGGTCAACCATGGTGATCTGGAAGCGCTGCAGCTGTAAGCCGTTCACAGAACTGTTACAACTGCCGTGCAATCTTCCGGCCTTCCGGGCCGTATTCCTGATACAAGGCCGCCGTTCAGCGGCTGCATAAACGCCCCCAAAGACGGGCAGACTGATCACGATCACCCTGCCTTTGTCAGACGAAAGGAACTACGACCATGAAAAAACGCATTCTTGCCGCTCTGCTGGCTCTTGGCTGTGCCCTGCTGGTGTTCACCGGCTGCGGCAGCAAAAAAGATACCACCCCCAAAGACTACACCCAGATCATCCACGATGCCCGGGAAGCCGAGGACAATGATTATTATATGATCTTCTCCCCGGCAGAGGACGGCAAGTTCACCGCCCAGTACGGCTACAGCGCCAGCTATCCGGCGGATGACCTGAACGATGAGATTCAGAACATGCTGCTCCCCCTGTTGGACCTGCCCGAGGGCAGCTACACCGATCTTGCTGCCTCCCTCTCTGCCATGATGGTGCAGAGCTACGGCGTTGCCATCGTCAAGCCTGCTGAGGGCAAGACGCAGGAGGTCGTGGACGCAATGGATGCCTATATCCAGAACCAGCAGCAGACGATGGAGCACTACCTCGAGGATCAGTATCAGATCGCCGCCTCCGCCAAGGTGGCCACTGTCCCCACCGGCGAAGTGGTCATGGTGTGCTGTGAGAACAGCGATGCCGTGATGAACGCCATCAAGACCGCTCTGGCCGCTTAAATTATCTTTCAAAACAACAATGCCCTGTACCGTTTTGCATGGTACAGGGCATTCTTATTTCTACAAGATGGATTATATCGTTCAAATATCACATATCCGAACGAGAATATGCGTTCTTCATATTGCTGCTCAACTCAAACAGCACCTTATCCAGCGTGTCGGCGGCGCGGGCCTTGACCTCAGCGGCCAGGGCCTTGTTGGCCTCCTGGCGCAGGGCGGCGCGGCGGGCGGGGTCGGTCTCGGCCAGCTGCTTTGCGTCATACTGATTCAGCAGGGCACGGCAGGCGGAGAGCACCCCCAGCTCATAGCGCTCAACATGGAACACCGACTTGCCATAGGAAGCATCCGCCATTGCAGCGATCATCCGGCTGACCCAGTAGAAGCTGTCGGTGGACACCTCACCGGTGGTGCCGGCCAGATAGGCCGGGGTCGTCTCCACGTTGGCGTAGAAGGGCACCATGGCGTTCAGGGCATTGGAGGCGTAGGCCACCCACTCCACTGCCTGCAGGTCGGCGGGCAGATCAGGCCGCAGCTGGATCAGCGCCACAAAGTCGTTGCGGTTGATGCCGATGGAGCGGTAAACGCCCCGGTTCTCTCTGGCACCGTAGCTTGCATACGGATCGTACGGCGTGCCCTGATAATGGCTGGACAGCACATACTTCACGTCCTCGGGGGTGATCTTCTTCTCAGGCACCATGCACCAGGGCAGGTCATCGGAAGCCGGGGTATAGTCGGCATCGGGGCCATCCCAGACCCAGGTGGTGGGGTTCAGGGTACGCAGCATGTACCAGGCGCGGGGCGTGTTGTAAACGTGGTCGGAATCGGTGTGGCTGCCAAAGGCGGCACGAGGGTCGAACACGCCGTCCTGTGCCAGGTCGAGGTGATACTTTGCAATGAACTCCCTCAGGTCAGCCGAGCAGAGATGGTTTTCCTGCGCGCCAAAGGCATCGTCCAGATCAAAGGCATCAATGCCCAGCTGGTTCGGCATCACCACATAGCTGTCATCGGGCACGCGGCGTGCCATCCAGTGATGGCCGCCGATGGTCTCCAGCCACCAGATCTCGTTCACGTCCTGGAATGCAATGCCGTTCATCTCGTAAGTACCGTAGGTCTCCAGCAGCTTGCCCAGCCGCTCCACGCCCTCGCGGGCGGTGTGGATGTAGGGCAGCACCAGATAGACGATGTCCTCCTCGCCGATGCCGCCGGGCACCTCGGGCTGCTCCCCCCTGGCAGGCTGGTACACCACCAGCGGGTCAGCGCCCAGCACGCGGGGGTTGGAGGTGATGGTCTCGGTGGCGGTCATGCCGACATTGGCGGCATTGACACCGGCTGCGGCCCAGATCCCCTTGCCCTCCACGGCGTTGGGCATGGCGGTCATCCGCATGGGGTCACCGGGCAGCGGGATCTCCACATGGGACAGCACCGAGCGGTAAACCGCCGGATGCTCCTCGGGCTGGACCACCACGAATTTCTTTGCCGTGAAATGGCCGGAACCGGAATCGTCGTTGCGGGCGATCATGGTGGAGCCGTCATAGGATGCGTTTTTACCAACCAGAAGCGTTGTACATGCCATAATATCTTCTCCTCCGAATCGAAGTATTTGTCTCTCAGTTTGCCTTGACTGATTGTAATCCTTTTTGCTTCAAAAGGCAAGAGGCCTTACCGGAGCCGTTCCCCGTTTTCCTCCGGGGCCGGAGCAGCTGCCGGGGCGCAGTCCCGGCCAAAGTAGAGCGCCACCTCGCCGATCTTCTTTTTGCGCAGCAGGAAGAGAGTCGGGATCAGATAGATCAAGATCGAGAGCATCATGCTGGCATCATAGCCCGAAATGCTCTCGGCCACGTCCTCCGTGCCGTACAGACCGCCCACCAGCATAGAGGCAATGTCCATGGCCCCGTGCAGGAACACCGTGACCCACAGGTTGCCGGTGCGGAAATAGATGGCTGCGAACAGCGTGCCCAGCGATGCCGCAAAGACACACTGCATCAGCACACCGAAGGGAGCGCTGGACAGCAGATTGGTCAGGTGGGCCGCGCCAAACAACAAACCCGACAGCAGACAGGCTTTCCAGACCCCCGCCCTGCCGGTGCCGAAGCGCTCCAGCAGACTCTGGGCAATGACCCCGCGGAAGATGAACTCCTCCGCCACGCCCACCAGTGCCATGCTCAAAAAGAAGCTGAAGATGCTGAACGCAGGCTGCAGCTGGCCATCCTCGGGCATCCCGAACATCAGTTTGCTATACAGGCTGTAACCGATGAGCACCAGCGGATACATTCCCACCAGCAGCCCATTGAAAAAGCCGCTGCCCCGGCGGCGGAGCAGGTACATCTTACCGGTGCGGCCCAGAATGACCAACGCCACCACCATACCCACCGCCTCCTGCACGGCGCTGAGGAAGTAGGAGTCCACCCGTTCCAGGTCCACTCCAAAGAGCACCAGTGCAAACACGATGAGATAGGATGCCAGCAGCAGGCTGCCCAGAAACAGCACCTCGGATAAAACGCAGAAGCCGACGGGATGCTTTGCGCGCAGACGTTTCAGCATAAAAATATCCTCCTGAATCTTAGTAGCTCTATTCTAACATACTTTGTCGGAAAGAGAAAGTTTTTGGCATTTTCTGCTCAGGCGAAAAATCTCAAAAAAAGTGTTGACAAGACCCGGGCCGTATAGTATAATATCCCTTGTCAGCGGCGAGGTTCAAAGCTGACGACAACAGAATGATGGGGATTTGCATAGTGGTAGTGCGGTAGACTCTGACTCTACTTGTGGGAGTTCGATTCTCTCATCCCCAACCAGAAAACCGCAGTCGCCTTCCGGCTGCGGTATTTTCGGGGCATAGCGCAGTTGGTAGCGCGCCTCGTTCGGGACGAGGAGGCCGTGGGTTCAAATCCCGCTGCTCCGATCGAAAAAGAGACATACTTCGGTGTGTCTCTTTTTTCTTTTTACAAAATTTTTTCTTGACACATTTCCCCTTTGGGAATACTCTTATAGTACCAGATATCCCCTGCTCTGCGGCGGGAAAGATCAAGAGGAAACGAGGGATTTGTGAGATGAAAAAACGTGTTGGCATCCTGACCTCCGGCGGCGACTGCCCGGGCCTGAACGCAACCATTCGCGGCGTGGCAAAGGCACTGTATGCCCGGATGGGTGATAATGTGGAGATCGTGGGCATCCTGAACGGCTACCACGGCCTGATCAACGGCGAGTACAGGGAGATGTGCGAGGACGACTTCCGCGGCATCCTGACACTGGGCGGCACCATTCTGGGCACCAAGCGCACCCCCTTCAAGCTGATGCGCGTGGTCGAGGATGACAAGATCGATAAGGTCGCGGCCATGAAAAAGACCTACAAGGACGCAAAGCTGGACTGCCTGCTCTGCCTTGGCGGCAACGGCACCCACAAAACCGCCAACCTGCTCTCGCAGGAGGGTCTGAACATCATCGGCCTGCCCAAGACCATCGACAATGATATCTACGGCACCGATGTGACTTTTGGCTTCCACACCGCTGTGGACATTGCCACCGAGGTCATCGACCGCATCCACACCACCGCCGGCAGCCACAGCCGCGTGATGTGCATCGAGATCATGGGCAACAAGGCCGGCTGGCTGACCCTCTACTCCGGCATTGCAGGCGGCGCAGATATCATCCTGCTGCCCGAGCAGCCCTACGACATCGACCGCGTCTGCGAGGCCGTGGAGCGCCGGGCAAAGCGCGGCTCCAACTTCTCCATCATCGCCGTGGCCGAGGGTGCCATGAACGTGGATGAGGCCAAGCTGAAGCGCAAGGAGTGGACCGCCAAGCGCGCCGAGGCCGGTTACACCACCGCCACCAACCGCATTGCCGCCGCCGTCCAGAAAAAGACCGGCATGGAGACCCGGGTCTGCATCCCGGGCCACATGCAGCGCGGCGGCAGCCCCAGCGCCTACGACCGTGTGCTGGCCACCCAGTTCGGCAGCTACGCCGCCAAGCTGGTGGAGATCGAGCAGTACGGCGTTACGGTGGCTCTCGTGAACAACCACGTCATCTCCAACCGTCTGGAGGATATCGCCGGTAAGACCCGCAATATCCCCGAGGGCTGCGAGCTCCTCACCGTGGCAAAACGCATGGGAATCAGCTTGGGCTGAGAAATCTTTCCGGCATGACCGCAATCTTCTTCCCGGTTTATCCGTATTCCAAGTGTAACAAAACCTCGTGGAAGGAAGTGTCTCTCCATGAAAAAAATCCATAAGTTCTTTTCTAAAGATTTGCTCCATATTCTTGGTG
>ERZ773243.3409-NODE-3409-length-11297-cov-2.832325_pt1 | contig 11297 bp, 6 predicted proteins | sample MGYA00580520_ERZ773243 | MGnify/ENA primary metagenome ERZ773243 (study PRJEB29015, sample SAMEA2737747) | human gut metagenome | biome: human gut; feature: human-associated habitat; material: faeces | place: China | collected 2012 ... | reverse complement strand
TAACAATGCAGATTGATACAGTAATCTTCTTTCAGGTAACAGACCCTAAGTTATTTACTTATGGTGTAGAAAACCCTATTATTGCTATTGAAAATCTTACATCAACTACATTGAGAAATATTATTGGCGATATGGAACTTGATGAAACACTTACTTCAAGAGAAACTATAAACTCTAAAATGGTTATGACTCTTGACGAGGCTACAGACCCTTGGGGGATTAAGGTAAACAGCGTTGAACTTAAAAATATTATGCCACCAGCTGCTATTCAGGAATCTATGGAAAAGCAGATGAAAGCAGAAAGAGAAAGACGAGAATCTATACTTATTGCTGAGGGTGAAAAGAAGTCAACTGTACTTGTAGCAGAGGGTAAAAAGGAATCCGCAATTCTTGAAGCAGAGGCTGAAAAACAGGCTGCAATATTAAAGGCAGAAGCAGAAAGAGAAAAGATGATAAAAGAGGCTATCTCAAATTTTATTTTGGGATAGCCTCTTTATTTAAATTTAATTCTGATATTCTGTTTGCGAAGGTATTATTATTTCATGTACCATATTGGGTCACCACAGTTTGTTTTACCTGCAAAACTTCCATCGATAATAGTAAAGTCATATTGACTGGGATCTTTGAAAAGGTCAGTCTCACCACCGTCATAAGTAATCAAGTCGTTTATTTTGTTACCTGTGATTTTCATGTCATTCGTAATATAACTATTGGTAACTTCTACAGGTTTATCATTAGCACGAATTCCCTTGCCTTCAGCCAGTGTACTACCAAAGATACAATTGGTGATTGTTACTCCCTGTGACGGACCGTTACCATTTTTGTCACAATCCAATAGATAGTCACCGCTACCTAAAAGTTTACTGAATGTACAATCAGACAATATTAAGGACGTAAAGTCTGTGTTTCTACTGTACACTAAACATTTTCCGCTATAGACAATGGTTGTTTTACTGAATTCGATATTTTCAATCTTTCCTTTGCCTTTACTTGCGTCTACATGTATAAGACTGTAAGTTCTTGCATCTGCTCCATATACTATACAGTTTTCAAATTTTACGAGATTGATAATTTTCTCATCAGACCCCTGCAATCTTACTGGAGTGTTTTTGAAGCCATGGATGAAACTATTGCTGAATTCAATAGCCCCAACAGTAGCAGCTTTTGACTGGTTGAAGAGATAATCATTGGTTGTATTATTACCGTCTGCTTTTCTACCGGAACCTGTAATTTCTACATTCTCAAATTTGATGAAGCTGTGAGTTCCTGCAATATCAATACCCTTGACACCAATGATGGCTTGTGTTTCTCCTGGTAAACCGAAGAATGTTACAGACATGCCGTCAGGGATGTTTATATTGTTTTCGTTGTAATAAGAACTTCCGGCAGGCAATGCAATGTTTACAGTCTGGTAGCCTGCTTCAGCCATTGTAGTGAACAGGTCATTGTTCAGGGAATCACCTGCTTGCAAGAAAGCTGTATGGTCAGCATCAGGTACTTTGGCTGTTGTTGTAAAATCTATGACACCGCGTTTTGATTCCTTATTATAAAGAATTGCAGTATAAGATGTAAGAGGGGTCAGACCATCTATAACAATGGTGCCATCTTCCAGATTAGCAGAAGTCAAAATAATACTCTTTACTACAGTTCCGTTAGTGTCTATAATTTCGATGCGGTCAGCAGTGGAATTTGCAGGCCAGTATAGCGTTATCTTGTCATGGCTAACTGAGAATTTCTCAAAGATTTGCTCGGTACGAGTCTTGAATGAGAAATCGCTCATATATCCCCATTTAGATTCCGGAGTATTGGAAGAAAATGCCTTCATACGAATAAAATACTTGCTGTCACTGTATAAACCTTCCAAAGTGTAGGGAGATTTAGTGATAGATTTGTCTTCGCCGTATATAATTGATCCTTTGCCAGTTCCCATAGCTACATCATCGTATAAACTATCCAAACTGATTTCAATAATATAATATTCAGTTCCTGGAGTGGTAGACCATGTGAGTTCAGCATCTGTAGCATTAGCTGATACACTCATTTTGGGTACACTGAACAGTCTGTTATAAGATGAATCAGTAGTCCAGTCGTTTGCATCGTCACAAGATATAGTGGCGAATGCTGTCAGGAGCATGAATGCTCCTGATAAGGCTATATATTTTAGTTTATTTGCTTTCATAACCGTTGTTTTTATGATGTTAGAATCCATAAGAGTTCTGTAACGTTCCATTAGAGTCGGATATTGTAGTGGCTCCGATCGGGAATACGTGTCTGTTGATAACCGGAGTGTTCAAACCTGCACTGATGTATGGCAGATTATCCACAACATTGCTACCGGTTTCTTCGTTCTCAGAGCCCCAGAAGTTTACGCTTTTATAGTCAGTAGTGACTTGTGGCTCTTCGTACCAGCAGATACTTTCGGGATCAATTTCTCCCGGTTTGTCAGCTTTCATTTTATAGTATAACTTTTTAGGGGCTACCTTGATGAGTTCTTTATAAGCAGCTTTAGCCTCTTCTATTTTTTGTGAGAGTAATCCCCAACGTATCAAGTCCCATTTACGGATAGCTTCACCTGCAAATTCCCAGGCACGTTCGTCAACGAGTGCATTGAAAAATTCATCACCACTACTTAAACTATTGACATAGCTGATTGCTTCAGCTTTGTGTGTTTCGGCAAATGCGCGGCTGCGTACTTCTTCAAAAGCTTTTCTTGCGCTTAAGCCACATGTAGGTCCAACAGCATCAGCACCTTGAAGCTCATTCAGTGCTTCTGCATATAGTAATAATACGTCAGAATATCTCATGATAACATTGTTGATACCTGTAGCTACTTTGTCAGCGGATGCTCTTGCTGCATTCAGCCATTTGTCTGTCATCTTGCGGGGATCCCATTTTGCTAAGTATATACCAAATGGAGAATTTCCCTGCATTGTTTCAATAGTATTGCCATTATCTCCTTCTCTGATATCGAAATTGGCAAAAGTTAAATCACGGCGTTGGTCATTTTTATTAAAGCTCCAGAAGAAGGGAGCTGTAACTTTTACTTTACCACTTGAGTTACCTTTTGCTCCGTAGTAAGTTGTTTTTCCGTTGATGCGGACACCGATGGTATATCCCATTTCTCCGGAGAAACTTACGCCATGTGCTACTTCATATAAATTCTCCTGATAAGTCTGATCTAAAGTTAGCTGGTTCAGTAGATACCATTCGTTTTCATAAGAAGGGTTAAGCTTGTGATAACCGCTGGCAATAATGGCATCTAAGTGTTTCACAGCAAGAGTATAGAGCTCTCTACGTTTTTCTGTGCCCGGACGTTGTGTTGGATAAGTTGCATCGCAATCAGGCATATTTTCATAACCGGATTTAGAACTTTCGCGGATAGAATATCCGGCGTATGTCATGGCAATGCGGGCTAACAAGCCATGGGCAAATCCTTTAGTCATTTTCTCTGTAGTATAGCCGGAAGTTCCTGCCCAAGGCAGATATCCGATTGCTTCTTCCAGATCCGTAATTAGGCGTTCCATGATAACATCACGGTCTGTTTTGCCTAAATAGATGTTAGAGCCGTCGGTATTGGTGGTTTCAAACTTCATAGGTACATCTCCGTAAGTACGGATTAAATCCAGATAAAGCATGGCACGCAATGTCAGTGCTTCTCCTTTGAACATCAACATCTTGCTTCTGGAAGCATTGCCTTCGGCAATCAGTGCACTACCTTCTATACCTTCAACTACAATGTTGGCATTTTCAATGGCTTCGTACATACCTTTCCAGTTATTATTGAGTTTTGACCAACTCAACTGCGGATTGTAGTTGCATGTACCTCGTTCATTATTAGAATTAGAGTTGGTTGCACCCAATCCGTCTACCAATTCAATATCTGAGTTCATTCCGAAATGGATAGGTACTGACTGTACATAGGTTTCATCTTTGGTGAGACCGGCATATACCTTATTTAAGGCTTGTTGGGTGTAGGTGGTTGAATTGAATACAGCATCTCCGGTCATTTCAGAAGGAGAGGTTTGATCTAGGAAGTCGGAACAAGAAGTGAGAATTATCGCACCTATTCCTACTATTGCAAATGATTTAAATATTTTTTTCATAATTCTTCTCTGTCTTTAAAATTAGAATGTAACATTGATACCTCCTACGAATGAACGGCTCTTAGGATATGCAGCATAATCGATACCCGGGGTCATAGGGGTGCTTGTACAACAATCTACTTCAGGATCGGTGCCTGAGTACTTGGTAAAGCAATGTAGATTGTATCCTGTAACATAAATACGGATATTTTGTATATTCAGTTTGCTTACAAACAGTTTAGGTAATGTATAACCGATTGTAATGTTATTGACGCGCAGGAAAGAACCATCTTCTACAGCCCAGTCAACGAGTGGCATAACCGTAGCGGCAGCAGGATTCCAAATGCTTGATCCTGTATTTACTTCGTTCAGACGGTTGATAGTCCATGCTTCACCATTTGCTTTGATAGAAGCGCTGCTCAGCAAGTTGGTACCTGTTGAAGGATCAATCCAGGAATAGCGATTGGCTGAAGTAAAATGATCATTGATATTCCAGTTCTTGGATGAACCACTATAAAAACTTGATCCCAGTTTGGTTGCATTCACAATCTTGTTTCCGAGTGAGTAGTTAAAGAAAGCTGTAAAGTCAAAACCTTTCCAACGGGCATTCAGACCAAAACCTCCGGATACGGTAGGTACGGTATTTCCTAAACGTTCTTTCTTATACTCACCATCCTCATTCGCTTTCAACTTAATGGAACCGGGATATACTTTGCCACCAATAAGAGAGCTACAGTCGTTAACTCCTGCTTTCAGGGCGTAGGTTCCTTTTTCTGCGTCGAAGGTAAAATCATCAGCGGTATAGAAGCCATCTGTCTTGTAACCGTATACTTCGCCTAAACGTCCGCCTTCTTCCACTAAGAAGTCCTCGATACCTGCTGCGGCTGTTCCTGCCCAGCTACTGCTTTGCCAGAATGAACTGCCATTTAATTTGTCAATCTTGCCGCGGTTGTATGAGATGTTGAAATTGAAATTCAAGCCGAAATCTTTGGCATCCACTAATACAGCATCCAATTGGAGTTCTACACCTTTGTTAGATGTCTGACCCATGTTCTTGTATTGGTAAGAATAACCGGAACTGGAAGCAATAGTCGTTTTCATCAACAAGTCTTTCGTTGTATTCCAATATACATCAATAGCACCGGACAGGCGATTATTAAAGAAGCCAAAGTCAATACCGGCATTGCGTGAGACGGTTGTTTCCCACTTTAATCCGGGATTGGAGAGTACATTACCGTGTTTCAATACGACTGCTGTTGTTTCATCAAAATAGATACCTTTTTCGGAAGTTCCGGCAACCGAATAAGTGGTGTACATAGAACCACTTGGGATACGATTGTTACCTGCTGTACCATAACTCACGCGAAGCTTCAGATTGGATAACCATTCTTTGGCATTATTCATGAAAGCCTCATCGTAGATGCGCCATGCGATAGCTCCTGAGGGGAAATAGCCCCATTGGCTGCCTTTGGCAAATTTACTGGAACCATCGGCACGCATTGTGAATGTGAACAAATATTTATCCATCAGTGTGTAGTTGGCACGTCCGAAGAATGAAAGCAAGTTATCTTTAATGCCAATATAAGTGCTGGTAGGGAGCGCTGTTCCGTTACCGAGAGCAGCAAGAATTTCTTTAGTTGTTGCATCTTTACTGAAATCTACGGAGGTTACATATTTTTTTGTATCCTGAGAAGTAGAGACTTCATGTCCGATCATGACATTGAGCCGGTCACGTCCATTAAATAACTTCTTGTTTTCGTATGTCAATGTATTGGCATTTCTCCAGTTTTTATTGTCTGAATTTGTCAGATGCTTGTGGAAGACCACCATGACCGAATTTGGAGTTTGCTGTCGCTTTATATCCCCATACTTGGTCTGTATCATCAAATTTCCAGCCATATCCGAATTCACTTCTGAACTTTAATCCTTTCAACGGTTCCCAGTTTATACCTACGTTGTAGTCCTGACGGAATCTTCTTTGCTGTTTATAGGTTGCATCTACGCGCTCCAATGGGGTGTAACGCGCATTCGTACTGTTTTCATCATCCTCGGAATCTTCATTTAATGCCTTTACCGGTGCATGAGTGATGGCACGGGCTACTAATGAGTATGCTTTACTGCTTTCATTATCGGCACCCCCGCTCAGACCGTCTATTTTCTGTTGTATCAGACGGGCATTGAAATCAAGGCTTAACCATTTGTTGATTTCCGTATTGATTTTAGCATTGATGTTGTTTTTGGAGTATCCGGAGCCTCTCATGATACTCTTTTCATCATTACGTGCGTAGCTGATGTTGAATTTGGTAGATTTAGTACCGCCGCTTACGCTGATGTTGTATTGCTGTTGATTACCTGTACGACCAAATAATTGATCTTGCCAATTTGAACCTTCTTTGGATTTGTAGATTTCCAGATCTTTATATGCACCGTAAGATGTACCTGACTGATCCAATTCGTATTGATAAAGGCTGAATTCATACGGGTCCAATACACCTACTTGTTTGATTACGTTGCGGAAGCCATAAGATGCACCGAAGTTAACTTGTGTTTTTCCTTCTGCACCGGATTTAGTAGTTATAATAATAACACCGTTGGCACCACGTGCACCGTAGATTGCTGTGGAAGAAGCATCTTTTAGTACGTCTACAGATTGGATATCTGTGGGAGCAATATCACTGATACTGGATACCGGAAAACCATCTACGATATAAAGAGGCGAGTTATCTTGTGAAAGAGAACCACCACCGCGTACACGGATTTTGATATCTGCATCAGGTGAACCTTCAGTTGTTGTAATCTGAACACCGGCCATCTTACCTTGTAATGCTTCTGATGCGCTTGATACAGGTATAGATTCCAATTGTTTGGCACTGACAGAGGCGACCGATCCGGTCAAGTCTTTCTTTTGTACTGTACCATAGCCGATAACCACAACCTCTTCCAAAGCTTGTGCATCATCTTCCATAACAATGTCAACTTTAGTTTTACCTTTTAAGGCTATTTCCTGAGATTTCATTCCCACATAAGAAAATACTAATGTGGCATTGGCGGGAACATTAAGGGAAAAATTACCATCAATATCGGTAATAGTACCATTACCGGCATTTCCTTTCTCTACTACGGAAGCACCGATAACGGTTTCTCCCGTCTTGTCTGTCACAGTACCTGTTACGGCTACATTTTGCGCTGATACGCTAAGCGATATCACGGCTACTAAAAAGAATAGTAACGCGGCGCGCATGTTTTTCATCTTGTTAGACATTCTTTGCATGTTATTAATTTAGTATGATTTTTTTCGTTAGTGTGTTCGTGCACACTGTTAATTCTTTGCTGCAAATGTATAGGGATGTAAAAAGATAAATGTGTAATATCTGTTTTTAGGGTAGTATTTTTTGTTATTTGCTGTCTAATATGCTTTTGTGAATAACCTATATGATGTTATATAACAGAAAAGAGGGGAATTTATTGTTCCCCTCTTGACACTTTAACATATGAACGGCTCACTTAAGTCGTTGTCTCCATGTTTTTAATAACTATTTATTTTATTGCTCTTTTGATGTTAGGATGTACTCTTTGCCTGCACTTGTTTCAATATCATAGACGTAAGTCTGTGCATATTCCGGTATGCAATTTGGAGCATTAGCGGCAATTAATGGCTTGCGGATGCCCTGTGGTTGCAAAAGCGGGTTGTCGGACACTTTTTGCGTAGTTGGGCTCAATTTTTCCCCATTCAAATACAAGGGAGTCTGGGTGCGGATACGGAGTGTACCACCAATATTGGAGGCTATAACGGCGGTTTGTAACTTACCGTTTTCCCACTTCATTTCATTCACAGTAAATCCACCACGGCAACGGATACCTTTCAGAGTTCCTTCTTTCCATACGTCGGGCAAAGCAGGAAGAAGATGGATGGCACCGTCATGGCTCTGGACTAACATTTCGGTAATACCGGCAGCACAGCCAAAGTTACCATCAATTTGGAAAGGCGGGTGGGCATCGAACAGGTTTGGATAGGTGCCTCCATTTTGCCCCTTTTCGTCAGTGGTGGGGTGAAGTTGGTCTGTAATCAGTTTATAAGCATGGTTACCATCCAGCAGACGAGCCCATAAGCAAACTTTCCATCCCATCGACCAGCCCGTAGAATGGTCACCACGTCCAATCAAAGACTTCTTGGCAGCTTCAAACAGGACAGGGGAATGGTAGGCGCTGATCTGGCGTCCTGGATACAGTCCCCAGAGGTGAGAAATATGACGGTGACGATCTTTGGGGTTATCCCAGTCGTGCATCCACTCCTGTAACTGCCCCCAACGGCCTACTTGCATCGGTGCTAAATTATTGACAACAGTCTGCAGGCTGTCGGTGAAAGCGGTTGTTTCGTTCATTAGTTTGGCTGCGGAAATGGTGTTGTAGAAAAGATCGTAAACCATTTGGTTGTCCATAGTGGTGCCGGCAACAACGACAAATGTGCGTTGTCCATTTACTGCAGGACTATTTTCAGGAGAATAGGAGGGAGCAACTACTAACCAATTGTTCTCCGGTTCGCGTACCAAAAAGTCGAGATAGAACTCACAGGCACCACGCATCAAAGGATATGCTTCAGAGAGGTAGTTCTTATCACCGGAGAATAGATACCGATCCCAAAGATGCTGGCAGAACCAGGCATTGCAGGTAGGCCATACACCATAACTGGATCCATCGACAGCACCTGTACTACGCCAAATGTCTGTGTTGTGATGTAATGTCCAGCCGCGACAGCCGTACATGGCTGCGCTTTCACGTCCTTGTATGGCTACTTCTTTCACTAATTGCAGGAAAGGTTCGTGTATTTCGGGCAGAGAAGTGCTTTCGGCTGGCCAATAGTTCATTTCAACGTTGATGTCAGTGGTATATTTGCCATCCCAAGGAGCACGCAGTTGGTAGTTCCAGATACCTTGCAGATTGGCAGCCTGCCCACCCGGTTGAGAACTGCATATTAAGAGGTAACGTCCGAATTGGAAGTACAAGGCAGCCATCTGTGGATCGAAACTACTACTGAACTCTTTTACACGTACATCCGTCGGCTTATTGATCTGAGCATTACTTCCCAAATTCAGAGATACACGGTTGAAGTATTTCTGATATGCATTGATATGTGAAGCCTTACTCTTTGGGTAGTTCTTATTAACCTGTTTCAGATACTGTTGTGCGCTATTGAGGGCATCACCCGAAACGTCTTTATAATTCACGAAGTTGGTTCCGATGGAAACATACAGTATAACACTGTTTGCGTCTTTTACCTGTAGAGTGCTGTCTGATAGTATTTCCAACTTTCCACCATTATTTTCTATACGGGTAAGTGCGGTAAATTCTACTTTTCCTTCAATACCTTCATGGTCGTTGGCTTTTCCATTCAATTGCAATTCCTTGCGGGGGGAGATGCAACGTATCACGCTACTTTTATAAGGAGTACTATATTTGGCTGTGAATGAGATGCTTTTCTTTTGTGAAGCCGTCAGCCGGATCACTAATACCTGATCGGGGAAGGAGGTGTAGGCTTCTCGAGTATAAGTCACACCATTGGCTGTGAAGCGAGTGGTAGCAATTGCCTTTTCTATATCCAGATCGCGGTAATAGTCATTGTATTCATTGATACCGTCGAAGTCCAGATGCAGTGATCCTACGGTCTGATAAGGCATTCCATTGGCTGATTGCGAGCAAATGGTAGGGCCGCAAAGCTCCTGTGCTTCTTTGTTCTTACCTTCGAAGATGAGCTGGCGGATACGAGGCAGGGCATCTTTGGCTTTGGGGTTGGTATTGTTGTGGGGAGAACCGCCCCATACGGTTTCTTCGTTCAACTGGAACTGTTCGTGTACCGGGTCGCCAAAAACCATGGTGCCTATACGTCCGTTACCTAATGGCAGAGCTTCCACCCATTGCGTGGCGGGTTTGTCGTACCATAATTTGAGGGTTTGATCTTCCTGCTGTGCTTGTAAATTAGTTCCGGCACAAACAACTGTGAAGCATGCTAATAACCATTTCTTTATCATTGTTCTTCATTTTTGGTATTTCGATTGCAATGTTAGGCAGTTTAAGGCATTCTGAGGGGTAATAATTGGCTAAAAAGGAGTAAAAATGACGCAATACCAATTAGGAAGGAATAAAAGAGTGATAAGGTGGTAAGGTGATAAAGTAGCTGCGCTATATATCAAAGAGTCTTATCCCGCTATCACCTTATCACCCTACCACTCTATCACACTTTATTCATACCCCATAAGAAACGAATATAGCTCCCCTCTTATCTAAAAACTATTTCCAAAACCTCTTCAGCCTTATCTATAATATAATTCGGGTGGAAAGTTCCCAGTTCGGCACGCGGGCGGAATCCCCAGGTTACACCGCAGGAAGTCACTCGCATGAATGGCAGTCTGCATATCCACACCGGAATCTCCTACGTAGAGAACATCTTTTTTGGAAATCTGTGCTATCTTCAGGATATCATATACCACAGTAGGGTCAGGTTTCACATTGACACCTTCACGTTGGCCGAATACAGCGGTAAAGCGGATATTTGGGAAATAGTGGGCAATAAGTTTTTCGGTAGCCGCTTGGTACTTGTTTGAAGCAACGGCCACTTGCAAACCTTTGGCTTGCAGTTCGTCCAAAAGTTCCGTAATGCCGGGGTAAGGACGACTCTTGTCGGCATTATGCTGGTCGTAATAAGGGACAAATTCTTTTCGTACACGCAAAACATTCTCTTCCGTTTTCTCACCTTCGGGCAAAGCGCGTTCAAACAGCTTATTGATGCCGTTGCCAACCATAAAGTTGTACTCTTCTTCTTTGTGGGTGGGGTATCCTAATGCTGTTAATGCATGGTTTGTACTTTGTGCCAAATCGGCGATGGTGTTTAGTAGGGTTCCGTCTAAATCGAATATTACTAATTTCTTCATACTTCTTTTTCTTTAATGAACACAAAGATACGACATTTCGTTCAAACAACCTGTTGATACAGATCAAAAGACGGTAACCCTGCAGGGGAACTTAGGTTACCTTACAGTATAACTTTGTTAACCCCACACGGTAACTCCATTTACATATTGAGGTAAAGGTCGTTACATCCCGGGGTAAAGGTCGTTACATCCCGGAGTAAAAGCCGTTACATCCTGCGGTAAAAGCCGTTACATTATGTGGTAAATAGAATGTAAATGCAAGTCTCTGATAATTAGCTGTATAAGTATT
>ERZ773243.3408-NODE-3408-length-11309-cov-2.598010_pt1 | contig 11309 bp, 10 predicted proteins | sample MGYA00580520_ERZ773243 | MGnify/ENA primary metagenome ERZ773243 (study PRJEB29015, sample SAMEA2737747) | human gut metagenome | biome: human gut; feature: human-associated habitat; material: faeces | place: China | collected 2012 ... | reverse complement strand
AGGACTTTATTAAGAAAGAAAAAGAAGAATACGGTGAAATGATTGCAAGGGTGTAAATCATTCCGCTCCCTTTTTTGATTTGCAGGAAGGCTCAAGATGAAAAAACTGTTCAAAAACAAGATTTTCAAAGGTGTTGTCGGAACGATTTTATGTGTTTGTATTTTGCTTTTTGCGGCAGTAATCGGCATTAACGCATATATGATTTCTTTTTCTAAAAAGAATTTTGTTACCGTAGACGAATTAAAAGCGGACAGCTATGATTGTATTTTGGTACTTGGTGCAGGGCTTTGGAGCGGCAAGCCGTCGCCTATGCTAAAGGAAAGACTTGATTTTTCTCTTGAAGCATACAATAAAGGTTGCAGCGACAGATTCCTTGTTTCGGGGGATCACGGCACGAAAAGCTATGACGAGGTAAACGCTATGAAGGATTACCTTGTTGAAAACGGTATTTCGGCTGATTGCGTGTATATTGACCATGCAGGTTTTTCAACCTATGAGTCAATGTATCGGGCAAGAGATGTTTTCAAGGTCCAAAAAGTGCTTATTGTAACGCAAAAATACCATCTTTACAGGGCTGTGTATGTTGCAAGGCAGCTTGGCATTGAGGCTTACGGTCTTGACAGGGAGGAGCTCAAATATCCCGTCAAAAATAACATAAGAGAAGCGGCGGCAAGGGTAAAGGATTTCTTTTATTGTATAGCTGAGCCCGAGCCCACCTATCTCGGTGAAGAAATACCGATAAAAACCGCAAGTGCTTCGCTTACGGATGATAAGGTAAAAGTTTAATTTATATAAACGAGGGTAATGTATGTACGAAAATCCTAAATTCAACCAAAACAATGAAAAAATCCTCTGCGAGAGAAACGGCAAAAACTCCGATATGCTGATGGATATAAGAGTTAAAATTCTCAAAGCGGGCGAAACCATGACCTTTTGCGAAGCGGAAAATGAAACGGCTCTGCTTTTGATGGCGGGAGATGTCGATTTTGTTTTTGACGAAAAAACCGAAAATGCAAAGAGACGTTCTCCGTTTCTTGACAAGGCAACGGCAATTCATTTTGCAAGGAATAACACAGTAACGGTTAAGGCGAACGAGGAGTCGAGAATTGTAATTGAGCAAACTGATAACTCAAACGATTTCGGCGTTCATTATTATAAAGGCGAGGATATGACAGTTCAGCACTTCGGCGCAGACCAATGGGGCGGCACGGCCGACAGACAGGTGCTTACGGTGTTTGACTATGAAAATGCTCCGTATTCAAATCTTGTCTTGGGCGAGGTTTTCCACAAGCCCGGCTGCTGGACGAGCTATCCGCCGCATTATCATCCGCAGCCCGAGGTCTACTACTACGAATTTGATAAGCCGCAGGGCTTCGGCGTCGGCTTTAACGGAGACGATTGCTATAAGGTGGGTGACAAGGGCTGTCTTTGCATAACACCTATGCATACACATCAGCAGGCAGCGGCTCCCGGATATAAAATGTGCTATGTTTGGATGATAAGGCATCTTGACGGCGACCCGTGGAGAAAGACGAGAATAGACGCACCGGAGCACAAATGGCTTTTAGATGATAAATAAGGAGATAAAACTATGGCATATATGACTACCGCGCAGGCTCTCGTAAAATTCCTTGATAATCAATACGTTTCGTTTGACGGCAAGGAGACAAAATTCGTTGACGGAATTTTTACGATATTCGGTCACGGAATAGTTTGCGGACTAGGCGAGGCACTTGACTCCGACAGAGGCGGACTCACGGTTTATCAAGGCAAAAACGAGCAGGGCATGGCACACGTTGCCACCGCATTTGCAAAGCAGAATAATCGCAGAAAAATAATAGCCTGTTCTTCTTCCATAGGTCCCGGTGCCGCAAATATGATAACTGCCGCCGCAACGGCTACGGTAAACCACATTCCGCTTTTGCTGTTTCCCGCAGATTCCTTTGCGTCACGCCAGCCGGACCCCGTGCTTCAGCAATTTGAGCAGGTAAATTCGCTTGCCACAACAACAAATGACGCTTACAAGGCGGTCACAAGATATTGGGACAGAATTTCACGTCCGGAGCAGTTGATGTCTGCCATGATAAACGCAATGCGCGTTTTAACCGACACGGCAGAAACGGGCGCCGTATGCATTTCTCTTCCGCAAGACGTCGAGGGTGAAAGCTATGACTTCCCCGACGAATTTCTCGCAAAAAGAGTACATAAAATTACAAGAATCGTCCCCTCTCTCGACGAGGTTAACGATATAGCCGAAATTCTTTTAAACGCCGAAAAGCCGCTTGTTATCTGCGGCGGCGGAGTAAGATATTCCGAGGCGGGAGAAGCACTTGAGATGTTCTGCAAATCATTCGGCATTCCCTTTGCCGAAACACAGAGCGGCAAAACCGCCTGTCTCTCAAGCGACCCGCTGAACCTCGGCGGACTCGGAGTCACGGGTAATTCGGCAGGAAACGACATTGCAAAATGCGCCGACGTCATTCTCGGCATAGGCACTCGTTTTTCCGACTTTACTACCGGTTCAAAGAGCCTTTTCAGAAGCGACGCAAAATTTATAACCATTAACACTTCCCGCTTTGACGCGTACAAATTAGGTGCCGTAAAGCTCGTCGCGGACGCAAAGCTCGGAATAATCGCTCTCGGCAAGGCTTTGTCGTCTCACGAATACAGAACAAAATACACCGATGAAATCGCAAAGGCAAAAAAGTGCTGGAACGATGAGATGGAACGCTTTGCAAAATACAGCTACAACGAAGGCTTCACCACACTTATAAAAGCTCAGTACGAACGCTCCGTTCCGGAGTTTGCAGAGAAGTTCGGCACAATAACGCAGGTGGCGGCAGTCGAAAAAATACGCGAGATCATTCCCCACGACGCGATTTGCGTAGGCTCCGCAGGTTCTCTGCCGGGAGATCTCCAAAGGATGTGGACCTCGGACAGCAGATATTCCTACAACATGGAATACGGCTACTCCTGTATGGGCTATGAAATCGCGGGCGCGTTGGGTTCAAAGCTTGCAGAGCCGCAAAAAGAGGTGTATGCGATGTGCGGCGACGGCAGCTATCTTATGCTGCACTCAGAGCTTGTCACATCAATCCAGGAGCATAAAAAAATAAACGTACTGCTGTTTGACAACAGCGGCTTCGGCTGTATAAACAATCTTGAAATGTCAAACGGAATAGGCAATCTCGCAACGGAATTCCGCTTCCGTGACGAAAACGGAGATCTGCTCGGCGACCTTGTTCCTATCGATTTTGCAAAAAGCGCGGAAGGCTACGGAGTTAAAACGTACACGGCAAGAACTCTTGAACAGCTTGAAAATGCACTTCGTGACAGCCTTGATTCTAAGGTTTCGACGCTTATAGACATTAAGGTTTTGCCGAAAACCATGACAGACGGCTATGGCGCATGGTGGAATGTCGGCGTGGCGTCAACCTCCGACAACAAGGCAGTCAACGAGGCTTACAAAAATAAAAAAGAAAACGAAAGTAAAGCGAGGAAATATTGATATGCTTGATAAGAACAAAGTTAAATTAGGTATTGCACCTATCGCTTGGACAAATGACGATATGCCCGATTTAGGCTCGGAAAACACCTTTGAACAGTGTATTTCCGAAATGGCTCTCGCAGGCTTTACCGGCTGCGAAGTCGGCAACAAGTATCCGCGAGACGACATACCCGCACTCAAAAAAGCTCTCTCGCTTCGCAATATGCAAATTTGCAATGCTTGGTTTTCTTCATTTCTTCTTACGAAACCGTATGATGAAGTAGAAAAAGACTTTACAGACCATATATCTTTTCTCAAGGAGATGGGCGCAAGGGTTGTCGGCATTTCGGAGCAGAGCTACTCTATACAGGGCACCGATAAGTCGGTTTTCAAAGACAAATACATAATGAACGACGACGAATGGGCTCGCCTTTGCGACGGCGTAAACCGTCTCGGCAAGGTCGCAAAGGATATGGGCATAGCCCTTACATATCATCATCATATGGGCACAGTTGTTCAGACCGCCGCCGAAATAGACCGTCTTATGGAAAATACCGACCCAGAGCTTTTCAGTCTTTTATATGATTCGGGTCATCTTGCATACTGCGGTGAGGATTACATCGGCGTTTTGAAAAAATACGCAAACAGAGTAAAACACGTACACTTAAAGGATATTCGGCCCGAGGTAATAGATAAGGTTAAGAGGGAAAACCTCAGCTTCCTTAAAGGCGTGCGGCTCGGAACGTTCACGGTTCCCGGCGACGGCGCGATAGACTTCGGCCCGATATTTGATATTCTTGCGGACAGCGGCTACGAGGGTTATGTTCTCGTAGAGGCGGAGCAGGACCCTGCCAAGGCAAACCCGTTTGAATACGCGCTCAAGGCAAGAAAATACATTGCCGAAAAAGCCGGTCTTTAATTTAGCGGAGGTCAAGAAATGAGTTTTCAATTTATTATGCCGAAACAAATTTTTTACGGTGAAAACGCCTTATCGACCGCAGCAGGGCATATATGCGCCTTAGGCAAAAAAGCTCTTGTGGTTACCGACCCCATGATGGTAAAGCTCGGCAACACCGCAAAGATTACGGATATACTTGACAAAGGAGGCACTCGGTACGCAATTTTTGACGGCGTCATAAGCGAACCCACCGACAGGATTATCGAAGCAGGCTTAAAGGTATGGAACAACGAAAAATGTGACTTCCTGATAGCCGTAGGCGGCGGCTCGCCGATAGATGCTATGAAGGCGATAGGTGCGGTTGCGACAAGCGGCTGCTCCGTCAACGATTTTCTCGGCAAGGTAATTACCGTCCCCACGCCGCCAATGGTAGCAATACCGACAACGAGCGGCACCGGCTCGGAGGCTACGCAGTTTACAATCATAACAAACACGGAAAAGGACATAAAAATGCTCTTAAAGGGTGCGGTGCTTATGCCCGACCTTGCGATAGACGATCCGGCGTTTACCATGACCGCTCCGCCATCCGTTACGGCAGCTACCGGACTTGACGCACTTTGCCACGCAAGCGAGGCATACACATCAAGAAAAGCACAGCCAATGACGGATGATCTCGCTATCAGCGCGGTAAAAAGAATTTTCAAATATCTCCCCACGGCTTATCGCGAGCCCCAAAACATTGAGGCAAGAGAGCAAATGAGCCTTGCGGCTCTTGAAGCCGGCACGGCGTTCAACAATGCTTCCGTTACCGTAATTCACGGTATGTCACGACCGATAGGCGCGCTGTTCCATGTGCCGCACGGAATAAGCAACGCCATGCTTATGGCGGAATGCTTCGACTACGTTTGCGACGGCGCAGAAAAGCGCTTTGCCGATATGGCACGGGCAATAGGAAAAGCCGCAAGCGACGATTCCGACTCCGCCGCAGCAAGAAAATTCGTTGATGCCTGCAAGGAGCTTTGCGACATCTGCGGCATACCGAGCGTATCGGGCTACGGAATCGACCTTGTAGAATTCCGCAAAGCGATGCCGAAAATGGCAGAGGATGCCTTCGCATCCGGCTCACCGTCTAATACGATAAAGGATATATCCGTTGAAGATATATTGAAGATTTACGACAGACTTTGTAAATAATTTTTCGGATACAAACAGTATAAATCTCGCTGTTTAAATCATATTTCACTCAAAATTTGCCGACGGTACAATTTTGAAACAGCAGAAATCACCGGTTATACCTGTCAAGGCAACACGGGACGCAGGGTGATTTTAAATAACTATTTGTTGCCTGAAAGGTTATGTGATAATTATGTTAAAAATCGGCATCATCGGCGCAGGACGCATTGGCAAGGTGCATCTTGAGTCAATCTCCTACCACGTAAAAAATGCAACGGTAACCGCAATGGCAGATCCGTTTATGAACGAAGAAACCGAAAAGCTTATAAGAAGCTTTGGGGTTTCAAAGGTGACAAAAGACTATAAGGACATTTTGAACGACAAGGATATTGACGCCGTTCTTGTCTGCTCCTCAACCGACACACACGCCGCAATTTCGATAGAAGCCATAAACGCCGGAAAGCACGTTTTCTGCGAGAAGCCGGTTGACCACTCAATCGAAAAAATCCAAGCCGTCGCAGACGCTTTAAAGGAGCATCCGGATATTAAGTTTCAGGTGGGCTTCAACCGCCGCTTTGACCATAATTTTGCCGCTATACGCAAGGCTTATGACGACGGAAAAATAGGTGAAGCGCACATACTGAAAATTACCTCGCGCGACCCCGAACCGCCGAATCCCGCATACATAAAGGTATCGGGAGGTATCTTCCTCGATATGACGATTCACGATTTCGATATGGCGTGTTTCCTCACCGACAGCGACGTTGAAGAGCTTTATGTAAACTCCGCGGTGCTTGTTGACCCGGCCATAGGCGAGCAGGGCGACGTTGACACGGCAATCATAACCATGAAAATGGCAAACGGCGCTTTGGCGGTTATAGACAATTCGCGCAAGGCGGCTTACGGCTATGACCAGCGCGCCGAGCTTTTCGGCTCTAAGGGTATGGTTGCGACGAGCAACGACACCGTATCCTCGGCGGTAATATCAAACGCTGACGGCGTTACCGGCGAAAAGCCGCTCTTCTTCTTCCTTGAGAGATATATGGGCTCATTCTCCGAGGAAATGCGTCAATTCACAGAGGCGGTCATAAACGATACCGAGGTTCCCGTGGGTATTCACGCAGGTCTTCAGTCTGTAAAGATAGGTCTTGCCGCAAGAAAATCGGTAGAGGAACACAGACCCGTAAAGATTTCCGAAATACAGTAATATAAATTTTGAGAATAAATAAATCCCGAACAAAGGCCGCACATTTATAAGCCTACTGTTCGGGATTTTATTTTTAATTTAAGCGTTTAATCATCTTCTCCACGGATTTGCGGGATCGGGATCTGTCGGGTCCCAGCCGCGGCGACCGTCAGAGGCACTGATTTTAACCGCCGAGGGCTTCGGAAGAACAGTTCCTCCCCAGCTGTCATATATCATAACCGTTGTTCCGAGCGGACAGCAATCATATATCCACTTGGCGTCAGCAGTTGTAAGTCTGACACAGCCGTGAGAAGCAGCACTGCCGAGTTTATTATAGCTCCTGTAAAGGAGCGTGGAATTGTCCTTCTTTGAATACGGTACGGAGTGAAAAAGCACCTTACCGACTATTCTCGTTGAATACTGCCCGTAAACGTTGCCCTTAAGCTCCTTCCAGCGATATTTTGCCGGAGTGTTGAAAACTCCGACGGGGGTTAAGCCGTCCGTTCCCACCGAGCACACAAAGGCTCTGTCCGGCACGGTAAATTTACCGCTGTTATCCTTTGCATAAACCGTGATACAGTTATTCGTGCGATCAACCGCTATAAGATAAGGCGCATTGTGATTTACCGCCTGTGGGTGAAGATAATAGCTGTATAACGTACCGTTTGTGAGAGTATAGGCATTGCCGTCATAATATATGGGGCCGTTGTAATTTTTGTTCCAAACGCCGCCGTCAATGGCATTAAGAGTGTCACCGTAAACGTATGCACCGTTATAACCGAAATCTACAACACCGCCCGATACGACATACCAATCGTCACCGTATTTAATGAGAGTATTGGTGTCCCAGCGCAATATGCCGCCGTATACGTAATACCACGTGCCGTAATAATCGGTGAGTGTTTCCGCAGACCAATCAAGCACGCCCTTCCATACATAATACCAAGTATCATAGTATTTGGTAAGGCCTGTATAATCCCAGTTAAGTATGCCTTTTTCGACGTAATACCATGTATCGTAATACTTGGTAAGACCTGTATAATCCCAATTGAGTACGCCTTTTTCGACGTAATACCATGTATCGTAATACTTGGTAAGGCCTGAATAATCCCAGTTAAGTATGCCGTTTTCGACGTAATACCACGTGCCGTAATACTTGGTAAGACCGGTATAGCTCCAGTCGAGAACACCGTCCTTTACGTAATACCAAGTGTCATAGTATTTGACAAGCCCCGTATATGAGCTGTCCTTTTCGCCGTCCTGCATATAATACCACGTATTGCCTTCTTTTTTCAGTGAATCCTTTTCGGAGGCAAACGACGCCGTTGAAAATGCCCCGAGAAGTACCGATAGAAGCAGTATTATTGCCAAGATTTTTTGATATGTATTCTTCATTGTTCCCTCCGAGAAAAAATTTGAAAGGTAGCAATAAAATTATATCTTTATTAAATGCCGTAGTCAAGCACTTTCAGCGAGCATCATACAATCGTTTCATATTGTAATACAACAATTTGCTATTGCAAACCAAGGCTTATCGGTATATAATAACAAAAGGTATTCAACCTATAATTTAAAGTACAGGGGAGCTTGTTTTTGCAGGCTGAGAGGAAGTCATCAACTTCGACCCTTTTTCACCTGATGCGGATAATGCCGCCGTAGGAAGTCACCCGAAAAAGACTTGTTAAACGGAGCTTCGCATTTTGAGTGAAAAGCTCCGTTTTTTATTTTGTCAAAAATAAAAGTCGGACTGTGCACAAAAAAGGATGTGAAAATGCCCCGCGGGGAAAACGACGCGGCAAAAAGCAGGGGGAGCGCCCTGAGTTTTGTAATTTCAATGTTGCACCGTATGATGACAACACTGCTGCGATGGGAAGCCGTGTTCCGGCGTGAGAGGAGGCCAAAAAGCCTCGACCGATATAAAACTTTCTAAGGAGCAATTAAAATGAAAAAAAATCAGGTTAAAAAGCTTGCCCTTGCAGGTATGTTTTGTGCGGTAGCCGTTGTCGGCAGTTTATTCTCTTTCCCGGTATTCGGCAGTAAGTGTGCGCCGATACAGCATATGGTAAACATTCTCTGCGCCGTACTTCTCGGTCCGTGGTACGGTCTCGGCGTCGCCTTTGCGGCATCTCTCATCAGAAATCTGCTCGGGATCGGCAGCCTTATGGCTTTCCCCGGCAGCATGTTCGGTGCCCTCATATGCGGTCTCATCTATAAAAAGAGTAAAAATATTCCGCTTACTCTCGTGGGCGAGGTCGGCGGAACCTCTCTGCTCGGCGGCCTTTGTGCATATCCCGTAGCCGTATTGCTCATGGGCAAAAGTGCCTCGGAGGTAGCTTTTTACGCATATATAATCCCGTTCTTCATCTCAACCGCAGTCGGCTCGATTATTTCGGGAATTATTGTTTTCACGCTTAAAAAATGCGGCGTTCTTTCCAAAATGCAAAACGGGTTGAAATAAAGCCTTATATCAAGTCGTACCTTACGGTACAAAAAAATCGCACTTATATTATGAACCGAAAGGCCGTGAAAAAATGTTCGGAGAAATGCTGCAAAACGTCAGAAGAAAAAGACCGCTGATTCACAGTATAACAAATTTCGTTACGGTTAACGACTGTGCAAATATACTCTTGGCATGCGGTGCGTCACCAATAATGGCGGATGACGAAAGAGAGGCGGCGGAAATCACATCCGCGTGCGACGGGCTCTGCATAAACATCGGCACGCTTAGTTCTCGCACGATCCCCTCAATGCTTGCGGCAGGCAAAAAAGCCAACGAGCTTTGCCATCCCGTAGTTTTAGACCCGGTTGGCGTCGGGGCATCGCAATTCAGAACAGACACGGCATTTAAGCTTCTTAACAACATACACTTTTCGGTAATTCGCGGCAACATCTCGGAAATCAAGACATTGGCACTCGGAACAGGCTCCGCAAAAGGCGTTGACGCAGATATTGCCGACTGCTTTACCGAGGAAACTCTCGATAAAGCGGTAGCATTCGCAAAGAGCTTTTCGGAAAAGACCGGCTCGGTAATTGCAATTACCGGAAAAACAGACATCGTAGCCGATAAGGACAGGGCTTTTGTAATAAGGAACGGTAACGATATGATGTCACTTGTCACGGGCACGGGCTGCCAGCTGTCATCACTCACCGCCGCATTTATCGCGGCAAATCAAAACGACATACTGACAGCGGCGGCGGCGGCCGTCTCAGCTATGGGGCTCGCAGGCGAAACGGCATTCGGCAGGCTCTCCCCTCTTGACGGCAACGCTTCATACAGAAATTACATAATCGACGCTGTCTGCAATATGACACCGCAAGGATTGAAAGAAGGTGCAAAATATGAAATGCGATAAAAAAAATATGCTTCTCTACGCCGTAACCGACCGCGCTTGGGTCGGCAAACAGACGCTTTGCGAACAGGTAGAATCGGCATTAAAGGGCGGCTGCACCTGCGTTCAGCTCCGTGAAAAAGAGCTTTCCGATGCGGAATTTCTTGAGGAAGCGGTTAAAATACATGAGATATGCAAGCACTACGGTGTACCGTTTATCGTCAACGACAATGTGGACATTGCCGTCAAATGTCACGCCGAGGGAATTCACGTAGGCCAAGACGATATGAAGGCCTCCTGTGTTCGCGAAAGAGTCGGCGACGATATGATAATAGGAGTTTCCGCACATACCGTTGAAGAAGCCGTCGAAGCCGTTAAAAACGGTGCCGACTATTTGGGAGCGGGCGCGGTTTTCGGATCCTCGACAAAGCAAAATGCAGGCGCAATGAAAAAGGAAACGCTCAGAAGCATCTGCGAAGCCGTAGACATTCCCGTTGTTGCAATCGGCGGAATCAACGGCAAAAACTTAAAGGAACTATCTCACACGGGAATTGACGGTGTTGCTCTTGTCAGCGCGATATTTGCGGCAGACGACATTGAAAATACGTGTCGTGCGCTTCGCAATCTGACGGAGGAAACGGTGAAGTCAAAATGAAACTAAGCGGAGCCGTATTCGATTTTGACGGCACTCTTTTTGATACAATGTCGGTATGGGACACCGCAGGAGAAGATTATTTAAAGCAATGCGGCAAAGCCCCGAGAGAAAACCTCTGTGAAGTGCTTAAGCCCAAGAGCCTTTCGGGGGCAGCAGAATATCTCAAGAAAAATTACGATTTACCCTTATCTGTAAACGAAATAGTCGACGGCGTAAACAAAACGGTGGGCGACTTCTATCTCTGCGAAGCACAGCCGAAGAACGGCGTACGAGAATTTCTAACCGCTCTTCGCGAAATTAACGTGCGTATGTGCATTACGACAGCTGCGGAACGAAAGCTCACAGAGGGCGCACTTAAACGATGCGGCCTTTTTGGATTTTTCGAAAAAATATTCACTTGCGGAGAAGTCGGGCACGACAAAAACGACCCGTACATATATTGTGAGGCGCTGTCGTTTCTCGGCACAAAAAAAGACGAAACGCTTGTTTTTGAGGACGCATATCACGCCGCAAAGACGGCAAAGGGAGCGGGTTTTTATGTGGCAGCGGTCTATGACAGCCGCGAAAAAGCTCCCGAAAAG
>ERZ773243.3401-NODE-3401-length-11326-cov-11.534558_pt1 | contig 11326 bp, 10 predicted proteins | sample MGYA00580520_ERZ773243 | MGnify/ENA primary metagenome ERZ773243 (study PRJEB29015, sample SAMEA2737747) | human gut metagenome | biome: human gut; feature: human-associated habitat; material: faeces | place: China | collected 2012 ... | reverse complement strand
CCTCCTCTGCCGCTTGACAAGGACGGAGCGGGGAGCAGGACAGCGGTGAGAGCAGGTGTTTCGTTTGTGTTTCGGTTTTGAACAGGTGATTGCAAAACCGGCAAACCTATGGTACAATAAAACTACAGACCGATCAAAAGCCGCCTTGGCGTCGAAGATACAGCCGTTTTTGCGGCTGCTTTTCTTATATTTGGCTGCTTTTTGCCGCAGACGGCGTTTTCAGATCACACCAAATGCTGGAAGGAGATTTTTTCTATGGAGGTGAGTCACTTCTTCAGGACATGACCGCACGCGTTTTGCAGCGCCGGAAACGGACGGTGACGCTTATGGCTCGCCCCGTCTATGACGCGGCGGCCCTCCGCGCAGGGAGCTTTGGGATCGGTCAGATCAACGCATAATAAAATATTATAATTTAAGGATGTGTTATTTTGTTACTCTCGGGGAAAAGTCTGAAACATGACTTCATCCGTTTTGTCTCCGCCACGATGGCCTCACAGGTCGTGTTCTCGCTCTACTCCATGGTCGACGGGCTTATGGTCTCGATCGGTGTGAACGAATATGCCATGAGCGCCGTCAATCTCGCGATTCCCTTCACCAACGCGCTTTTTTCCATCGCCGTGCTCTTCGCCGTCGGCTCGTCGACGCTCATCGCCATTTTCATCGCGCAGGAGAAGCGGCGCGAGGCCAACGCCCTCTTTTCTCAGAATTTTGCCACGCTGCTGACCCTTGGCGCGGTCATCACTGCGCTCGTGCTGCTCTTTTTGGAGCCGTTTGCGTACCTTCTCGGCGCAGACGAGATCACACTTGACTATGTCAAGCAGTATATTCTCGGCATCGCGCCGTTCAGCGTGTGCTATCTGGTGTCCTACAATCTCGAAGTGCTCGTCAAGACAGACGGCTATCCGCGCTACGCGCTCTTCACGGTTATCGGCGGATGCCTGACGAACTGCGTGCTTGACTATATCGCCATTTTTCACCTCGACATGGGCGTGTTCGGCGCGGCGGTCGCCACGGGCATCTCGCAGCTCGTGACCTGTATCTCGTACTTTGTCCACTTTTTCAGCAAGAAGTGCACGTTCCGGCTGTGCAAATTTCGCTTCGACCCTCACCTTTACGCGCGCATCCTGCCCATCGGCCTGTCCGACGGCGTGACAGAGTTGTGCACGGGGCTGATGATCTTCCTCTTCAACCGCACGGTGCTCAAGTGCATCGGCACGGACGGCGTCGTGACCTACACGGTCATCGCCTACGTGACGACCATTGTCATTAACCTCATGGTCGGCATCTCGCAGGGCTCGCAGCCGCTTGTGAGCTATCACTACGGCAAAGAGGATCACACGGGCTGTCAAAAACTTCTGCGCTACGCGCTCACGACCGTCTGCATCTTCGCGCCGGCGCTGTTTCTGCTCGTCTTTTTCTTCGCGCCGCAGATCGTGCGCACGTACCTTTCGCACGCGGGCGATGAGCTCATCGCCTACTCCATCGGTGCATTCCGGCGCTACAGCGTTTCGTATCTGCTGCTGGGCTTCAACATCGTCATCGGTGGGTTTATGACCGCCATCGAGCGCCCCGTGCCCGCTATTTGTATCTCGGTCGGCCGCGGGCTGGCGCTGCAAAGTGCCGTGCTTCTTCTCCTCGCGGCGATCTTCGGCGGCGACGCAGTGTGGTATACGCCGATCTTCTCCGAAGCGTTGTGCCTTGTCATGTCGCTCCTGTTCCTGCGCAGCTACCGCAGACAGACCGATATGCAGGCGTGAGTCCCCGCCCAGTGCGATAAAATAAGAGAAAATAAAATGGCCCTGGAAGCAGCGCTTCCAGGGCCTTTTGGCATCCCCGACCAGACGCTAACTGGCGGACTGACGCTTAGAAGCCAGCTATCTCATTTTATGCCGTGCAGTACACCGTCATTTACTGCCGGCCGGTTAGTTCCGCACAGATCACTTGAAAACAAAGATTTCTTCGATCGGCGCTTCGACAACCCTTGCAATATCGATCGCCAGTTTAAGTGAGGGATTGTACCGTGCCGTACACTGGCGGCTCGATTTTGCTGTTCCAAAATCAATGCTTGTGAAATCCGTGAAGATTTTCGCCGCAAGCCGAACGCACTGCACCATCCGGTGATTTACCGAAGCGTGAAGCCATTGCACCGGGATGTGGTATATCCCACCGTTCCGCATGACCTCACACAGAATGATGAAGCCGATAGGGTGCTGCTGTGAACAGGGCATCACGGGCAGAAATCTGAGCGGATTTGCGGCACGGCAGATTTTTCATTGACAAGTAAACCGGCATTATCATCACTCCTTTTGATACCGTGTCATTCCGGACTGCAGCTGCTCCACTGACACTCGAACTTCTTTCCACCGGCCATCCTCTGTGTCGCAGCCCCGAAGAAGCAGGCCGTCACTGTCCCAGCGGACAAACTCAATATCGTCAAACCGGGTATCGTCCGGGTCAACGATGTGCCGCAGATCCAGCCAACGCTCCGGGGGCTGGGGCTGGAGTGGGCAGGAAAAGTCCAGCACGATAGTGGAGTAGGGGCAGGCCCAGATGTAGCCAGTGACAGCCAGCAGATCCGTGCCGGGGTCATAGTCCGCACCGGTCCAGATGAACACTTCTTCGGCTTTCTGGCCCTCCTCCGGGTGGACACAGGCTGGGACATAGTGCATCTCCTGTCCGCTCTCCACCTCCAGGACGCTGTATCCATACAGTTCTGTGCGGAAGATCAGATAGTGCTTTCCGTTGCGGTGGCGAAACAGGGAGCAGAATTCACCATCCGTGTCCAGATTACGCCAAGCATATCGCACCTTGCCCTCATTGTCCAGCAGTTCGCTCTCGCTGCCGCAGAGATGCAGATCGCCGTCATAGGTGTAGGCTTTGGAGCGGATGGAATACCCATCCGTCAGCGGAAACTGCTCATCTTGCTGAGAAGATCGGTTCTCCGGTGTAAACATATCATCATACTGCGCCCGCCAGTCCCGATAGCGTTTTTCATAGGCGATGTTTTCAGTGCTCATTGAGATACCTCGCCAATTTCTTCTCCAGCAGTTCTGTCATATCATTACAGAGGCGTTTTACCTTGTCCTGCTCATGGGCGTAGTACCAGATGGTTTCCTCTCCGGGGCGGAGCAGGAGCTGGTCGCCGTCCGCTTCTTTCCAGAACTCGCCCAGCACACAATACCGCTCTCCATGGATGGTCAGATCAAACATCCCGGAAAGGGTAAGGATCACGCCTGTGGATACATTGATGCCTGCGGTCAGCAGGAAAAACTCCCGCACCTGGGACGGGAGCGTGAAGTCCAGCACGCTTTCTTGATTCCCGATCTGCTCCTCCGTGGCGGCAGGCTTGATCTCATCAGAGGTATCCAGCACCTTTGCCAGCGCCTTGGAGAACTTGGGGTATCGGCCAAACAGCTCCGGGTGGCTGGCCTTGAATTCCTTTTGCTTTTCCCGCTGCACTCGCTCCTGCTCCTTGCAGAAAGCGTCCAGTTCGGCCAGATACCGCTCCTGGTAGAGATTGCTGGCTTCAAATGCTAAGCCGCTCTTTTCCAGAATGGCGATGGCTCCCTTTTGGCTGCCAAACACCGGGACCCACTGAAAACCGTGTCGGCAGGGCTTCAGTTTCAGAAATTCACCCCGACTCAGCAGGGCTTCCAACTCCGTCTCATGTTCGTCCCACCAGTTCTGCCAGGTTTCAGGTGTTTCCCGTCCCTCAGCCAAGTCCAGGAGTTTTTCAGTCAATGATTCTTTGTTCATGGGTGTCCACGCTCTTTCTCTGCCATTACTTCCACATTACTCGGTAGCACAAAGCTCATTCATTTTCGGAATCAGTAATTTATCCATCCACTGACAAACAATCTCAAAGGTATTGTTAATTTTTCCTTCATTTCCTATATCGAGATATATTTCATTGTCTCTTAAACTGTAAAACAGCGGTTGTGTGTTGATGTCTGGTTTGGCGTAACCATAAGGGTCGTATGGACGGATGTTGATTATATAGCAAACCTCTATGCTTATGCTATCCTTTGTGTTCCCTCCAAATGAGGAAAACGCAATCATATAGGTGAAATTTTTGCTGTGCCTCGTAAGCGTTTTGTCGGATTTTTTATACTTAAAGCCTAAATGTCCGTACTTTCCTTGCAACTTGCCTCCAAGTATTTGCATTGCTTCGTTAAAGTTCATTGTGCCTCTCCATTTTTCATCGTAAAAATAGATCATGATACTTGTGATTCCATGACTTCGCCATCATCATTGATATAAGTATAATGAATAAAATCCTCATCCACAAGCAGCAGGCAGGGGCTGAAAACCTCCCATTCATCATAATCGCGCAGGATGTCATCATATTTCCCGAATATGAAGATTTGAAACAGTGCCTCTGTTCCCATCAAAAAGCACAGGTAAACATTTTCGTGTGGGTACGGGCAAACTTCCTGGATTGACAGTTGCCCCGGCTGCTCAAAATCAAGCTTTGAGAGGAAGACTTCAAGTTTGAGTGCCTCCGCTTCATCTGCATACCGATATTTTTGAGAAAAATATTGGATACTTTTCGTGAAATGGTTCTTGTATTGCTGTATCTCTGCTCTTTGCTGTTTTACTTTAAGCTGCCGCTTTTTTCTGAACCAAAAGCTCTTTTCTCTCATGATCCATCGTTCATTCCTCCGTTTCAAATGGCGCAGGAATTCCATCAATCCCACCAGAAGTACCAAACTTTGGACTGCCAAAGAGAATCTGCCAAAGCCCCAATTTCATCAAAGTTTTGATCCATGTCAGGGCATAAACCATACATTTCTACTGCCAAATCCATAGCCTTTTCCTTGCCTACAGGAGCAGGAAGCAACAGCTCCAGCTCATCATGGCTCATAACCGCAGGCACTGCACCATACTGTTCAAACCAGTATTTTGTTACAGCCATCAGCTCTGGTGTATCCGGGCAGTCATTCCAGTTGCCAAAGGGAAGATATGCAAAAATCTCCCACGGATTCTTTACAGGAATTTTTGCCAAAATGACAGGATAGGTCATCTCAGTATCATCGTTCCAATAGCTAGAGAAGCGGCTATTTTCAAAGCCACCTTCCATTGCTCCCAAAACATCCTCTTCCCAATCCATATCATCATCTGCTGCGTCTTCCTTGCGCTGTCCAACCATTTCCTTCAAAACAGCCTCTGCCTCCTTTACAGGAGCAGTCAGCAGCTTTTTGCGATACTCCTCTACTGCTTTCAGGTCAAACTCATAGCAATCGTCATTTTCAGGCTCAGAGTTCATTACCAAGCACTCTAACAGAGTTTCATCATCAGCTCTAATCAATACAGGCACAAAGCCCTTTTTAATGCCTTCTCGCTTAGCATAGCTATACGCAGACATAATGGGGTCATCATCTGCCATAGACGGAAAATAGGTGCATTCACAGTCCAGATATTCCATAAGAGCATCCGCCACCTCAGAAGGCTCCAAAGTATCCTCATCAAAGCTCTGTCCCTGCCAATTAGCAAAGCGTTCATCAATCACCTTTGCCATAGTCTGATAGTAGTCCTCGTCAAAGGGGATAAACAAATAGGCTTCGTCTTGAAACTCCTCAGAATGATATTTTTCTGCGCCAAAGAAGCTAAATGCATTATCGTCAATATCGGCAGGATAATAGGGGCTATCGCCCTCTCCGTAATAATAGCCAGCAAAGGCACGTCCTTGCTTATTAAACATCACAGAAAACAGACAGTCATCCAGCTCATCACGAATAAACTCTCTCAGGTCTACACTAGCTGGATCAGTCTTAACCTTTTCTACTACATCACTGTACTTAGCAAGAAAGTCTTCGCCCATCAAATCATGCTCCATGCACCAACGCAGATAAATAGCCATGTGGTTATAGGCATTGATTGGGGCAATAGGCAGTTCCTTTTCCTCAATGCTCTCAATGTGATAATAAGCATCGTCCATCTCGCCGTCAAAGTCTTTATCAGAAATGGTTCCACGAGTGATAGCATTTTGGCGGGTGGGGTTTACCACAAAGCTAATACCGTTCATTTTGTCCAGCAGTGCATCTGCATCATGAGCTATTTTGTACTCCATCTCATCTCGGTAAAGAGGAATAACCTGATAGAAGTTAACATCTTCACCGCTTGGCAAAGTGCAAACCTCGCCGCCATCCTCCACATCCTGAGGTGCAACAAGAATTGCAGCACAAAGCTTTGTATTTTCAGCAAAGTCATTTTCATTATCCATTGTATGGCCATAGCCTAACCATGTATCGTTGGCAATTGGCAAACGGGCCAAGGATTTCAGCAGGCGAATAGGCCAATACCACTGTTCATCCTTTATAGATTCCTGATCCAGTTTCCAGTTCGTAGGCAGAGCGATGGCCAGCTCTGCACGCTCCAGCTTGTATTCCGCCAGTTCATCAGGCACATTCATCCTGTGTGCGCCCATACCCATAGTTACCAGTGTGTAATAATCACGCTCCTCAGTAGGCGGTACAATGCAAATATCAACATGAATATCTGGGGAAACAAGCTCGTGGAACACATTATCAACCTTGCCAAAATATTTATCTATATGTTCCTCAATAGTATCCATCTCAGATTCTGTGTAGACATCTGGCTGGCTAAATTTTTCCTCAGCCTCTGTTTCAGGCTCGTTATCCTGTGTATCCTTTAAGGTTACAGAGCCTGCTTCTCTACGGAAAGTGTGGAAGCTGGCCCAAGGAACATCCGTACCTTCAAAGAACTCTTTAGCCATGTTCAACGCACTTCTAATATCCCATGCAATAAAGTCCACATAGCCACAGTAAAGACCAGTTGCACCACCAGTAAGAGTAAGCACATCAGGACCATCATCCACAAGGAATACTTCCTCTAATTTATCACGAAAATCGAAAATCTTCTGACTGCCTTCCTCCTCACGCAGTGTATCCAGCGGATAGCAGAAGAAGCCTGCTACCACACCGTCAGCATGAAGATTATCCATATAATCATTATCAGCACTCAGATACCCATTAATCAGCGGTACACAATTGGTAGAGCCAACCATTACATCAAGACGCCAATCAGCGTCAGTATCTTCATTTGGCTTCATCTGATAGCCAAGGTAGTTTTCCAAATACGCCTCTGGGTCAGTTGACAGCTCCAAGCCCAATTCCTTAAGCTTATCAGGAAGCTGAGACATAAGAAAATAAGGCTCCGCCTTAGTTTCATCAAGTACATCAAAGCTTTCGATATAGCGCATATGGGGGATTTCTCCCAGCACCTGGTCGGTAAGCGTAGTAAGCATCCACCATACTCTGCCCTCGTTTTCTTGAAGCATTGGCAGCAGCTTTTCACAGTAAGCAGAGATAGCAAAGCTATTTTCACCCTTATCCTCCAGCCAAACCAGTACGTCATCTCTAGAAATTTCCCAGCCATCATCTGTACGCAGGCCTATGTTCTGCATAGGCTGACGACCAACTAAAATATTCCAGTGCTCTAAAACCTCTTTAGGAGCATGTTTTTGGAAGTAAACCAGCTCAAACAAATTGACCTTGTCTCCCTCAGGCGTAAGGATAAGCTCGTGCTTTTCACCATTAAAGCCCATCTCGAAGGAAACTTCATCAAACACATTATTCAAAGCGTCCTGCATATGAGCCACAATCTCTGCTCCACGGGTGCGGTCCTTGTCTTCATCCATCATCTGGCGCAGCTCTGCTTCCATCTCAGCAAAGGTCTCCCAAAAAATTTCGGTTCGCTCTCTAAAGCACATTGCAAATCTAGGCAAAGAAATACCCTTTTTGCAAGACTCAATAAGCTCCTGGGTATCCTCGTCACCAGGACGAGCCTCTAACGCCTTTTCAAAATATCTTAAAGCACGTCCCTCCTGATCAAGATAGTAATAAGCATAACCCATACGGAAATTCCAGCAGTGGTCACCTGCAAAATATTCCTCATGAGGCTGCAGCAGGGCAATAGCCTTTTTGAACAGCTCCCTATCACTAGGAGCTGCCAAATTGTTATAGGCACGAGCCAGCTCGCTGTCCATCTCAGGGGTACGCTCCTCCGCAGGGATGGTCTCTAGCGCATCAACGATTTTTTGGTACTCTCCATTTCCGTTCCAACTTTGGCATTGTTGTAAAATTTCCATATCCGTGTCCTCCTTTTGTCTTTAGTAGCAGATATAATATTTCTTCATCGCCACACTCAGTTCAATGAATCTTTAACAGCACCATTGGCAAGAGGTAATATCTCCTCTAATTTTTTAGCAAGAGCCTCTACAATAGCGTGACAAGGATTTTCGTAGCCAACAACCTCTAGCTTTTGCAGCTCTACACAATGCAGTGTTCCAAAAACACTTAACATATAGCTCGTCAGCTCTGATATTTTTTCGTAGCCTTCCATATTATCAATATCCGTATGCCCTTCCTTTGCCGTCATAAGGCCAATAATACCCACAGCTACAGTAAAAGCTCCGCAACAGGATTGCTCTGTCTGCATACCCAATCCCATCACAGAAAACATCTTGCGAGTTTCCTCTGATAAATTAAGATTATAGTATTCATTGCAGGCTTTAAACATAGCCTCAGCACAGGTAAGCTCTGTACCAATATGATAATGATTTACAAGTTCATAAAGTTTTAATTTTTCCATTCAATAACTCCAATACTATCCATTTACACTCCACATTATAAAGCTAAGATATACGACTAAAAACAACTCAACCTTATTATCGCTCTATAGAAATCATAGTCACCATTTAAACTATTATTTTCATTTACTATTGGTTTACTGTGTGGTGAACATGGCAAAAAACCTAAGAATATTCCCATTCCTCCACATATATTGCGTCCACCATCGCCACCACAGGTGGTAAGTCTATCAGCCTGCACCACTTCACGCACATAGGGGTCATAGGCAATCGAAAGGCCAAAGAAGTTTGGTTCCTCCATATCATAAGGTCGGTTCTCATCCTCATCCATATCCTCAAACCAGTGCAGACGCATGGAATAGTCCATTCCATCCCCCCATGGAAACAGTGTCCTACATCCACCGCCACACAGGTAAGCCCACTCGTCCGCTGTTGGTAGCGAAAGTCTCTGCTTTTCCAGACAGACAAGAAGCTCATCGTAGTTTGTGTGGTTATAAATCCAAGTCTTAAATCCATCTTCCGTCCGTTCTATGCGAGCCGACTGATGCAAAGTAAGACTGCTGCTGTCACTCCAAGCAAAATCACGGAATTCCTTCAGCCAGTCAGGGTGGGCAGTCAGCCTGGGATCGTCCATCTTGACCGGCTCCCAGCACAGTTCCTCCAGCTCCCGGCCCACCAGCATGGGGCCAATGACCGCCTGCCGAACGGGAGCCATGCTTTCCCGGATCATCTCTTCCGGGTTCTGCGGTTCCATCTCCCACTCCTGGAACAGATAGTCCAATTCCTCCCGGCGCTCCTGATTCAGTCCCTCGGCAAACTGCTCCCAGCCCAGGGTGACGGTATCGCCGGGGACAAAGACGAACTCCCGACCATCTTTCTTGAAGATGCCGGTGGTGCAGCTCTGGCCCCAGCGGTCAAAGGTATGTAGACCGAGAAAGGTCATATCATAACGAGCAGCCAGGCTTTCCATCAGCGCCTGCTTCTCGGTGGTATCCATTTGATTGAATTGGGGACGGGACAGTTTTTCGTTCATGGAAAGTCCTCCTTCGATTCGTTTTGCGTGTTCCAGCAGATAGCTCTGACCATCCTGCTTGGCCCATTCCAAGTATTGTGGAAGCTGGTCGGAATGGATGGCATCCAGTGAAATCAGAACGGCGATCCGCTGGTATTCCTGAAGTTCAGGAGAGTAACAGTTGCGCTCCCAAAACAGCGGAGCGAACTGTTCCACACAGTCAGGACGCAGAGCGGGCATCGCCAAAAGCGCCCGCCGGCTCACATATTCATTAGGGTCCTTTGCGAAATCCAGAATTATATCCCTGACTTCCTGACTACATGAGCATTCCGGCAGATAGGCGGCAAACTGCCACTTGGCCTCATTCTCATTGGAGGCTGCGGCCCTGCGGCAGAGGCACTCAAACCATTGTGGATGGGAAGTGGTCTCCTGTATAAATCCCTCCGCTTCGTTGGCCCTGGCAATTAAATAGACCATCTCATCCAGTAGGACGCTGTCTGCCGTTTCTGCATCCATTTGGGTCAACACATGGCAAAAGGCACTGTAAGTATCATTCCAGTATGGATAATCGACTTCCCATTCACCGCCGAGTTCCTCGCTGGTTTTGCCGGGATAAGTGGCTTCCTGCCATTGATGGAATTTGATTGCCTGCTTCAGCAGGCGTTCACGAATGCCCTTTGCCATGTGCTCACCTCACGATTCTCCGCACAGTTTTCCGATCTCCAATGCCTGCTCCACAAGGCTCAGGAGCAGACTGGAAAAGCTATTTGCGATCTCCTCCAAATTGGAATAGTCGCAGTTATAACCCTGGACTCTGCCGCTCTCCAAGTCAAGGAATACGATACTTCCATCACCCAAACCGCCAATAGGAAATACAGGACCATGCTCACATTCGCTCATGTAGTCCACAAAGGCATCCTGAAATGTGGGGTAGGCTTCCTCCAATTCCTTTAGTGTGAAGATCCACGGCTCAGCCAAATAGCAGCCGCCGAAGTTCAAAAGCAGCCAGCGGTACTCTGCCGGAATGGGAGCATATCTGCTTTCAAATCGTTTCACAGCATCCTCTGGTTCCGGGAAGATACCCTTTGTGAAGGGGCTTGCTTTATAAGCAGTTTGAATTTTACTGCGGTATTTTTCCAAATTCATGTCATGCATTGTGTTTCCCTCACAGAGCATCCAGATTTTCCTGTAGATCGCCCTGCATCAAGTGTTGGGCAATGGCCCGGTTCAATTCCTTATGGGGGTGATAAGCGGCCTGCTCTACATCGTGCAGGCACTCCTCCATCAGTGCCTCCGGAGAAATGCCTTCCTGTTTTCCATAAAGGTGACCGAAGGCATAGCACACTGATTTGAGAAAGCCAAAAATATAGTCGTGATTTCCACGCATACTGGGTAGGTCATTGAACGAGCCCATACCTCCGTATGCCCGAAGGTGGTGGGAAACCTCCCGCCGCTGGGTCCAGTCCTCAATATCCCGCTCCAGCCAGCCGATCCAGTTTTTGAATTCCGGGTGGTCTGTCTGTAAAATCGACCGCAGACAGATCAGAGCCTCCGTATAAATATCGGTCTGTTTCATAGGCCATCGCCCCCCAAAATACCTCCATAGAGAACACCGTTTTTCCCGAGGAACAGCATCTGGCTGCGAAGTAGGCTGCACTGCTCCACAGCGACCTTGTTTCCGTCACAGGTGGGAATAGCCTCCT
>ERZ773243.3393-NODE-3393-length-11352-cov-3.605116_pt1 | contig 11352 bp, 10 predicted proteins | sample MGYA00580520_ERZ773243 | MGnify/ENA primary metagenome ERZ773243 (study PRJEB29015, sample SAMEA2737747) | human gut metagenome | biome: human gut; feature: human-associated habitat; material: faeces | place: China | collected 2012 ... | reverse complement strand
TATTTGTTGTCAGCAGCCCCCGTTTCGTGGTCTGCGTGTAGTTCCTTGTAAACTGGCCTAATAAAACGATTATATATATTTAAAATCATACGTCTGGAACAGGCATTTCCACTTCCTCCAACTACAAGGAAAGCCTGTATCCAGGCGTATTTTCGCTTATTAGGGAAGGTCAAGTATCATTTTAGACACGTTATGGTCCATAACCATTTACCTATACGTCCATATTCGAAAGAGAGTTGGAACATTTTTGGTGGGAATGGTAAAGTAATGTCAGAAAGAAACAGAGAGCTTCAAGAGGTTGGGTTTCAGACGCTGAAACAAAATGAAAAGAAACAGACAAATAGAACTTCTGAAGAAGCAATCTCTGACAGATAAAGGAGGAAACCATATGAGATTTGCAACTATCAAAGTGAACGGAACAGAAAAAGCCGGTATCGTCTTAAAGAATGGAGTGCTTCCGATTGAGGCACTGAATGCAGCAAAGGGAACTGCATGGGCCGAGGATGTCATGAGTCTCATCCAGAAGCAGCAGATTCCGGGACTGACAAAATGGTATAACGCAGGCGGCAAGGAAGAGCTGGAAAGTATTCCGGGACTGGTTCCGAGCGAGAAAGTTGTATACGGACCGCTCTACCGCAACCCGAAACGTATCTTTGGTATCGGCCTTAACTATGTAGACCATGCCGGAGACATCGGTTCTGCAGCTCCGAAGGGATTTCCGGGAAGCTTCTTCAAACAGGCAGACACCCTGATTGGTCCGGACGATGAAATCCTGCTTCCGAAGTTGAAAGAAGCACAGAAAACCACCGCAGAGGCAGAGCTTGGAATCATCATGGGCAAGGATTGCAGAGATGTATCCGAAGAAAACTGGCAGGATGCCATCGTCGGTTACACCACCATCCTTGATATGACCGAGGAATCCATCTTAAAGGGAAATGATTATGTAAGCGGCAATCCGAGATATTTAACTATCGTAAAGAACTTCCCGACCTTCTTCTCCTTCGGTCCGGAGCTTGTAACCCCGGATGAGGTACCGGATGTCAATGAACTTCTGGTTCAGAGTGTTCACAACGGTGAAGTTCATGCAGAAAACGTAGTAGCAAACATGACCCACAGACCGCCGCGTCTGGTATCCCTGCACAGCAGCATCCAGGGCTGGTACGCCGGAGACATCCTTTCCACCGGAACACCGAGAGCGTTCCACATCCAGGATGGCGATGTAGCAGAGTGCCGCATCACCGGACCGGACGGATTCGAGATGACACCACTTGTAAACCCGGTTGTTGATTTAAAGAAACATCCGGAAAAGGAAGTGTAGGAAAATAAAAAATTCAAACAGAACATTCAAATCATTTTATATATTCATTTTACAGGAGGTAACAGTATGGATTTAGGATTAAAAGACAAGGTAGTTCTCTGTATGGCATCAGCAGCCGGACTTGGCAAGGGAATTGCAACCGAGATGGCAAGAGAAGGTGCAAAGGTTATGATTTGTACCGCAGAACCGTTTAAAGATCAGCTTCTGGAAGCACAGGCTGAGATTGAGAAAGAAACCGGAAACCGTCCGGAGACCTTCCTCTGCGATGTTAACAAGGCGGAGGACATCGAGGCACTTGTAAAACACACCGTTGAAACACTGGGCGATATCTACGCACTCGTAAATATGTGTCCGGGTCCGAAGCCGGGACCGTTCGTAAGCTTTGATGATGCGGCATGGGAGGGCGCTTTTGAGATGTGCCTGCTCTCCTACGTAAGAACCATCCGTGCGGTACTCCCGTCCATGAAACGTCTCGGCGGCGGCCGTATCGTAAACTCAACTTCTTCTTCCGTTAAGGACTGCCTGGACAACCTGATTCTTTCCAATACCATGAGAATGGGCGTTGTCGGCATGAGCAAGACCCTGGCGAGTGAGGTCGGCAAAGACAATATCTTAGTCAATGTCATTGGACCAGGTCGTATCGGCACCGCAAGAATTGAGAATCTGAACAAGATGCGTGCAGACAAGGCTGGCATCAGCGTAGCAGATTACGAGAAGGAAGACCTGAAGAAGTTCCCGATGGGACGCTACGGCACCATCGATGAATACGGACGTCTGGCTACATGGCTGTGCTCCGAGGCGAATACATACGTATCTGGTCAGACCATCCTGTTAGACGGTGCGATGACAAGAGCATACTAATTGCAAAACATGGCAAAGATGCATTTCCGGAATGCAGGACATCCGGAAGAGTTCACGGAAGGCATGTTTTGCAGGTGAATTGGGAAATTTACCCGGAACTGCAGATACCTCTCTCCCGGAGGACATTTGGGGAAATGAAATCTGGGAGAGAATATAGCATAGAGGAGGTTGTTTAAAGCAGGCACTTTTGAAATAGAAAGTGCTGTGAAACAACATGGTGGTCACATATGTGTGAACAGTAAGTGAGGGTATTGCATAAGAAGGGGAATATTCATGAAAGAAAAAAAGAAATTGAGCTTGGCGACAAAGACGTTCATCGGTTTTGGCCTTGGTATTGTCATCGGACTCGTATTTGGAGAAAAAGCAACCATTGTAAAACCTCTGGGAACCATCTTTTTAAATATGATTAAAATGATTGTCGTTCCGATGGTATTCTTTTCCATCACAGCGGGAGTCGCGAGCTTAGGAGACTTGAAAAAGCTTCGGAACATTGGCGTGAAGGTGGTTGGACTGTATGCGCTGACATCTGCACTCTGTGTAGGATTAGGGCTTATCATGGCAAACATCATCAATCCAGGAAAAGGATTTGATTTAACCGCGTTATCACAATCGACTGATTATGAGGCGCAGGCGATGCCGAGTATCATTGATACGTTAATCGATATGTTCCCATCCAACATTTTCACTTCTTTTACCAACACAAATATGCTGCAGATTATCGTATTTTCGGTATTCTTAGGCGTAGCACTTATCATGATGGGAAAAGAGGGGGAACGCCTTTTAGCAGGTGTACAGAGCTGTGCCAATGCAATGTATAAAATCACAGCCATTGTTATGGAGTTTTCTCCGATTGGTGTATGTGCACTGTTAGCAGATTCAGTTGGTGCATATGGTCTGAAAATCTTTGGACCGCTCGGAAAGCTGATTCTCACGGTTTATGCTTCCGATGTAATCCTTGTTTTACTGATGTATATTCCGATGGTAGCGCTTCTGGCAAAGTTCCCGGTAAAGAAATGGCTGCAGGGTATCTGGAAAGTATGGGTTGTAACGGCCAGCACCACCAGCAGCAGCGGTTCTCTTCCGATCACAACCTCTGTTACGAATGATGAGTTTGGCGTATCTTCCGAGTTATCATCGTTCTCCCTGCCGCTTGGCGCAACCATCAACATGAATGGTGGATGTATCTACTATGCAGCAGCTATCGTAATGACGGCACAGATTTATGGAATGAACCTGACACCGTCCGCATTGGTAAACATTATTATTTCTACTGTATTAGTAGCTATGGGCTGTCCGGGTGTTCCGGGAGGCGCGATCATCATGACCACGATTCTTCTGACGAACATGGGACTTCCGCTGGAGATTGTAGGTCTGATTGCCGGTATCTTCCGACTGATTGATATGGCAAATACAACCTTTAACGTAACCGGTGATGTGGTAACTACCATGGTAGTAGCACGCAGCGAGGGCATGATGCATACGCTGGGAACTGGTGCGGAAACCGAGACGAAGGCAGCGTAAGGGCTGGAGAACAGAAAAACGGAATTCCGGCCGGCTACCAGGAAAAATAAAATATTCTTGGAAAAGTGTCAGCAGATGCGGACCAATGAGAATCTGAGAGTATATGCAGAATGAAAAGGAGATTTTATTATGGATAAATTATTCGCAAAAAGAATGGATGAACTGGTTCCGTCTGGAATCCGTAAAGTAAACGAAAAGGCGCTGGCAATGGAGCGCGCAGGAGAGACGGTCATTCACTTTGAGTTAGGGCGTCCGGATTTCGATACACCGGAATACATCAAGAATGCCTGCATCGAGGATATCAAAAAAGGCGATGTATTCTATACTTCCAACTTTGGTACCATGGAGCTGCGGGAGGCGATTGCCTGGAAATTAAAGACGCAGAACAATGTAGAGTACAAACCGACTGAGATCATCGTCAGTGTAGGTCTTTCCGAGGCAGTTTTTGATGTCATGGCAGCAATTCTCGACGAGGGCGATGAGGTTCTGGTTCCGAATCCGGGCTGGTTAAACTACTTAAATGTTCCGAAGCTTCTGGGCGCGGTTCCGATTACCTATACATTGAAAGAGGAGAATGATTACCAGATTGATCTGGATGAGATTCGTGCAAAGGTTACCCCACGGACCAAGGCACTCGTTCTTATCACTCCGAGCAATCCGACCGGCGGTGTGCTGGCAGAGGATGTGCTGAAAGAACTGGCAGAGATTGCTGTGAAGAACGATATCATGATTATATCAGATGAGGTATATGAGAGACTGTTATACGATGATGCAAAACACATCAGCATCGCCTCTCTTCCGGGCATGAAGGAGAGAACCATCACATTAAACGGCTTCTCCAAAGCATACTCCATGACCGGCTGGCGTCTCGGCTACGCAGCCTGCAGCGAAGAGATTGTCAAGACTGTCAATAAGCTGCATCAGCACGTGGTTACCTGTGCAAGTTCCTTCGTACAGAAAGCCGGCGTCGTAGCGCTGAAAGAAGAGAAGAACGAAGTAGCAGACATGGTAAAAGAGTATCAGAGACGCCGCGACTATGCAGTTAAAGCAATCAACGAGATCGACGGACTGAGCTGCCGCTGCCCGAAGGGTGCGTTCTACATCTTCATCAACATCGAAAAACTCGGCATGAGTGGACAGGAATTTGCCCCGTTGCTTCTTGAAAATGCCAAGGTAGCAATGGTACCGGGCGATGTATTCGGAAGCGAAGGCGACCACTATATCCGTATGTCCTTTGCAAACAGCTATGAGAATGTTGTTGAGGGATGCAAGAGACTGAAGGAATTTGTGGAGAAGATTCGTAAGTAAAAGTTACTTAAAAAATTTGCTTTACGAATTGAAAGACCGAGTGAATGGTCGGAATCTGGATAAGGAAGAATAGTAGAATAAAAATTCTTCAAATGTTAAATAAATTCGACCAAGAAATGATAGAAAAATATGAAATAAAACACAGGCAGCTTCGACGGATATCGTCTAGGCTGCCTGTGTCTATTAGGGGCTGAAGTCCCATTTTGTACGTTTTGTGCAAAAATTCTAAAATATATATAGAAACAGAATGCACAGAGAAAGAGCAAATTCTTATGCCTTAATCTTCTTTTCCTCCAGATTCCGGTAATACTCCTTCACCATATCGATAAAATCCTTCGCGTGTGGTGAAATAATGCTGTTCTTCTTATATAAAAGCAGCAGCGGCACGCTGAACGGTGGATTGTCTACGGTGAAGAATGCAAGCTGCTCCACGTGGGCAGTGTGGCGGATTCCGCCTTCCGGGAGGAAGGTGATGCCGAACCCTCTTGCCGCCAGGTTGACCGAAGTCGTACTGCTGGTGGTGTATAGGGCATCCTTTGGTTCCATATTCATCTTGGCAAAGAGGTTTTTCATGGCGTGTCCCATGACCTGATCCTCCTGCAGCAGGATGAAGCGTTCCCGGCGCAGCTTTTTCATGTCGATTGGAAGCGGATGGTCCGGAGTGCCTGCTTCCAGACCGCGGATAGCCGGATGGTCCTTGCTGGCTACCAGAAGGAGGCGCTCATTGAAGATGGTGTCATAGACGAAATCATCCAGATTGAGCGGCATATTCATCAGGGCAAAATCGATCTGATCCTCCTGTAACAGCTTGGAAAGCTGGGCAGTGTGGTGTTCACGTAAGGTGATGCGGACATCCGGGTGGCTTTCAGAGTAGCTTGGCAGGATATCCGGCAGCAGGACGGATCCGCGCCACAGCGTCATGCCGACATTCAGAGTACGGCTGCGTCCCGTTTTCAGCTCGCCGAGCTGTTCCTCAAACTGCCCGGTCAGGACTCCGACACTTTCCAGATAACGCATATAGATTTTTCCTGCCTCAGTTAGTTTGAGCGGCATATGGCTGCGATCGAAGAGCTTGACACCTAATTCCTTTTCGGTTCGTGCGATACACTGGCTTAAATATGGCTGTGACAGATATAATTTTTCAGCCGCTTTGGAAATGCTTCCCTCACGGACGGTGGTAATAAAATACTCCGGGTTTTTAATATACATTTTTCCGCCTCCATTTAGCTTAATTAGCCTTTGCTTTATAGGACTATTTTTAAATGCTTATATTATTGTAAAAAAACAATATTTATATTCTCGTTCCGGGGATGGTATTTCAAGTTGATGCGTGTTATATTATAGCCATCAGGAAAAAACAAGAGTTTTCACTTAGAAGTATCCTAATAATATATAATAATATTACAATAGCGATATGTCAAGTGAAGAACCGACCTGATTCTATACCAATCCCTTTTATGTATAAGTATTGACAGGTATCCGTTACCAGTTTATTTCTTTTTATTTATGTAAACCCTATTGCATCAACCCTCCATGTGCGGTCAGAAGCCAATGACAGCACTACAGCAGTTATCCGAAGATTCCCTCTTGGAGGATAACATGCGTTTCCACGGAATTGCTGCCGATTGGGTAACGGATTTCAAGGCAGAAGTGGAGCAAAGATTTAATAAAAAACCGTTTAGTCAGGAGTTGACCCCTCCTAGCTGGACGGTTTTTTATTGTCTGGATAAGTAAGGTGGAATAGCTTGAGCACATTATATACCCCATTTTTAACTAGGTTTTTTCAAAAACCCGCTCATTCTTGCTTGTATTTTTTCAATTTTCCTATATAATAATAAAGAACGTAGATGAAGCTTTTACCTTTATTGCTACAAACTATGTACGCAGCAAATGTTTACAGGCGGGGAGTTCCTGCCGTGAGATTCCGTGTGATACAATCACAATAAAGGCAGGCGTGCATACACTAAGAAGAAAGGCGGATTTATTAGTTATGAAACAGTTGATTTATCTGGACAATGCGGCGACAACCAAAACGCGTCCGGAAGTAGTGGAGGCAATGCTCCCGTATTTTACGGAGTATTACGGCAACCCGTCTTCCGTTTATGAATTTTCGGCAGAGCCGAAGAGAGCGATTGCACAGGCTCGCGAGACGATCGCGAAAGCGCTGGGCGCAAAGTCCAACGAGATTTACTTTACCTACGGCGGCACGGAGTCTGATAACTGGGCGCTGATTTCCACAGCAGAGGCATATCAGGCAAAGGGCAAGCACATTATCACGACCAAGATTGAGCACCATGCGATTCTGCACACCTGTGAGTACCTGGAGCAGAGAGGTTTTGAGGTTACTTATCTGGATGTAGATGAGTTCGGTGTTGTTAAATTAGACGAGCTGGAGAAGGCGATCCGTCCGGACACCATCCTCATCTCTGTTATGTTTGCAAACAATGAGATCGGTACGATTGAGCCGATCAAGGAAATTGGTGAGATTGCGAAGAAACACGGCATTTTATTCCACACCGATGCGGTACAGGCATTTTGTCATGTTCCGATCAATGTAGATGAGTGCCATATCGATATGCTCAGTTCTAGCGCCCACAAGTTAAATGGACCGAAGGGAACCGGCTTCCTTTATATCCGTACCGGATTAAAGACTCGTTCCTTCATCCACGGCGGCGCACAGGAGCGGAAACGCCGCGGCGGTACCGAGAATACGGCTGGTATCGTAGGATTCGGCAAGGCAGTTGAGATTGCGATGGCGACGATGGAAGAGCGCACAGCAAAAGAAAAAGCGATGCGTGACCACCTGATCGAGCGTGTATTAAAAGAAATTCCATTTGCACGCCTCAACGGACATCCGTCCCAGAGACTTTCCAACAATGCAAACTTTGCATTCCAGTTCATCGAGGGTGAATCCATGCTGATCATGCTTGACATGGAAGGCATCTGTGGTTCCAGCGGTTCTGCATGTACCTCCGGATCCCTGGATCCGTCCCATGTACTTCTGGCGATCGGACTGCCGCATGAGATTGCACACGGTTCCCTGCGTCTGACCCTGTCAGCCGAGACAACCATGGAGCAGATTGATTTCACGGTAGACTGCTTAAAGAAGATTGTAGAACGTCTTCGTTCTATGTCTCCGCTGTATGAGGATTACATTAAGAAACATCCGCAGCAGTAAGATTTAGACATTTTAAGCAAAATGAACATCTACAGATAGGTACTTTTGCAACTGAAAGTGCCGTAGGATAACGTGGTGGCAGCAGAAATTTGCCGTATTTAAAGGCGAAAGCACGGCAAATTCCGTTACTGTACACGTACACAGTGAATGAAGATATAGAGAGGAAACACCCGATGTATTCAGAGAAAGTAATGGATCATTTCCAGCATCCGAGAAATGTAGGCGAGATTGAAAATGCCAGCGGTATGGGTACCGTCGGCAACGCAAAATGCGGCGATATTATGCGTATTTACCTGGATATCGATGACAACCAGATCATCCAGGATGTAAAATTTAAAACATTTGGCTGCGGTGCAGCCGTTGCGACCAGCAGCATGGCGACCGAGATGGTAAAAGGAAAAACCATCCAGGAAGCGATGGAAGTTACCAACAAAGCCGTTATGGAGGCACTGGACGGACTTCCGCCAGTTAAGGTACACTGTTCTCTGCTCGCAGAGGAGGCAATTCACGCTGCTCTCTGGGATTATGCTCAGAAGAATGGCATTGAGATCAAAGGACTCGTAAAACCGAAGACGGATATCGGCGAGGAAGACGTCGAAGAAGAGTATTGATGAAAAAGAAAAAAGTAGTAGTCGGCATGTCAGGAGGAGTTGACTCCTCCGTGGCTGCCTGGCTTTTAAAAGAACAAGGATACGATGTGATCGGCGTCACAATGCAGATCTGGCAGGATGAGACGAATGTAGAGCAGGAAGAGCACGGCGGCTGCTGTGGTCTGAGCGCTGTCGATGATGCCAGACGGGTTGCGGAACGGCTTGAGATCCCGTATTACGTGATGAACTTCAAAAAAGAGTTCAAAGAAAATGTCATGGATTACTTTGTACAGGAATATCTGGACGGACACACGCCGAATCCGTGTATTGCCTGTAACCGATATGTAAAATGGGAGTCCCTTTTGCAGAGAAGTCTGGAAATTGGGGCTGATTATATTGCAACGGGACATTATGCGCGCGTGAGAAAGTTGCCGAATGGCCGCTATGCGATCTGCAAGTCTGCGACGGCGGCGAAAGATCAGACCTACGCGCTTTATAACCTGACCCAGCATCAGCTTGCACACACTTTGATGCCGGTCGGCGAATATACGAAAGACAAGATTCGAGAGATGGCGGAGGAGATTGGACTTCCGGTGGCACACAAGCCGGACAGTCAGGAGATCTGTTTCGTGCCGGACAACGATTATGCAAAATTTATCGAGGAAAATAGTGATTGCCGGATTGACGAAGGCAATTTTGTAGATAAGTACGGCAATATTTTAGGTCGTCATAAAGGAATTACCCATTATACGGTGGGACAGAGAAAGGGCTTAAATCTGGCACTCGGTCATCCGGTGTTCGTGACGGAGATCCGTCCGGAGACGAACGAGGTTGTGATCGGAGATGGAACCGATGTTTTCACCGATTATCTTGTCTGTGACCGCATCAACTGGATGAGTGTTGATGGACTGCATGGAGAGGAGCGGGAGATTGTTGCAAAGATTCGTTACAGCCACAAAGGGGCGCTCTGTACGATCCGCAAGATTGGCGAAGATCGGGTGGAATGCGTATTTGATGAGCCGCAGAGAGCGGCGACGCCGGGACAGGCAGTCGTTTTTTATGACGGCGAATATGTCGTAGGCGGCGGTACGATCGAATAATTTAGAAATGAAAGAAGATTTTAATTGGGCAGAAATCTCTGTCGGCATCAAAGTTGTGCTGCGATCCGATTGATTGGAAACAGTGAATGCGCGGATCATGGAGAGGTTAGAATCTTCTGTAAGATTGGAGTTTTTTATAAATGGCAAGAGGAGAAAGCAGAAAAAGAAAGCCAGGCACACCGGATTACCGGAAACGTTTCTGGGCGGCGGTGACCGCGATTGTGGTCACGGCGGGTTCCATTGGCGTAAGCCATGCTGGATTTACCCTTCCGAATCAGGCACAGAAGCAGGTGCAGATGGCGGCTGCTGAGACAGAACCGGCGGAACAGACAGCGAAGAAACAGGTGCCGAATGCGGCAAAGCGAAGTCTGGAGCTGGAAGATGCACAGGGCATTCAGGAGGCGGATGCAGCGGCGGTTGCGGACCAGAGCGAGCTGGAGAGTGACAAAACGACGGCGAGCGGCTTCCGGAGTGTCGATGAGACAGTGTATGCGACTGAGAACCTGCTCAACGTGCGTTCGGGCTGTGGAACGGAGTATGAGATTGTGACACAGCTGAATCAGGGCGACAGCGTGCAGCGCGTCGGTATCGGAGACGGCTGGAGCGAGGTGCTTTATAAGGACAAGAGCTGTTTTATCCGTTCCGAATACCTGACGACGACCGAGCCGGGCAGTGAGGAAGCGACGGTCACAGCGCAGGGGGCAGAAGCGGATGCACAGGGTGCACCGGTGTCCAACGGACGTATCGTAGCGATCGACGCGGGACATCAGGCAAAGGGCAATCCGGACAAAGAACCAGTTGGACCGGGCTCCTCGACCATGAAGGCGAAGGTGGCTTCCGGCACCGAAGGTGTATCGACGAAGCTGCCGGAATATGAGCTGACTTTATCAGTTTCGAAGAAGTTAAAACGGATTCTGGAAGAGAGAGGCTATCAGGTCGTCATGATCCGGGAGTCCAACGATGTCAACTTAAGCAATGCGGAGAGAGCGGAGATCGCCAACAAGAGCGGCGCCTCCATTTTTGTCCTGATTCATGGCAATTCGCTGGATAACACGACAGTCAACGGAACACTCTCCATGTGCCAGACGGCGACCAACCCGTACAACGGCGGGCTTCACGCGGCAAGCTATTCTCTTTCCAAGAAGATCACGGACTCTGTCTGCGCGGCAACCGGCTTCAAGAACCGCGGTGTGCAGGAGACAGACAGCATGAGCGGCATCAACTGGTGTAAGATTCCGGTTTCCATTGTCGAGATGGGCTTTATGAGCAACCCGGAAGAAGACCAGAAGATGGCACAGGATGATTATCAGGAATTGATTGCCGGGGGAATTGCGAACGGAATTGATGCGTATTATCAGTAAATAGTGAAAAAAAACAGATGACAAAAGTCAAACTATCATGTATAATAGTATAGGTGTTTCGAAGAGAAACACCTAATATCTGGAGACGTAGCGAAGCGGCCGTAACGCGGCGCAC
>ERZ773243.3392-NODE-3392-length-11355-cov-4.576372_pt1 | contig 11355 bp, 14 predicted proteins | sample MGYA00580520_ERZ773243 | MGnify/ENA primary metagenome ERZ773243 (study PRJEB29015, sample SAMEA2737747) | human gut metagenome | biome: human gut; feature: human-associated habitat; material: faeces | place: China | collected 2012 ... | reverse complement strand
TTTCTCCGTTGTTTCCGCCCCGGTTTTTCTGTTCGTGGGTCACGGCGTGGGTCAAAACACGATCCCCGTTTTTTGATCGCACCGGGCAGGGCGCTCTCATACAGCAAAGCGGGTTTCTTGACAGAATATGCAGAACTTGGTAAAATGCAATCAGGCGCTGCACGAACGGCAGGCGGTTGGCTACACCACCCGAAAGGGGGTGCTGCTTATGCGAATCACATTACATATTGGAGCCTTTACGGTGACAATCATTGTGAAAAGCAGAAACCGCCACTCTGGCAAGTGACGGTTTCAGGGCATAGCTTTGAACTTGTAACTTATTAGAGCTAACCGCTTGTCGCAGCGCCCTTTTCCTACCCTCATTATAGCAAGTTACAGGAGAATGTCAAGGAAAACCACACCCCTGCGCCGTGAGGCACGGGGGTGTTCTTTATCTCCACTCAGATGAGTTTTTGATGGCCCTGCCTAAATTATCTGATCCATTCTTCGTATTATCCGTAACCATACGTTTTCACTTCCCACGTTCCGCCGTTGTCCCTCACCAAGATCCACTGAAAGTCATCATACGTTGTATTTGGCTCTAACGAGCTATCACCACCCGATGCATCCGTGTCAAAAGACGAGTACAGAACGATCGCCTCATCCGCTTCACATTCTTCTGCCCATTCGGTGAACAGGTCGGCTGACGCATCTCCGGGATAGCAGAGCTGAGTCAAGGTGCAGCCCTTAAACTCCGCTTCAAAATAGGTAGTCACAGCATCCTTGGCGTCCTGAATGTCAGCGTCCGTGTAGATGTCAGAATGTTCCCCATTATAACCAGTCAGTGGTTCCCCGTAGCAGGCGGAGTAAAGGAACTCTCCGTCCTTCGTGTGAAAGGCAGCGTCAGAGACTTCGGTCCCTGCGTCCAAAAGAATGAGATAGGGCGCATCATTCTGGATGGAAGCAGAGACCTCTTCTCCGTCCGCGAGCTTTACGGTGACCTCTGTAAAGGTAACGTCCCTGCGCGTGTCCGTGGTGGGATTGTAGACTGAACTGCCAATATCGCCAAAGAGGACAGTTGCGTCCTCCGTATTCAGCACCTCTGCGGAAAAGCCGATACTGCCGGGGCCATAGGCATCCTCTAACTCTTTGACAGTATATCCTTCGCCATTTGCGCCCACGATGTAAGCCCTGACCATGGTGTAGCCCTCCTCCACGCCGGGCGGCGTAAAGGTTGTGAACAGAACGTATTCGCCGTCCTTGATCGTGTCGATACTGACAATATCGTAATTCGGCTCCTCTGCCGCGAACCATTCCCTGACAGCATCATCACTATCCGTATCATCCGTGGCAGGCTTCGCCTGACAGCCCATCAGAAACAGCAGCGCCAGCACAAAAAACGGCAGTTTTTTCATTGTTTTCATTTTGCATCTCCTTCTAATGGGAAACGTCTGAAAGGCCCACCGCGCAGAGATCATGCACTCTGCGCGGTGGTTCCTTGGCTTTTTACTTGTACTGGCAGATCGACATGGTTACATCTGTGGGGATTCCTGTTTCAATGCCGTCCACATCGAAGGCCAATTTGCTCTGCAAGCGGGAGGCCGAAGTATCCATTGTAAAAGTGCGGGTCAGGGTCTCGCCCACATCAGTCCTGCTCATCATACTGAAGCAAAGAAATCACAATGTCATTCTCTGCCGGACTGAGGTCAACCGGAGCATCGATATCAAATTCCAACGTAGTTTGCAGCGGATTCGCGTTGTCCAAGATGCGGAACACTCTGGTCAGGGTCTCGCCGGCTGGAATGGCAACACTTGTAAAGTCCTCATGTTGACCGGAAGAAATCGTCACAAAACGCCGAACCTCGGAATAGACTGTGCGCGGGCCGTTATTCGTAACGGCAAACACAACGTAAGGGCCAGCATACGGGAGACAGTTCATCGTAAGTCCGGGGAAATCAGAATCAAGGAACTGCACCTTCATATTACGAGCAAAGTTTCTGGTTCGGTGGTCTGGGTTATTGATGATCGCGGCAGCAGCAGAAGGGTCGATTTCCTCAATGCCACCGACGATCTTTCCATACTCCGGCTTCAAAACATTGTCTCTTTCCGCTGCCTTTCCAGATCCCACGATCACATCCTCTCCGATTTTCCCAGCATTAGGCGCGGCAATATCTACACTGTTAGTAGCGGCATTCCATCCAACAGAAGCATCCAGCAGCTCGGAGATCTGGCGGATGGAGAGATAGTTGGTTTTGCCGCCGGTCTCATCGACGTATGTAATGACAGAGGGAACATCCTGCCCGTTGGGGGCCTTGTAGGATTCTCCGGTGAGGACCTTATTCTCACCGAACAGGGAGATTCCAGCCTTGTTGTACTCTACCCGGCTGGAAGCGGCCAGCGCGGTGCCCACGGTCGAAACCGCCATGAGTGTCGCGACTACACCTGCCGTAAACGAATGATACTTCTTCATAATGATTCCTCCTTATTGTTTTTTTCATGGGTAGGTTCTGGCTCTCTACTTTCAAGACGCAGATGGCAGGGGCTTTCTTACACGTTTTTGCAGATTTCTTTATTTTTCCGTTTTCGCCAAAGAAACACTTTCAGCTATGTGCAAGATGTCAGTCTCGTTGAGAGCCGCCATCAGTGTAAATTGAATATTATTATCCGCGTCAATCCAAGTTAGGGTACTTCTTGTATTCTTCCAGTCCTTAGCTAAAAAAAAGTTGTCCCTTCAAACCATTCACTGTCACCGAGATCGTTTCGCTGTCCTCTGTCACAAAATCAGCCACACCGCCTTGTGACATATAGGTGTAATCAAAAATAATGCCTTGATCATTTTCTTCGTTTGAATTGTGATAAGTGAATGAAATATATTCTGGCCATTCTATCCGCTTGCTCACATCCTCAGCATAGCCCTCCGGTAAATTCGTGATCTCATACTGTGGCATTTCTCCGGAAAGCTGTTCTCCCGAAAATCTATACACCACATGAGTCTCGTACCATTCCGTAACCCAGCGTACCACTGCGGCCCGGACCGTGGGGCTGACCGCCATCAGGCTCCCAAGACTGAGCGAGAACACCAGCAGGATCATAGCGGCCTTTTGCGCCACATTCTTCCACAGTGGCCGTGCCCGCCTGCGTTCCCATTTCAGCGGGTCCTTCACCATCGCCGCCATTTGCCGCTGATACCGGGCCGTCGGTTCAAAGGCCAGTTCGCCGCTGGCCGTGCTTTCTGCGTCAAGTTTCAAAGAATCCAACAGAACTCGCCGCATCAAGGTATCCAATTCCTGATCTGTCATGCGTAAAACGCCTCCTTTTCCGCGATTTCCCGAAGCAGTGCGCGTCCGCGGAAGATCCGGGTGTTGACCGCCGACTCTGACAGCGCGAGGTGTCGGGCGATTTCTTTTCCGGTGTACCCCAGCAGCCGCATTTCCAGCACCGCCCGGTAGGTCTCCGGCAGTCTGGAAAAGAGCTGCACCAGTCCCAGATAGTCCGTCACGCTTTCCGCGTCAGCCGCAAAGCTGTCCCAGTTCTCCAACTGCACCGTCCGTTGATTTTTCCGCAGGATCGTGACTGCTTCGTTCTTCACAATACAGACGATCCAGAAGGGCAATTTCTCGCAGGGAATTTCATCAATTTTTTCAAAATGCCGGATGATCTGCATAAATGCGTTCTGCACGGCGTCCTCGGCGTCATGCTGGTTCTTCAAAATGTGGAGCGCCGTCTGCTCCATCTGCGGGCGATACTGCTCGTAAATGTCCGTGAATTTCTGCTTGTCTGCCTCGCTTTCCAATGCGGCTAAAAGGATCGCCAGCATCAGCTCCACCACCTTTTTTATGTAGCGTTTTTGGGTTTCTGCTATATAGACGCACGAGCCGCGCCATTTCTTACACGATTTTCAAAAAAAATAAAAAAATTTTTGAGCGGCTTAAACCTAATCAATCACAAAAATATTTTGGGCTATTTTTTCAACTACTTCACCCGGTACGTGCTCGGATGAACAAATGTCAATAAAAATATTCTTGTCAGTATTTGCGAGGGCAATATGTGTCTGGTCGTTTTTTACAATGTGCAACCCAGAGTTCCCATTTATCATGATTTCCTCTACTATTTCGGCTCCCTCCGTATCTACATTGTAAGTAGAAGTCCCATCAAACCTGTTAATGACTATCCAGTTATTTTCATCGTTTGCAAAGATGGCCTGATAATCGTATTCTCCTGATAAATATTCGTATCCGTCAGGAAGCCATGCCAAACATATATTTTTAAAAAATTCATTGTTGTCTGTAACCATAGAGTTGCCGGATTCTTGAGGGGGATCCTCTTGCTTCATTTTCAATTGTGTGTACTTCTCATTTGCAGTGATCACCAAATTAAGAGTGGCTGTTCTAAATTCATCGGAAATTGCAAATGCTGACGTAAAAAGTAGAGTTGAAATTGCAATCAATATTGCTGCCAGGTTAATTGCCTTTTTTACGATTCTAAGGCTGCTGCTTCTGCGCATATTTGAAAAATGCGCATTTATTGTTTTCAAACACCTTTTTGTGAGTTCTTCAGGAACTGCGGCGTGAGGGTCATTCTGCAATTCTGTGTTGAATCTGTCTAACCGGGCATTTTCCATTTGTGCAACATCTTCCATCAACAGTGCAAAATATGCATCTTCATAGTTTTCCAGCAGTCGTTCGTGTCTCGTCATTCGTACCCTCCCCTTTCATTAACCTTAGAGATTTTCGCCTTGCGCGTGAAAGGCGCATCCGGATACTGTCTCTGCTGCACTGAAAAATTCCTGCGAGTTCTTCTGTTGTTTGATCCAAAACATATTTCCTGTATAGCAATTCTTGTTCGGCATCAGTAAGCTGCGTCCACACTTTGGTCAGGCGAGTTCTTTTTTCTTGGAGGTCTTCTATTCTTTCAATTATTGATTCAGGCTGATCGTATTCACTGTTTGAATCATCACCTGATAATTGTTGAATATGGCGGTTTATCGTTGATTGGTGCTTTCTAAAATTTATGGCCGTATTTCTGACCGCGTAAACTACGTATGCCCGAAGTGCGGAATTCGGTAGTCCTTTTATCTTGGCAATATTTTTACAAAGTTTTTCAACCGTATCATGAACAATATCTTCACAATCCTGTGTGTTGGAAGCATGTTTTAATGCGATTGCATACATCAGGCGCTCGTTTTGCTGATATACTTCTTGCATAAATGCACGATCATCAACGTCATTTATTATAGTAGTAAAGATAAGCATATATCTAATCCTCTCCATCAGTTATGACAGTAATCACCAGGGAGAATGAACACACTTTTCCAGTGAACGGTTAATCAAGAAAGTTCAAAAGAAGGTTTTGACCTTACCGGAATTATTACTATTATAGCAATTTTTCGATATATTTCATATTATTATCCATGTAAACAATAGAATGCTGGCCTTGATTGCTCTGACAGGGCCGGAGCACGGTGAACTCCTGTTTTCCAGGAGGCTGTTTCACACCTCCGATAAGGATGATTCTTTCATTCTGCACTATAATCATAATACTTCTCAAGAAAAACACCTTTCAGCATCTCTCTGAGTTTGCTGTAATCCTCTGCGGGAACGTCATTCTTGTCAACAAAGAGGACGGGACCTATGTCAATAAGTTCGATGTCCGAACCCACAAAATACATGCCGTTTTTTGCTTCGATAATTTCTCCAATCATCTGGTGCTTCTTAGGCAGGTTTCGTTTCCCCTTTTTTATTTGTGCCTTATAGATAAATATTACGGGTTTACCTTCTGAATTATATAATTCCAGATGGGATGCAAGAATGAGTACCCGGATTGCATAATTTTCCCGCTGCAAGATTTTCCTGTACCACCTTCTCCTTTTGAATCTTACATAATAAGGTAAGAACTTATAAAAGCCAATGCATCCAATGATCCATGTAATAGTATCATCTATAATGGCCGACGTTATTGGGATTGTTTTTGTGGTTGGACTCAAAAAAAAGAACGCTATTGAAGCTAGAAAAAATAGAAACCACATTGATGGGAAAAAAATACGACTGAATTTTTCCCGAAGCTGCAAACAACATCTGAAATGCTCGATTTTGTCTTGTTCCTTGAATGAAGTGCAATAGTGCATGAAAAATCTCCTTTACCGAACAGTAGGCAGGTGAGCAGAGGCAGCAGTGCGGCAACTTTAGCCTGCGCATGAAAGAACTCTCATATATAAACACTTACCTTCGAAAAATGTAACAGCATTCTTGCTGTTATATTTTTTGGAGGTAGTTGTTTTAATAATTGCAATGTATAATGTATTTTAATGGAGTTCCTGTTTGGGAAAATCAAAACGCTTTGTTCTGTCGGAACCGGCAGGACAAAGGGGAGATGCTATACGCTGCGTTTAATCTGAATGTATACACAAAGAATTGACCGCAAGGAGGATGCACTTTGGGAATGAAATGTACAAAAATATTAGCAGCTCTATTGGTTGGACTGCTTGCGGCTATAATCTGGTTGGGAGTAAAAAGCAACCATAATGACGAGCAGAATGATTATGTGGTTGAAACTCCATCAATAGAAGAGGAACAAGCAAATATTTCAAAATTCCATGCAGACAATTTCAATATGGCTATTGATACTGCAATTTGGACGGAGCACCACTATGACGCTGGCTTTTATAGTTGGCAAAATCACAGTGACGCGGAAAACTTCTTTGAAGTAGGACATGTTGAGGAAAAACCTGGTATTGATAAATTAGTGGAATTTGCCTTAAAGAAAAACAATTGTTCCGCTTACACTGAACTCATCCTTCCTGAAGATTCGCAGTATACTTACGCTGTTTCGATGGAAAAAGAAAACTGCTATTTGCTTGAACTATATTTTACGGCGGCCATGGATGACGGCACCTATTTCCTTGTTACGTGCTGCTACAATCCAATAGACACAGCATCAAGGTACGCCACTCAAACAGCCGTTTTTTCGATGGAGACCCAATGAGGGCATATACCGTTTAAAAGCTACTATGTGGAGACTGTATATACAATGAATTAATTACAGCAAACAACTACACTTTAGACTGAAAAGGAGCGTTTTTATGAAGAAAATGCAAAAAATGATTGCAGTGCTGTTTTCCGTGGCGATGTGTGCCGCTATGGCGGTTCCCGCATTTGCGGCAGAGACTGATACTGCGAGAAATGAAGAGCAAGAAACTGTTATGCCTCGCGCAATCGTGTATGAGAAAATTAACATCCCGGAGGACGGTAAGTTCTATAAAATCACAGATGATTTCGAGATGCCAGCGAAATCGAGGGTGAGTTTTCAGGGAACCTGGTCCCCGGCTTATGCGAGATTAGAATTTAGGCTTTATGCACACAGCACTGGCAATGGTGCATATGTCATGCTCACCTCTGGTAGAGAGGGAGGCTTGGACGCTACAGCAGCTTCAGTATATTCACTGTATGCTAGATCGGTAGATCATGTCAAAGTTACTGGTGCTGTTAATATTACCAATTGACAGAAACATATAGCTTATAAATCAGTCAACTAATAGACTTGCAAGTCACAAAACGAATCGGAGGGTAAACACACAGCTTGAGATAATTCCACGGGAACAAGGTCACCATGTGCGACAATTCTCAAAGGAGGAATTGCTGTAAATGAAACGGATCTCTATTTTACTGGCAATATGCCTGTTGCTGGGTATCCCGGTCCAAGCAGCCGCCCCTGCAGTATTCCAGTATCAAAGCAGTCGGCTCGGATTTTCCGTCACGGTTCCCGGCATTCGTCAGAGCGAGGTCATTGCCGAGGAAACCGATACCGGCGTGAACTTTTATTACGCTCCCTCCCGTGAAAAATACGGGGGAGAAATCGGCTCCATTGTAGTGGTTTCCCCACGGTCTGATTTCTTCTCCAGACACTACGATGATATGGCGTACCAGATCATCGCCATGGGAAAGAACCAGGTATTTCTATGGAAGACCCCAGGAGGAGGCGCTCCCACCGGCGGAGATTTTCTGGATGCCTTTCGACGGGTTTCCTCCGCCTTTTCCATGGAGAATTTGCGGAAAGGCTTGGTTCCGGCTCAGCCGGATGGATGGCCGAAGCTCCAAACAACAAGTCATCTGGCCTACCTGCCCGTGAACGATGGACTTGCGTGTCCTAATGCTCCCTTGACACGCGGCGAATTGGCACAGATGCTATACACCCTGCTGGACGCTGGCAATAAGGCCGACAGTTACCGAGTCCCGTTCTCAGACACAGCAGGAAAAGACTGCACCCAGGCGGTTGCATATCTTGCCAGCTACGGTATTCTCACCGGCTATGCGGATGGAACATTTCGACCGGATGCGCCGATCAGCAGGGCCGCGTTCACCGTTTTGCTGCATCGCTGTCAGTTTGCGGCACCTGTGGGGCAGTATGGGGAAGAATTTGTGTTTGCGGATGTTCCTGCCGGGTACTGGGCCGAAACGTACATATACAGCACGAAGATTCTGGGCTGGTTACAGGGAGGTACTGATCAGCTGTTCCACCCGGAACGCCAAATCACCCGTGCTGAAGCGGTCACTGCCATCAACCGGATGCTCGGACGGGATGAATCTGTGACGGAGCTGCTGTCTGTCAAAAATCCATTTTCGGATTTGGCAGAGAGCCATTGGGCTTACGGGAATGTTCTGGAGGCAGCAGGTGTGCTGAAGGGCGATGCTGCTGTGCCTAAGATGGATTCCGTACCCAAAAACACCAGCGCATATCATTTCAGCAGCGAGTCTGATGGCTGGGCAGCTTCTGAGGGCCAGCTTTTCCACACCACAAATGGAGGAAAAAACTGGGACAAGGTCGGCCGTCCGCTTGCGTGCACAGTTTCTGGACTGTTTTTCTTTAGTGAGCAGAACGGGGTCCTTCTGGGAAGCAGCGAAGAGAACGCCTGCGTCCTGATGAGGACAAATGACGGCGGAAAGAGTTGGGACGATTTGCTGGCAAACCCGGCCACGCTGGCCCGGTATCTGCCTGTGGAGCAGTTTCCCACCGAGAAGAGCCTGTTGGAAAGCATTGTTTCAGCAGAACTTCGCCCAGCCAGCAAGGCGGCTGTTTATCTGACGATTCGCTATCATCCCTACGAGAGCATTCATGTGTACGATTTTGAAGCGGTAAGGCAGACCGTGTTGACAGCGGATGCTTAACCAATATTATTGCTTTCAGTCTAGTCATTTCACAAAACGAAATTGATTAAGGAGGTTCTATTATGACTGGTAAAGAATATGCAAACATCATTGATGGCTTTGATGTTGAGCACAACTCTAAGTATCTGCCTTCTGGCGGCAATACGTATTGCAATATCTTCGCACAGGATGTTGCTGATGCATGTGACACTCCTTTGCCTACCGGCGGGTGCGAGAATATGTGGAATTCTTTGGCGCACAACCAGTTCCCAAAGTGGTGGTCTGTAACCTATAAGCAGGCACAGAGTCGTGCCAACGATGGCATTCCCTCTATCGGTATCACCAAGGATCATGTTGTAATTGTTCGCCCGAACAATGGCAGTGTGCCTAGCGACGTGAAGTATGTACGTATTGCACAGGCGGGCAAAACTTGCTACAACGATACGACCCTTGCGTATGCATGGGGGGCTGCCGCCCGGTCTAACGTGCGTTTCTACTCTTGGTATGAAACCGGTCAGCCTGACTATTGATATAACACAGCAATAAGGTATGCCAGTAGGACAAGCTAACGAAGCTTGGGCTAAACGTTGAATGCAAGAGGTATTCGACCTTATTATAAACACTCCGGATTGGCGGTGAGACCAATGTACTATGAAAGCTAAGACCATGGCTGACAGTCTTTGTTACGGACATAGAAGCCCAAGGAGGCATTGGTCAGCCAGTTGCTCCCCTTATTGTAGCTTAGGCACAAGATGGAAAGAAAGCCGGACTGGCTGCCCGGCTTTCCTGTCCAAATTTATTGTAATAGGAGTTATAATGATGAAAAAGATGGCGTTATTTATGGCTTTGACGATGTGTATGACTATGGTAACTCCCGCATTTGCATTGGAGCAGCACACTAAATCGAGGGAAGAACAGGTTGAGGAGATTTTACAGTCTACCGATATGGAAGCGCTGTATAAAGAAGCTGAAGCAAATATGACACAGGAAAAGAATGGCAATCCATTTGAGGATATCTCAATTTCTTGTGAAACATCGTGTGATGCAACAGAAGTAACAAGAAGTCTATCACCAGAAACTGAAGTGGACACGGGTTATGCTGTAAAGGAACTTGGAGCACTTTATGATCCGGAAACAGGAGAACAGACCGGAACATTGTATACAGTAGCTGCGGTTGCCGCAAATCAAAAGACATCATCTGGAGACAGTACGGAGGACCGTGTGATTACACGGCTCCGTTTAACATGGATTGATAACCTTGGTGTAGAAAATGAACTCGTAGGTACAAGCGGCTCTTGGGAGTATGAATCAACAAAAGAAGTGGAAGATAAGACTGTGCTTTTTGGGAGCTATAGCAGGGCATGGGGGTTCCAAGATTGTATTGAGAGGCGCCCAGGCATAAATAAAATGGAGTTCAGCTACAATGCAACAAAAACTATTACTGGATTGACATTTGCATCAGAAGCATCCCTTCATGCCATTGGATATGGATATATTACGCTCAAAGTTGTTACTTCCGTCTATGATTAAATGGAAAATACTCGGCAAGTTTATGAATGATAAAGTATGGATTAGGTCACTTGCGTTGGGGTTCCTCTTTGTATTGTCCTCTGTTGTGACAAGTTACATGGTGTTTATTCTAAAAAAATACTTCAATGCTATGAATCACCCATGGGCGGTTTATGGAATGCTCCTGTTCATGCAAATTATTATCGGCTTAGTCGGTGAAAAAATCAATCAAGGCATGAGAGTGGGCAAGATGAATATAATCCAAAGAATATGCGTTCTAGTCCCTGCATTACTGTTGTTCATTTCATCAGTAATGTTTAGACAGAACGGGATAAGTGGGAATGGGTTCTTAGCATGGTATTCAGAACTCCTTGATGGAGGTGTTGTTCTAGGGTGCGTGTTAGTTTCTGATTTGTGTTTCTATATTGTTAATGCTATAAATGGAAGAACTTGTTGATGTAGTTTGCAACAAAGGGTTGTCATATGTTGTAGATTCTTAACAGATTGAGCGTTAATAAGCGGTCGCCATCTCAGTGAGATATGCTTCATTGGGATGGTGACCCTTTTTGCATATAGACTACTTTACAGTAATTTTTGAAAAAATTCGACATCCTGCAACAAGGTCTTGCTCAATATGAACCAAAATAAATACAGGTACGGTGAAGGAAAAGGACAGTCACAAACATAAAGGCAGTTTAAGAAGGTTTGCGGCCAGTATTTATACATC
>ERZ773243.3390-NODE-3390-length-11369-cov-12.189058_pt1 | contig 11369 bp, 8 predicted proteins | sample MGYA00580520_ERZ773243 | MGnify/ENA primary metagenome ERZ773243 (study PRJEB29015, sample SAMEA2737747) | human gut metagenome | biome: human gut; feature: human-associated habitat; material: faeces | place: China | collected 2012 ... | reverse complement strand
TCTATCCGGAACATATGCGCGCCTGGATCGCGGATTTAAAAGAGGGACAGTCGGCGTTTGAAAACCCGGATGACAACAAAAAGCCACACCAGATTATCAACGGCGAAATCGTCATCAACAAGCAAAAGAACCACGACAAATATAAGCGCCAGTACTGGGACAAAGTCGGTCCTTGTATTCACACCCGCAACGACCTTCTTGCCAGCCAGAATACTATCCACCCCAGCGATGACCGCGTGTTCAGCATCCGCGAGATCATGCGGATGATGACGGTCCCGGATTCCTTTCGATGGGTGGATTCCGACCTTGATACACTGAATAAATTACCTGAAAAAGAAAAGCGTGCTTTTTTAAAGAAAGAGGAGACCAAGATTCGCCAGTCCTTAGGCGAGGCTGTTCCTACCGCCATTTTTCACTCCATTGCAGAAAAGATCGCGGATGCCCTGGCACACCCGCCGCTCCCGACCCTTGAGATCAACAAGATCATCGCGGCCAATCGCCTGTCCGATGCTGAGGCCCTGAAAGAGTTCCTCACGGAAAATCCTCTGGACCTGGCTTTCTCTACCCTGAGCCGAATCGCAGAGCTTTCCAACACCAACCGGACGGAGACCGCCGCTTTTTTTACCAGCAAGACCCTCATTACCGAAATGATGAAGACTCTCCCCGTCTCCGAGCAGGAAACCGTCCGGATCCTGGAGCCTTCCGTCGGAGTTGGAAATTTTATCCCGTTCATCCTCAAAAAATTTGAGGGGAAGAACCTCCAGCTGGATCTCGTGGATATCGACTCAGCCAGCCTGGAGCTGGCGAAAATCCTCTTACAAAAGTATCACGTTCCCGACACTTGCACCATCCGGTACATCAACGATGACTTTCTCCTGCATGATTTCCCGGACCGGTACGACTATGTGATCGGGAACCCTCCCTTTTTTAAATTAAAAGCCAGTGATCCCCGCCTCCCGCTCTACCGTCTGGAAGCGAAAAACAAGAACACCAGCAACATCTGCTCGTTTTTTCTGGAAAAAGCGCTCCAGCTTGGAAAATATGTAGCACTGGTTTTCCCCAAGTTCCTCCTCAACACGCCGGAGTTTTCCACCACCCGTGCAGAGCTGGCGCAAAAATCGGTGGATGCCATTCTGGACTTTGGCGAAAAGGGCTTCCCGGGCATTCTGGTGGAGACCATTGCCATTTTCATCAACAATCTAGCGGCCCCGGCCAACACCAAAGTTTTTTCGCTCACGTACCGGCTCCATCTCACCCAGCCACAGGCGTACATTTTTGACCCGGAGCTTCCCTACTGGATCATTTACCGGAACCAACTGTTTGACTCTGTTTGCCGAAAGCTGGATTTTGATGTTTTTGAAGTGTTCCGGGACCGCCAGCTCACCAATAAGCTCCTTTCTTCTTCCGGTGAACTTCGGGTGCTGAAATCCCGCAACCTGAGCGATGACGGAAAAGAGATTCTGGACATTCCCGGATACGATTCCTACATTTCTTACGCTGCGGCTAAGCCCCTTTCCGTCTTCCAGTATCTCGATGCGCCCAATGTTTATCTTACCCCGAACATGACCTACAAACCGCGCATGATGAAAAAGCCTCCCCACTGTGTGGTGAACGGCTCCCTTGCCATCCTGATCCCCAAAGGCGGCATTGTCCCAACGGAAAAGCAGCTCGCGTACTTTTCCTCGGAAGAGTACCGGGCATTCTATCAGATCGCGCGGAACTTCCAGACGCGTTCTCTGAACGTGGACGCCTGCTCGGTGTTTTTCTACGGCCTGCTGCGGGACGAGGCAAAACCCGCGCCCGAAAAATTTGACACCTCCGTTCAACTTTCCTTTTTATGATCGTGTAAAGTGAGGGATGTATCATGTTAACTCAGCAGGCGATTCATGATTTCTTCGAGCAGTCCGATTATGACATCCGAAAAAGCGGAAATGGCCGTTGGATCGATCAGAAATGCACAGCAGATGTTGTAACTATCATTTCTGACTTCATCTATGATTATGTTGCCAACCACCCCGGCTGTAGTTTCAGTTCTTCTGATATCTGGTACTCCGAATATGCAAGCCAGACCGTAGAAGCTGTTTTCAAAAAACCTCGCGTCGATAATAGTAACGCAAAACATGAATACGACAAATTTTTCCAGCAGCCTATGGAAATGCTTGCCAATGCAAAAATTCTTTTAAAACGTAAGCAGGGCAACCGGAATGTATATCAAGTCAACCGAATGGACATTCTGGAGTACATTGCACTGCGGGAACGAAATGCCCTGACGTTCCTGACGATCTATATTGAAAAAGTTCTTCACGACAGCGGCCTTTCTCCGGTTTTCAACGCTTTCTTTCAATCGCCTTCCAAGGAGTCTTTTGATGCCGTCCGGAATGCATTCTTTGCTTTCACGATCCAATATACCAAAATCAACAAACCTCTCGAATGTGGCCGGATCTTTACCAAGGTCCTCAATCCTCTTTCGTATGCTCACAATACTTACGGCACCGTAGGCGGCCATCTTTCCAAGCAGATCATCACCTATGATATGCTGATGTATAACCGTCCCAACTTCCGGGATATCTACGCGGACAAGCCCAAAGGTGTTACCCGCCAGGAATACGCTGCAACGCATCCGGTTGTCATCAACGAAGCCTATTACCGCTATCAGTCCAACAAGGCAACTCGTTTTCTCCGCATTTTCAACGATCAGACCCGGAACGGGCAGACCGAACATCTGGAACCTGCACACCTGCTGGACAAGGCGACACACATGCACCACATCTTCCCGAAATCGCTTTACCCGGAGATCAGCTTCTATCCGGAGAATATCATTGCCCTGACGCCTACTCAGCACCTCAATTACGCCCACCCCAATGGCCACACGCAGGAGATCAATAAGCAGTATCAGCATCTGTTGCTGCTCTCCAAAGCAGACCGTATCCGGGAGAACCTTTCTTCCGCAAACGTCGAGCACATTTATGAGTTCAGTAATTTGCTGTTCGTGCTCTCCACCGGCTTTGAAGAGGACACCCCTCTTTCCATTGCCGATATGGATTTCTGCGCCGTTGTCAATGCCATCAACCGGCATTACGCTTAAAGAGCCTCAGATGCAAAAAGAGCACGCGTTTGCGTGCTCTTTTTTGCTGTGTTCCTTTCTTCTGTTTCACATCCCAGGCCGCCAGCCCGTGCAGTAGCGGGCGTAATCGCGGTCGGCCTGTTTGACGTAGAGCACCAGCTCCTCTTTGCCCTCCTTGTTGGTCCGCTCGCGGACCTTGGTGGGCAGGTTCTGGCGGTGGAGCAGCTCGATCTCGTCGTTCAGCTCCTCTTCGGTCTCAAATACATCCAGCTCTGTCCAGTGGGTGGCAAAGAGCCAGAATTTTGCCAGCGTCTCATTCATCTTCGTTCTCCTTTTGGGCCTCTTCGGTCTCCGGCGCGGGCGGCGTCAGCCGGTAAAACGGCGCGATGGCGTTGGCGTCGCCATGGCGCACAATGGAATAGGTAATGTCGCAATAAGGCTGGATGGCCGTGCTCTTCTCCACCGTGGAGATGAGCAGCACCTGCAATTGCAGGCGGCGGAACAGCTCCATCATGGGGCGGATGCGGTCACTGGTCATCTTGCTGAAGGCCTCGTCCAGCAGGACAAGACGGATGCTGTTCTCGCTCTTCTGGTAGATCTGCAGCAGGCTGGCGCAGATGGCCACATAGAAGGGAGCCTGATTCTCGCCGCCGGAGGAATCGCGGCTGACGCGGGAAAGATAGGCCTGCTGGCCCGAGACAGTGTTGGTCACCTTGATGTCATAGTCCAGATAGGTGCGGTAGTCCACATAATCCGAGAGGGTGGCACCGGAGGTGGTGCGGCCCTCCTGCCGGGCCCGGGTGTTCTCGTCCACATCAGCCATGATCTTTTCCATCAGCGCGTCCACCTGCCGCTCGTAGACGGGGTCGGCGGTGGCGGCAAGGTTGTCCAGCGAGTCGCCGTCGGTCATCTGCTGGTTGCCCTTGTCCACAATGACCTGATAGAAGGCGGCCAGCTGGGGGTCACGGCTGGGTTCCAGCTCAAAGCGGTAGACTTCCTCGCCGTAGGTCAGCTGCTCCATCACCTTGTTCAGCTCCCGGAACTGGCGGCGGGCGTTGAAGATATCATCCTTCATCCGGAAGAGGATATCCTTGCGGAAGCGGTCCTTGCAGTCCCGCTGTGCCTGTTCCAGACGGGCGGCGTAGCGTTCCAGATCAATCCGCACAAGGCTGTCGTGCTGGGCGCGGTACTGCTCCACCCCGGCCAGACCCAGCGGATAATCGCAGACATAGTGCTCGTTGTAATCCCTCTGGGCGGGTTCCAGCGTGGAAGTGAGATACGCTCGCAGGGCATCGTCCAGCCTGGTCTGTGCCTTTTCGGCAGTCTGCGCGGCGGCACGGGCCGTGCGCCCGCCCGTCATCAGGCCCTTTTTGCGTTCCTGTGCCAGAGGCTCCAGCAGCGGGTGCTGTGCAAAGAATGCCTCTGCCGCCTCCCGGCTCTGTGCGGCGGTCTCCACCGCTTTGCTCTGTTCCGCCTCACAGGATGCGATCTGCTTTTCGCAGACGCGGATATCGCCGCCCACCTGCTCCACGGCCTTGCGGGCAGTCTCCCATGCGGCTTCCCGGGCTTCTTCCTCGCGGTAGAGCTGCTGCAGCATGGGGTTCTCGCGGCAGTCCGCCAGCTTCTGCTCCTGCGCGGCGTAGTCGGCACGGGCGGCATCCAGTGCGGCCCGGCTGGCCCAGAGTTCGGCCAGCTGTTCCAGCGCATGGCCCCGCAGGACGTTCTGGTACTGGTCGTAGGCAGATTTCAGGGTCTTTTCGGTCTGGGCGGCTTCGCGGCAGCGGTCGGCCTGATCGGCAAGCTGTGCTTCCAGCGCTTCGGCACGCTCCCTGCGGGCATCCAGGCCGATATAGCGCTGGGGCCTGCGCAGGCGTTCCAGCCGGAAGGGATGGTGGCGCAGCAGGTCCCGGGTAGCGCTGTCGGGGAAATGCTCCAGCGTATCGGGGGTGTCGCAGCAGACGATGCGGCGCAGGATGGTGTCCGCATACTGTGCGGCCAGCGGATTCTCGCTGGTGACCTGGGCGGCAAGGCTGTCGGCGGGGGCCGTCTCCGCATGGCGGTCCGCCTTGCGGATGCCCGGGGTATCCAGCAGGCTGATGGGCCCCACCCGGTCGCCCAGCGCCACAAAGGCGCTCTTGGCGGCGGCGTAGTGGGCAGGCGGCACAAGGATATCGAACCGGCGGTCACCCAGGCAGGCCTCCACACAGTCCTGCCAGCTCTCATCAGCCACGGTCAGCAGCTCACAGAAGATCTTTGCATCCGCTGTCATGCCGCGGCTTTTCAGCTCGGCGTTCACGGCATCCCGCACTTTGGTGGCGGCATCGCCGTGGGGGTAGACCCACTTGCCGCCGGACACGGCGTTCAGCTCGGCCCGCAGGCCTTCCTGCTCTTTTGCCAGATCCGCCGAAGCCTGCCGGGCAGCAAAATACTGCTCCTCCAGCGGCTTTTCGATGCGGGCCAGCGCCTCGGTCAGGGCGGGGAGATGTTCCGCCGTCAGGCGTTGGGGCCAGAGCTCCTTCTCCACCGCAAAGCCGCTGCGGTTCAGCTGAGTCAGCAGGCCTGTGATGGTATCTGCAGTCGCTTCCAGACTGTTCCTTGTCCGGGCCGCTGCATCCAGCGCGCTCTTTTTCCGGGCCAGCTCCTCGGTCAGGGCATCCAGCGCCCGGCCCGCGCCGCTGTCACCGGCCGCACCGTGGGCCGCCAGATAGGCCCGGCGGGCTTCGGCTTCGGCATTCTTGGCGGCCTCGTATTTTGCGTTCAGGTCGGTCAGCTGGCGGCGGCCTGCATCCAGATGGCTCTGCCAGGAGGCATCCTCACCGGCATCCGCTTCGGCGCGGGCCAGCAGGGCCGCACCCCGGTTGACAAGGGCATCCGTCTCTTTGTCAGCAGCTTCCCGGCCATACGCCACGATCTGTTCCAGCGCGGCGGCACGGGTCTGGGCCTCGGCCAGAACGGCGTGGAGGTTTTCCAGCTCCACCCGGTCGCCCTGCAGCGCTTCCAGATCCAGCTCAGGCTGGGGCAGGATGTACTGGTACAGGAACTCCCGGAAGTTGGGGATCTCGTCCATGCTGGTGCCCATCTGGAACACTTCATTGAACTTTTTGCCCAGCGGGCTGGAAGCCCGTCCGATGCCCAGGGCACGGCAGATGCGGTCCCGGGCCTCGCTGGGGCTGCGGGTGTAGGACAGGCGGCCCACGGCGGGCTTGAAGTCCTCCTTGGCGCTGGGGGCACCGGTGCGCGGATCAAGGAAGGGCAGCTTTTCCAGCGTGATGCCGTCCTCGGAGATGTACCAGGTCTGGTCGCCGGGGTGGAGCTCCTGCATGGGGCCCTCGGATTCCACCCGGACAGCGATGACGAAGCTGGTCCGCTTGACGGTATCCCAGAACTCTGCACCGATGTATGCCACCGTGCGGCCCGGGCGGCGGTAGGCGTTCTCGCCGCGCTGCTTGGCGTGGACAGAACCCTGCAGGGTGCGGCCGCTCTTTTTATTGCCCAGGGCATTGAAGTTGCGGTTGGTGGTCAGGCAGTAGCGGATGGCATCCAGAATGGTGGTCTTGCCCACCGCGTTGACACCGATCATATAAGTCAGACGGGCACAATCAAAGGTGACATTTTCAAAGTTGTGCCAGTTGATGAGCTTCAGGCGCTTTAATTCGATCATTCTTCTTCCTCCCCGCTGGCATCTCCGTCAGGCCGCTCGTAGAGGGCCAGCTCTTCCCTGGTGCGGCTGCTCTCGGCGGCGGCATCGGCAAGGTCTGCGTCCGGCAGAGCCAGCAGCACGGTGGGAAATACCTCGATGCGGCTGTCCAGACCGGTCAGCCGCCCCACCGGGCGGGCCAGATTATACCTGCGCAGGGTGCGCATCAGCTCCTCCAGCGTGCGCTGGTCCAGCCGCCGGGGCAGGTTCATCTTCTGCAGCTCTGTCTGCACCTCTTCCACCGTGACCAGTACCTGATCGGCGCTGGCGGCAAGGCTCTCCCGTTTTTGCAGGTAGAGCAGCCGGAGCACCAGCAGCAGAATGCTCTCGTATTTCAGGAGCCGGGCTTGGCTGCCCTCATGCTCGTTGACCAGCGCCGCAGCCTGCAGCGGAGCCGGGTAAAGCGTTACCGCATAGCCCAGCGGCGCAAATACGGCCCGCACCTCGGGCAGATGATCCTGCACATAGAGGTATTTTGCCCGCTGATCCTCCACGCCGCCCAGCACAAAGCAGTGGTTGAGCAGATAGTTTGCGGTCTCTTCCAGCATTTTATTCGGTTCGGCCATGGTCAGCGTCCTCCCTGCGGGGTGTCAGAATAAACTCTTCAAACCGGAAGCCGCCCCGTTCGACCCAGTTTCCGGTAAGGGTGATATCGTAAGCCCGGCGCGGCGACTGCGAATAGGTGTGCAGGCCGATGATGCGGGCAAAATCGCGGGGGTATTCCTCCGCCAGTGTGGAGGCGGCCACCGCACTGCGGGCGGCAAGGGCCTGTTTTGCCAGCAGGCCCACGTTCTCCTCGGTCACGGCCATCCGGGCGTAATCCAGCAGCAATTGCTGTTCTTTGCGCAGCTGCTCCGCATCCAGCCCGGCCTGCCGCACCGGGGCCAGCGGCGTTTCGCTGCGGGGCGCGGCGGGCGGATAGAGGGGCTTTGCCCCGAACACCGCCGCCGGGTAGAGGTGCAGGCGCTTTGCCACCGGGCCGTCATCCGGCGCGAACAGCTGGTCGGGCGTTTTGATCTCCTCGGCATAGCGGCGGAGCAGGGCGGTGACACTGCCCTGCGAGGAGCGGTCGCTCAGCAGCAGGAACTGTGCCCGCTGCACGGCCCGCTTGCGGTAGCGGATGTGGCTCTGGTCGATCTGGCGCATCAGGGTGCTCATCTCTTCCAACGAATCCCGCAGCTTCTGGATGAGGACACGCACGGCAGGGGCTGCCTCGCCGGGGGCGCAGTGCTCCACCCGGGCGTAATCCAGTGCCAGCCGGGGCAGGTGGTTTGCCTCGCAGTCGTCCAGCTCCTCCTCCAGATAGGCGCGGTAGTTGAACAGGTTATCGCTGGTCTTGAAGCGGTGGTAAGCGGCGGCCACCACCTTTTCCTCGTACTGGTCGAAGAGCTCCAGCACCTCCTGCGGGGTGCGGTTGCGGGTGAGCCGGTCGATATAATGCCCGATGGACGCATTCAGCGCCCGCAGGGACTTGTTCAGCGCTTCCAGATCGGAGGCCACCTCCCGCAGAACATTCTCATAGGGGCTCTTTTCCTCCCCGATGTTCTGCAGCAGCTGCCAGGCCTTGTACAGCTTGCCGGTGTAGGTGACAACGCGCGGGTTCAGGATCTCCTCCAGCGCCTCCAGCAGGGGGGCCACTTCGGGCACAAAGGCAAGGGCAGGCTCTTCCTCATAGCTGCCGGGCTGCTCTTCCAGCCAGCCGGTGCGGCGCAGGCGGAGCAGAAAGCCCAGCGCAAGGGTATGGGGGTCCCGGGTGGGCTGTTCGGCTTCATCGCCCGCGTCATCGGCATCCAGTGCCAGCGGCTTTGCCAGTGCCGCAAAGTAATCCTCGGCCCGGCTCACCGCTTCTGCCCGGGAGATGGAGTAATCCGCCGTGTGGCGGCACTCCTCCCACAGCAGGAGCAGCAGCTCCGCATAAAACGCCCGGTTGGGCCCCGCCAGCGGGCGGAACAGCCGCGGGCTGACCAGTTCAAACAGCTGCATCCAAAGGTTCCTTTCTTTCGACAAAATCTATCTTTTATTGTACCACATCACAGCCTTTTTTGCATCTTTTATGGGAAAGTTGCAAACAAAAAGCCCGCCCGGAGCAAAACCGGACGAGCCCGTTTTTCTTCTCACTGCCACGACAGAGACAAATGACGGTTATTGGCAACGCAGTCTTTCAAGTACAAATTGATCAGGGTCTGGTAAGGGATGCCCACCACTTCGGCCTGCTCCTTGAAGTAATCAATGGTATTGCTGTCAATGTTAATGGTGATCTGTTTTTTCAGCGCCTTGGCATAGGGATTCTTTCTTGCATTGCTGAAATCGTACTCTTCGAGCATAACATAGACCTCACTTTCCATAATATTTCGATTCAGTTTTTGTGGCCTTTCTGGCCGAGATAATACGGATGACAGTATCTGACGCACGGTAGCAGTGACACACGACAAGCAGATTTGCCCTACTGCTCAGGCCGAGAATGATAAATCTGTCCTCCTGTTCTGAATGCTCCGGGTCATCAATTACCAGTGCTTCCTCGTCATAGAAAACTGTCTTTGCTTCCAGGAATGAAATGCCGTGTTTGTGCTGATTGATGCGGTTTTTATTTTCATCCCACTCAAACTGTATGCTTTCCATATCTATATTATAATTATATTATAATTATAAGTCAAGTGTTCCAGACGCAAAAAAGCCCCGGAGGGCGGCCTTTCAGCCACGCTCCGGGGAAAAATCATATAATTTGTTTTGCTCAGGCATTTGTATCAATAGCCACCGAGATAGCCATGTAGGTCTGACCATTCACAGCTTTGACAACAACGCCAACCTGTGTCCATTTCGTGCTCTGTGCAATATTCGCGTTTCCAAGATTGCCGCCCTCGGCAATTTTCTGAACGAACTTATTCAGCTTTGTGCCATCATAGTCAAATGTCGTCACAAATGTAGCTGCACACTTACCATCTTTGGGACCATCAATTTTGAACCAAACCTTAGACGAATAGCCAAACAGATTCAGCGAGAAATTCAAATCTCCCTTTGCTGCCTCATCAATACTTTGGCTTGCAATCGCTCTGCACTGTGCGTTGTTTTCCAGTTTCTTTCCCTCTGGGCGATTTGCATTGATCGTGCTCATCATCTGAGCTTCTGCCTGAGCCTCAGGGGTCGATGAGGTATCACCGCCGCAGGCGGTGAACAGAACAAGTACCATGGTCGCCGCCAGAATCAAAGCGGCCAGTTTTTTCAGCATTTTCATGTCGGGACCTCCAGTCGTTTTGTTGTGTTGTTATCATAATATGCAGGGTGCCTTTCCATTTTGAAACAGGACCCCTTCCAGCTTTATTTTATCCAACGACTGTCGCTTTTGTCAATTGCCAGCTTCACCAAACATTTTCTCCTGCTTTTGTTGTTTTTTCCAGAACGGATCTTCGCAAAGATCCTTTGCCGTACCCGGGGCAAAAACCGGAAAATATTTCCGGCGTTTACACAATTCTACCACGATTTGGTGCTAAACTTAAGGCAATGGGAACCGCCGGGTGCCGTTCCTGAACAAGGAAAAGGAGTTTGCCCCATGCAGCACGGTTCCCTGCGCGCTCCGGTGCGCGTTTTCATGGCAGCAGTTCTGCTGTGCCTGAGCTTTCTGGCCGCGCCAAAGGCTGCGGCGGCACAATTGCAGGATGTGAACGGCATCACGCTGCTGTCCTTCGACTGCCAGCAGATCGTCTCCATCGGCAACCAGACCTCGGGCCGGTGCAGCTGGTACGCCCTGCGCTACGCCCGCACCATTCTGGATGGCAAGCCCTGCTCAGGCAGCGGGATGTGGTCGAACGGTGCGGTATGGTCTGCCGCCGGGTACTACGCTTACAGCGGCTCCCTTTCCGATTGCCTTTCCCGCCTGTATGAAGAGCTGCAGGCCGGGCGGCCTGTCATCGTACATCTGAAAAACACCGCCGTCAGCGGCGTGTCCAAGCACACCAACCGCGTGACAAGCTATGAATACCACCTCTCCGGCTCCGGCTGGAAAGAGGTCAATTACCCCCACATCGCCACCAGCAGCACCTACGGACACTGGGTGTGCGTGGTGGGCATCTCCCCCACGGCAGACCCCGAAAACCTGCGGGAGAGCGATTTCTATGCGCTGGACCCCGCGCGGGTCAGCGTGAACGGCACACTGGCCGTAACAAAGCTTTTGGATGGCACCATCTGGACTGATAACTCTCCCTTAAAAGTCGCAGCCTGACGCTCCCTTACAAAACACAACAGCCCCCGGAACATGCAGGGTTCCGGGGGCTTCGTGTTTTGTATCGGGGGGTTACAGCTCCTGATAGGCGCTCATCATGGCGGGGATGAACTGCTTTTTGCGGCTGACCACGCCGGGCAGCGTCCAGCTGCCGTCGGCGGCGGGCTGGCTCTCAAAGCCGTTGCTCAGCACCTCGGCGGCGTAGCGGCCGGTGCAGATGACCACACTCTCCTCCTTAGGCACATCGGTCAGCAGCATGTAGAGGTCCTCCACGTTCTGCTTGTTGCGGGCCTCCTCCAGATAGGGCTGGAGCAGCGCCTGGGCGGCCTGCAGGTTTTTGCGGGTCATGTAGCTGCCCTGCGCCACGCCAAAGCGGATATCGCCGCACATGA
>ERZ773243.3389-NODE-3389-length-11373-cov-5.190493_pt1 | contig 11373 bp, 26 predicted proteins | sample MGYA00580520_ERZ773243 | MGnify/ENA primary metagenome ERZ773243 (study PRJEB29015, sample SAMEA2737747) | human gut metagenome | biome: human gut; feature: human-associated habitat; material: faeces | place: China | collected 2012 ... | reverse complement strand
CGGTAGTTCAGTTGGTTAGAACGCTAGCCTGTCACGCTAGAGGTCGACGGTTCGAGCCCGTTCCAGGTCGCCATAAAAATAATAATAGGAAAGGGAACATCTTTCCTATTATTCATATAAGGCTTTATAGCTCAGTTGGTAGAGCAAGGGACTGAAAATCCCTGTGTCCCTGGTTCGATTCCAGGTGAAGCCACCAAACAAAAACCGTTATATCAATAGATATAGCGGTTTTTTTTGTTTTAAAATTATAATTAAAATACGTAACATATATAACATTTTGAACATATTTAGTGTGTCAAAAAGTGTGTCAGGTTTAGGCTAAAAATTGATTCACCATATCAATAGATTTTTGATTGTCCTGTGAATCTAAATGTGTATATATATTTAACAATACTTTTACATCTTTATGTCCAGTCCAAACTTGAGCTTGCTTAATATCAATTTCAGCTTTATGTAATATACATACATATGTATGTCGTAATTGGTGTAAAGTAAATTTTATTTTATCTTCTTCTTTTAAATCTTTATTTAGTCCGTTTAAAACATTTGTTAATTTCTTTTTTATACTAGTTTCAGACATCATTTCGCCTAAACGATTAGGGAATATATAGTCATTTTTTTTATGTGTGTCAAACATAGATTTTAGTGTGTCAAACAAAATATTAAAAATTGGTACTTTTCTTTGTTCAGAGTTTTTTGTAGGTTTTAGATGTGGTTGATTTTTTTCAAAATATACCGCCTTATTTATTAAAATATATTTTTCATCAATATTTATATCTTTATATTGCAATGGCACAACTTCTTCTCGGCGTAATCCAGTATAAATCATAAATAATATCATAAATGCATTAGAATTGTTTTTTGATAAGGTTTTAATTTTTTCTATAACAGATGTAGATAAAGGTTCTTTTTCTGCTGGTTTATGCTTTTTTATTTTAATTCCAAATGCAACATTTTTATAAATATAATCATTTTCAACTGCTTTGTTTAAAATTTGCTTTATTGTAAGAAGAGCTACATCTTTTTTTCGTGTAATTCCTTTTTTATCTAAAACGTTTAACATTGTAACTACATCAGATTGTTTTAGATTTTTTAAAGGAATATTTCCTATATTAGGTTTTATATATAATCTAATTGCATCTTTGTACATTTTTATTGTTGCTTTTTCTTTGTCGGATTTATATGTTTCAACCCATTTATCGGACCAATCTGCAACACTCATGTTTTTATCATCTGCTACAGTTCCTTTTTCATTTAAATATTTGTATTCAATATACTGCTTTTCTAAGTCTTTCGGGTTGTCGGAATAAAGTGTTTTTAATTTTCCATTAACGGAAACTCTTTTCATTAGTCTGCCATCAGCTCTTTTGGTGTAAGTAAAAGCCATAAAATACCTCCTAAATGTAAGAATTTTCTTTATAATAATTATAAGCAAATGCTACTGTATCTTCGGAAAGGTTTAAATATTCTGCAATTTCATATACATTTTTTAAACCTTTCTTAAACGCATCTTTAAAATCATTTACAGAAACCAAAACAGTACATTTCCATTTGTTAGCTCTATATTCTTTTTGTGCAATTGTAGATGGGGAAGAAAAGCTATTATAAAAAGCATTACAATAGTAATGTCCTAGCTCTTCTGCTAAAAGTTCTTTTTCCTCTGTAATGCTTTTTATTTTTGAATAATTTAATCCGATATAATAATCTTTATCTACTCGCAATATAATTGCCTTATTTTTCATTCTGAAGTCATCTATAGATATATTTTCTTTTACTACTATATTATATAATTTGTTTAATTCCATAAATTTCCTCCAACTCTTATATTAATTATTATTGTTCTTTCCGTATTTTATTTGTTTATAATATCTAAGTGCATCAGCAATTTCTTCGTCTGTCAAGCCTTCTGCATCTTTGTGGTATGCAAAATCAAACTCTTGTTTTATTTCTGCATCAGGTTTGCGAATGTCAGATTTGCACATTAGGTAATCTAAAGAACAATTAAAAATTTCACACATTTTTATTTTAACTTCGTCGCTAGGCAAATTAGAACCACTTTCATAGTTAGCAATACTACTTTTCCCTTTCACAGATGCAATTTTTTGAGCTAGCTCTTCTTGCGTTAAATTAAGTTCTAAACGAAGTTGCTTAATTCTTTTTCCAATTAATTTCATATCCTCATCAGTCATATACATATCTCCTTGTTCATTTTTTATAAACATTATAGCATAATGTTCAGTGAAAGTAAACAACTAAAAAGTTTTTTTCTTACAGCAAAGCAGGCTGTACAATATTTTTAAACTTTTTTAAAAAAACTATTGACAAGTTCAATTATTCTGTATATAATCAGTACAACAAAACTGAACAAAGGAGGTGTGACATGAAAAATAAATATAGCAAGTATGTAAATACAGACGCTTTAAAAAAAGCAAGAGAATCTAAAGGGTTTTCATATAGAGATATGTCAAAACTTATGGAATTTAAAAGCCCTGCAGCTTACTTCAATATCGAAAATGGATTAGTGGAACCCAAAATTTCACATATAAATAAGATATCTAAAATATTGAAAATGCCAAGTTCAAATTTTTTTAACTTTAAAGTACAATAAAACTGAACAAACATGTATCCAAAAAATCAGGAAGAGGTGATTTAAATGGCAACTAATATATTAAGTAAAAAAAGAACAAAGTATGTAACTGCTAAAGAATTAGCAGAAGAGCTAAGTACAACAACAATGCAAATATATAGAATATTTAAAAGACAAGAAATGCAAGAAGCACTAATAAAAATAGGAGAAAAAGCAGTTAGAGCAGATAAAGAGAAGTTTTATGAGATATTAGAACAAATATACAGATAAGGATGTTTAATTCAAATAATTTAATTCTAAAAAAATTCACAGAAATTTGCACGAAAGAATTAAGAAAAAAACGAAAGAAGGTGAGAAAAGTGGAAGAAAAATGTAAAAAATGTGTATTAGAACATAAAAATACAATAAATCTTATAGAGAAATATAAGCACAAATTAAGAAATAAACCAAATACAATACAAATAGTATCTTTAGCATTTAGTTGTTTTGCACTTGGTTTATCAATAGCAAAATTACTTATTACATAACGCAATTATAGAAATTATTATAGCTACAATAGTTAAAAATAAATCAATGATCGCTAATAAATTATTTTTTATGTATTGGATACGATTTTTGTGTCTCATATTTTTATCATAATCGTTATTCATTTTGTTAATCCATTTATAGTAATCATTATCATCCATATAATCACCTCCAACGGGTCGATTATATAAATAAATTTTGTGGATGTAAAGGAGGTGAAGAGCATGAGCTTAGCAGAGGCAAAACAAGTTTTAGGAACATTAATATTAGGAAGTGCAGTAATAGCTATAGCATTGTTATACATAGCATACAAATTTGCAGAAATAAGTTATAGGAAGGCACATAAAGCAAAAAAAGTGCACAAAGCAAGAAAAATAAATAATGCAGATGTAATGTTTAACATAGACAGTAAAAACAAGACATTACAAGAAATACAACTAGAAAAATCACAAATGATTAAAATTTTAGGAGGAATTTAAAAATGAGTAAAAGAGAAAATTTAACAATAATGATTAATAAGCTAAAAACAGCAAATACAGTAGGAAATCTACAGGAAGAGTATGAAGAAGTATACAAGGATTTAAAAACAACTAGAGCAGAAATAGGACAAGCAATAGACAAGAGAACAGAAGAAATGCAAGAAGAAATGGCTAATATTCTGGCAAAAGCAATTGCATATATGGCAAATATGCAAGATGAGGAAGCTTTTAAGTATCTAGTAGAGCAATACGAAATAATAAAAAATGATTTATCTGCTAACTACCAGGGAAACAGACAAATCACTCGCAAAAATATTATAAATAAACATCTTACAGTTTTATATTAACATAAAACTGTAAGATTTGCAAGAGCAAGAGGTAAAAATGGATTTATTTTACGAAATAACAAGTCTAACTAAGTATTTGGATACATTAGTAATAAATTTAAAAGAAAATGGCATAAAGAAAGCAGAATCTGAAAAAAAATACAAAATAGTTTTAAGACAAGAGGCTTTAAAATTAAAAATAGAAAAGAATATGCCAGTAACATTAATAAACCAAATAGTATACGGAATACCAGAAGTAGCAAAGTTAAGACTAGATAGAGATATAAAAGAAACAATATACCAATCAAACTTGGAGGCAATAAATGTAACAAAATTAAAATTAAGAATATTAGAAAATCAACTTAATCGAGAATGGGGGATTTCTGGGAAGGGGCGAATTTAATGGTAATAACAGATTTAAGCAGTAGTTTTAATCCATGTCCAAAAAATCCAGTAAAAAAAGAAAAGATCACAACAAAAATAAAGCAAAAGTCAAAAAAGTTAGCAAAAGCAGAGAAAAACAGATTCAGCATTTTGCAGGAAGAAAATGGAAAATGCTTTATTTGTAATAGACAACTAAAAAAATTAGACAAGCACGAGGCACTAGGTGGCTCAAATAGGCAAAAAAGTATTCAATATGGGTTAGTTTATTACTTATGTAGAAAGTGCCACCAAAAAGCCGACCTGGATAAAAATACAAGAAATAAATTACAAAACTACGCAAAGAAACAATTTATAAAAAAATACAGTAAAGAAAAATTTCTAAAAGAATTTGGAAAGAATTATATAGAAAAATAGGAGGTTAAAAAATGAATAATAACGATGATTTGGAAAGACAAAAATTACTATATGTTGAACTTCCAGCATTACTGCATAAAATTTTATGTTTATCGCAAATACCATTACCAGCTAGTAAGGATATAGTTGAATCAGATATTAAAGAAATAAAAAAAATAACTAACGCAGAGTGTGAATCTGCATTAGCACATTTTATTGTGGATTAATACTGTTGGAAATAACTTTAGCTGCTGTTTCACTTAAAATTTCAATAGAAGCGGATTTTAAGCCAGATAATATACCTTTAGTTTTTGTCCAAACTTTATTATCACGAATATTATCAAGAAAAGCATGACCATCATATGTAATTGATTGAACTATTATTATAGGAACTTTTGTCCCCATATAATTTTTACAAACGCATTTAATATAACCAGCTTCCTTAAGCTTTTCAGCAGTATATATCAAATCATTTTGAGAGTAATTATCGTTAGGTAGATTGTTTACACAAACATCATTACTATAGTCAAGATTATTTTCAAAATAAATCATTAAATCACGAACACAATCATGATTAAGTTTCATATAATCACCTCCAATCCGAGGCAATTATACAAATAAAATCCTATAAAGTAAAGCACATTGACAATTGAATAGTATATCAGGCAAACGCAGTAAATACAATAGTTTCAAGACTTTAAAAAATATTTTAAAAAAGTTGAAAAAAAGTATTGACAGTATGTCATAAGAGTGATAATATATAACCATCGAAAGAGGAAAGGAGGTAAAAGCCATATGTTAAAAGCATTAAAAAAAGTGCTTGCCGACTACCAATCAAAACAAGCACAAGCTAAAAGAAAAGCTAATAATCGTAAACAGATTAAGCTAATTCTTAAAGGTTTAGAAGAAAGGGGATACTAAAATCCCCACCTTCCTTTAATGATTATATATTATTAATATTGTAATTGTCAAGGGAAGGAGCTTTAATATATGGAAGAGAGAAAATTGAAAATGAATTTTTTTAAAAGTGGAAGTGGTTCAATAAATGCTAAAGCTACACTTCCAGTAACTTGGTTAAGAACAATAAATATTACTCCAGAAGAAAGAGATTTTATTGTTATACTTGACGAAAAAAACAAATCATTAATAATTAAAAAACAAAATTAAAAAAACTATCAAGTACTGTATTCGCCTGAGAAACTTATTCAGTACATGATAGCCAACGAAACCCTTGAAAAAGTGTTTCTATATATAATTATATAGTAAACACGCAAATTTTTCAAGTGGTTTAATGAACGAATTTGAAAAAGGAGCGTGTTTTTATTATGGGATTAATAGAAAGTTTAATAACGGGGCTATTTATTATAGCAATATTAGCAATATATGCAATTATAGGATTTATAGGATTAATGCTTATACAATTAATAAGTTACAGAGTATTTAAAGTTAATTTATACAAAAAAATAATCAGAAAGTTTATGGAGGTATAAGGTTATGGAAGAACAATTAAAACAAGAAAATCAAGAGCTAAAAGAAAGAATTGCATTTTTGGAAAGAGCATTAAAGAGAGGAAGTTCAGGAAGTACAAGTGCATACAACGAAATTAGAGCAATGATAATTGAAAAAGTAGAAAAGGAAGTTGAACAAGATGAATTAGATAATGGAAATACATATAATTGGACAAGAAAAAGAGCAGAAAAGAAAATAATGAGCGATTTAAAGTGGGATTTAAGAGTAAGAACAATAAGTGATTTTAAATCTGAACACATTAAACCAGCACAAGAATATATAAATAATTATGTTTTAGAAGATGAATACATACATTCACAATGGAACAAGAGAGGAGCAAAAGATGAGTGATAATAAAAAATATTATTATCTAAAATTGAAAGATAATTTTTTCGATAGTGAAGAAATGATAATTTTGCAAAACATGAAAGATGGATATATTTATTCGGATATTTTGCTTAAATTATATTTAAGAAGTTTAAAAGACAATGGCAAATTAATGTTTAGAGAAATGATTCCGTATACTCCAGAAGTAATTGCACAAATTGTAAGACATCAAGTCGGAACAGTAAAAGAAGCAATAAATATCTTTAAAGAACTAGGCTTAATTGAAATTTTAGATAATGGAGCAATCTATATGTTAGAAATTCAAAATTTGATTGGAAAAAGTAGTACAGAAGCGGATCGTGTAAGAAATTATAGAAACAAAATAAAAGAAGAACAATTATTGTGTACAAATGTACAACTTTTGAACGACAAAACTACACCAGAGATAGAGAAAGAGATAGAGAAAGAGATAGATAATAGTGAAAAGATTTCTGAAATAACAAAAACATACGAAGACAACATTGGATTATTAACACCAGCAGCAGCAGACTTAATTTTTAGTTATTTAGATGACTTTAAAGACTACAGAATAATTATAGAGGCAATAAAAACAGCATCTACAGCTAATATAAGAACAGCTAAATACATAAACGGAATATTAAGAAGTTGGTTAAACAAAGGATATAAAGTATTAGCAGATGTGCAAAACGAACAGAAACAAAAAACGGAGAAGCAAGAAGAGAAACCAAAGCAAAACTACAAAGAAATAGATACAAGTATTTTAACAGAAGAAGAGTATGCAGATATAGTAAGAGGCAAAACAACATACGAAGAAATAATAAAGAGAAAAGGAGTGCAACAAAATGAGTGATGAAGAGCTAGAAAAAGCGATGCTGTACTACTTAATATATGAGCAAGAGGATTATGTACTAGATGAAACAGATTTTGCATTTGAAAGGAACAAAAGAATAATAAAAGCGATAAATGAGTTAAAAGCAGAGAAAAAGGAAATATCCATAATTTCCTTGCAAAGCAGAATAAGTGCAAATAATAAACAGGTAATAGAGTATCTAACAAGTTTAAGTGAATATGTATATGCAACAACAGCAGATTACATATATAACCAAGTAATAGAGCTATCTAAAAAAAGAAAGTTAATGGAATTATTACAGAAAAGTATTACAGAGCTTATGGAAGTGGAAAACATAGATATATTTATGCAAGATAAAATAAAGCAAATAAATAAAATAGCAGAAATAGATGAAAAGGAACAGACATTTGTGGAGCAAGTAGTGGAAACATCTACAGAGATAGAAAAAAACACATTGCAGAAACCAGATTATACACTATATACAGGAATAACAGATTTAGACAAAATGATTTGTGGATTACATAAACAGGAGCTAACGATAATCGGTGCACGACCTGGCGTAGGAAAGACAACATTAGCATTGCAAATAGCAGAACATATAGCAGAAAGAGGAACAGAAACTGCAATAATAAGTTTAGAAATGTCTGATACACAAGTAATACAAAAATTAATAAGCAGAAGGGCAAGAATAAATAGTTATAAAATGCGCATGGGAACATTAGAAACAAAAGAGCTAGAGCAAATAGGTGTAGTAAGTGCAGAAATAGCAGAGCTACCAATCCACCTAATAACAAAAGCAAGAACAATACAACATATAGAGAATATAGCCCGTAAGTTAAAAAATAAGAACAATTTAGGACTAATGGTAATTGATTATATACAACTAATAAAAAACAAAGGGAAATTTAATTCTAGAGAGCAAGAAGTAGCAGATATAACAAGAACACTAAAGTTATTAAGTTTAGAGCTAAATATACCAATAGTTGGATTATGCCAATTAAATAGAAATGCAGCAAGACAAGAGCCAACGCTGGCTGATTTAAGAGAAAGTGGAGCAATAGAGCAAGATGCAGATAATATATTGTTCTTATACCAGGAAGCGGAAAGTACAGAAACAATAGTAGACATAACATTAAAACTAGCAAAACAGCGTGCAGGAGAAACTGGAAAAATAGACTTGAAATTCAACAAAGCAAATAGTGAATTTAAAGGGGTGATGAGATGGTAGAGATTACTCAAGAAGCATTTGCTAATTTAGAAACACAAAACAAAATAAGAGCTATAAAAGGGATTTTACAGGGAACAGTAGTTTTAAAGGAGAGTGAAAACAAATGAATGAAATAACAAGAGAAACTAGAAGAGAAAGTTTTATAAAAGTAAATATAAACGAGAGAGAGGCACAAGTACTAGAAATCTTAAAAGATGGAATAGAAAGGACAGCTAGAGAGATAGCAGAAGAGATGTATTTAGCAGGTTACACAAATACACCAGATAGAAATAATGCAAGTCCAAGGTTAACTCATTTACTAGAAAAAAGACAAGTAATTATAGTTGGTAAAACAAGAGATAGTGTAACAGGTAAAAGTGTTGCAATATATAGGATAGCAAGTTAATGGATAGGCAGAAGTACGAAACAATACCAGATTGTAAATGTGTAACCTGCCTAGGATGCAATCTGCTAGAAGATATAAACTTTAAAGGATATTACAGGTGTAAAAATTATGTAAAAGGAGTGAAAGATGGAAGCGGAAGAATTATTAAAATATATGCTTAACTTCTTCCAAGACATAGATAAGAAACTAAACAATAAAAACGAAGAGCTAAAAAGAATAGATATGCAACAACAAGATATATTGCATTACATAGAAGCAAGAAATTTAAACGCAGCAGGATATGCAAAAGCTGGAAAATTGCTAAAAGATATTAGACAAGAGCGAAGAAGAATAAAAAATAATATTGAGCAAATGGAATTAATACAAGTATTTACAAGAAAATATAACAATAAAATGATTCAAGGCGATTTAATACAAACATTAAAAGGTTTAAGTACAATAAATAAAAGACAAGCAGAACCTAAATACATATGTAGAACCAATATTTTAGAAAAATTGGAAAGGAAAAATGAAAAATGAAAATTGATATTTATAATACAGAAAAAAAATACAACATTATTTATGCGGACCCGCCATGGAGTTACGGAGATGTACATACCTGGCATAAAATGGGTGGAGGAGTAAAAAGACATTATAGTACAATGTCGATAAGAGAAATAAAAGAGATGAGTACTGTTATAAAAAAAATAGCTGCAGATAATTGTATATTATTTATATGGGCAACATTTCCAAATTTGAGAGAAGCACTAGAAATAATCGAAAGCTGGGGATTTATGTATAAAACGCTTGGATTTAGTTGGATTAAAACTAATAAAAAAAATAAGAAACCATGTTTTGGAATAGGTTATTATACTAAATCCAATTGTGAGGTTTGTTTATTAGCAATAAAAGGAAAACCTGGAAATTTAATTAAAAGTAATAAAGTAAGTAGTTGTATTATAGCAGAAAGAAGAGAACACAGCAGAAAACCGGACGAAGTAAGGGAAAAAATAACAGAGCTAGTTGGAGAGGTTCCAAAAATAGAATTATTTGCAAGGCAAACAGCAACGGGTTGGGATTGCTGGGGAAATGAGGTGTAAAAGATGGACAAGATTAAATTAATATTACAATTATTAGCAATTGCTTTTAGTGCATTAAGCCTAGGCTGGTTTATAGGCACTATAATAATACTATATATAAGCTGTGGAGGGTAGAAAAATGAAAGATATAATTGAAGCAGGAGAGTATGTTAGGACTGAAAATGGAAAAATAGATAGAGTTGCTAGTCGTAATTATTACATGGGAAAATATATAGAAGCAGAAAAAGACTATATTTTCTGTAACAACATAGTAAAACATAGTAAACAGTTAAAAGAATTACTAGAATTTGGAGATATAGTTAAATACAGATTAAAAAATTTTAAGTACACAAATGTAACTAGAGTTAATGTGATACGAGATGTAAGAAGTAATAAAGAAAGCATACTAATTGATGGGTATAATCTTGAACAAATAAATATATTAGAAATACTAACAAAAGAACAATACAATATTAATTGTTATAAAGTAGGAGGAGAAGATGAACAGAGAGATAAAGTTTAGAGGAAAAGGAATTGAAGAATATGACAAAGATACATGGTATTATGGTAGCTATTTTAAATATAATGAAATTAATTATTTCTGTTTAGATGACGGAAGTAGAACAGAAGAAATAAACGAAAAATTAAAGAATAATATCAAACATAAAATAATATTTGAAATGCAAGGTGATTTGAACATGGAAAATCATATAAAACTTGCTGATGTAAATGTAGAAACAGTAGGACAATATACAGGACTACACGATAAAAATGGCAAAGAAATATTTGAAGGAGATATAGTAAAAGTAGATAGTAATATGTTAAAAATGACAGGAATAGTAACTTATAATGATAATGAAGCAATGTTTGTTTTAGAAGATTTATCTGATAAAATAGAGGAATGCTTATTGTATATGCAAGAAGATTTAGAAGTAATTGGAAACATATACGATAATTTTAAATTATTGAGAGGAGAATAGATATGTTGAAATTCTTAAAAAAGAAAGAAAAAGAATCTGATAAAGAAGCAGAAAATATTGAAATGATACCTGTACCAGATATAAGAGCGTATATGATAAAAGGATATGAAGAAATAAGAGAAGTAAAAAGAGAAAATGAAGAATTAAAGCAAAAAGTAAAAGATTTAACAGCAGAATCAATTAAAAACAAACAACTATACGAAGCACAATTAGTAGTAGCACAAGAATTTGAAAATAGATATAACAAATTAGATGGAGATTTTAAAAAAAAAAAAAAAAAAAAAAAAAAAAAAAAATCAAAAAATAAAAAAAAAAAAAAAA
>ERZ773243.3382-NODE-3382-length-11384-cov-9.050137_pt1 | contig 11384 bp, 10 predicted proteins | sample MGYA00580520_ERZ773243 | MGnify/ENA primary metagenome ERZ773243 (study PRJEB29015, sample SAMEA2737747) | human gut metagenome | biome: human gut; feature: human-associated habitat; material: faeces | place: China | collected 2012 ... | reverse complement strand
TTACAAGTATAATTTTTTTCAAAAACCTCTTGACTATTTATAGTTTGTCACCTCCAAGGTTAATCATTCAATCATTTTTTGGTTCACACTTATCTTTTCTTAGATAGTTTTAAATCGAATTTTCTGCCAAGAACCCTTGCACTAATTCCAGCAACAATCATCAAAGCAAAGCTGATATCTCCAACAAATTTCCAGTTGAATTCTCTCTTTTCAGGGTCTTTTTCATTTGTCATTTTAACAAGTTCTAGACAAAGCCCCCCTTTTTAGATGCAAAAAATGCAAAACCAATTACACCTTCTTAATGAGCGTTCTTGATTCCTTTGTTCATATCTAAATCAAAACCAATCTGCCAAAATCCCATATCAAGCAGTTTCATCTGTGGATATAGCATACCTTCTACCTTCATCTTTGCCCTCGCAGTTTCTAATCGTTCAATATTCTTTTCATAAAAATCTACTAGAAGCATAATTGATTTTAGATTATAATTGCCCGTTGTGACCTTTTGATTTTTAATTCCAGCTACAAAATACCTATCATATGCTGGAACACATCCAAGAGTTCCCATAAGTATTTTAGTGATAAGCGTAAATGACAATTGACTTTTTAATTCTTGCTCTTTTACTTTACGCCTGATTTTGTCGTAATACTGCTCTAAAAACAAATTTATATCTTGAAGTAATTGTTGGTTCCTTTCTTCTCTAAAGCCAACACACTCAATGCCAGCCAAAGCATCATACTTCTCACTTAACAACTCTTTCACTACTGGGATATGTACTTTATAATCTTTTTGCAACAGAAAAGATGAGCCACGGTACATTCCCCAACTTGCTAAATAAAAGGCAAGTTGCAAACTCAAATAATCATAATCTGCGTGCTTTTGGCCACGAGCCTTTATAAAATGAGAGTAGCAGTGTTCCCAAGATCGATATCGACCATTCGTATCAGTCTTTAAATCATTATAAAATTGTGTTGTTGATTTAATTATTAAATCTGCTGTCTCCATATAGATTACCACCTATTCATTACTCGATTTTATCTGTTCTTCGTTAGGGAAGATAAATGACTGTTCGAAGGCAACCTCCATTACATCAGCTATCTGCTTTAACTCCTCAAGTGTTACCGTATCTCGTTTCAATTTCTATCCAAAATTCTATGGCGTCTGACACACCCATCTTGCAAGTTCCAAATTGCTTATGTTCTTTCTATTACATAATTATCTAATCATATCGGAGATTTCCATTATTATCCGACCTATTTCAGGGGCTTCTTAATTCTTTATATTATAAACCATTTGGTTGATAAATTCAATCTTGATAGAAAAAATGATGGGGTAAATTTACTGTCAGAAAGTATTAGACAGACTACACCTATGACCTGTTTCAGATTTGATAACTGTCTTTACTATATCCGATTTTTTCTTTTCTTACAATCCCCATATATGATTTTTTAGTGCCGCTTTAGCTTTCAACAGTAACCATTACTAAAAATCATCTATTGCTATTTCGTTTGTAAATGCATATGCTTTTTCAAAAACTTTTTCCATCCCATCTTTTACTTCCTTGAAATCATCAATATACAATACGCGCAAATTCTTAATAGCTCTAGTAACCGCTACATATAATATATTTCTGCCTCTTTCATATTTATCAGAAACTTGTTCTTCATTCTCCTCATAATTCATAAAATAGTTTTTAAACAAACCTTTATCCTGTCCAAAATCCTTTCCTAAAATAATTGCAACATTTTCATATTCCAATCCCTTGGTGCTATGAAAAGTATGATAACAAATTGCCTTTTTTTCATCTCTATGTATATAATGAAACCAATTCAACAGTTCCTCAATCTTTATATCTAAAAGGTCCTGTATAATTTCCTTAATTCCAAGAGTTTCATCCCACGATTTATACAAAGAAGTCACAAAAATTGTTAGTACTTTATCATAGGATAAATCTTCATCAACATCGAATATTTTCTCCATAACAAACTTATACATTTGATGATTTGACACACTATATTCATTAAATATTTTACGCAATAATTCATCTAATGTAGTTCCATCTATTGCTTGCAACCTTGTTATGAGTAACCTCAACTCAAGAAAACTCATGTTTCTATATTTATCTGATGGGAAAATATCTCTAAGTGGTTGCTTTTCCTCGCGCACTTCTATATATAATTTTATTAACCTATACAGAATTGCCTGCACCCTTCCTAAGTGGATTATGTCATGACTTAATAATTCCGAGTTAAGTTGTTTATATCCAATTCCCTGATATATTTCTGCTTTTTTAAAAACTTCATATACATTTGCAAAACCACTATATTCAGCAACCATTTGATTTGTCGCAAACATACAATGCAACGGATTTTTAATTTGTACATTCCACTTCTCTGCGCACTTTTCAATAAATTTACTTATACATTCTTCTGCGCCATAGTAAAGTTTAATATCCCCACCACTGCAATCAGAATAAATTGATTTTTGAACAACCTCATCATTACGAATTCTGTTTGCCACATCAATCACTTCAGCATACGACCTACGGTTATATTCCTTAAAAATAGAAGTTAGCCCTGGATGCAATTGAGTTAATCGTTTTCCAACCCCAGTATCATATATATTCTGAACAGAGTCTCCAAAATAAGCGATAAACACATCATGCTTTATTTGTTTTGCATATTGCTCAATAAAACTCATTATCTTTACTACAATGTCAGCCGTGTCCTGATACTCATCGATTAGAATATATGGATATTTATCAATGATTAATTGTCGCATCCTTGGATATCTCTCAATTAATTCATATCCATATTCCAAAAGTGTATCATGACTAATACGCATTTTATCTAATCGATCCCGATTATACATTGCGTCATAATTTACCACTTTATAATCTTTTTCTCCATTTTCTATTTTTCTAAGACAATCTAAATACCTTTTTCTCTTAAAAAGTTTACCTACTAACCCTTTAAATTTAGCAACATTCGATATAAGTTCTGCATATTGCACTCTGATTTCTTCTGGCATAGAAGCTTTAAATTCTGCTGCCTTTAGATTATATGCCATATTATATTTCTTTTTATTCTCATACATTAATTGAAAAAAACGATCTTGATCTAATGCATCTAATGCTCTATATTTTTCATATTTTGAATCACTTAATAATTGATTGTCAAGCAATTCCACCTCACTCTTTAGTTTCTCAATATGCAAACTTAACAAAGCCGATTTTTGACTGCAAATAATACTCCAAATTCTTTCATGGATAGTTGATATTTCCACAACATCAGAAACACCTAACTGTTGCTTGATATGATCCGCTGCAACATTAGTATAGGTTATACAACTTATCCTCTGATTATGATTCTTTAAATCGTCATGATGAATGCTGATAATGTATTTTAAGCATTCAATTAAAGCATAGGTTTTTCCAGATCCAGCTCCAGAATTAAAAACAACACTAGCAAACGAATCACTGCATTCAAACAATTTATTTAAAGATTTCTGTTCATTCTCTAAATCTACATCATTAATTTCAGATAATCCCATTAGCATCCTCCTAATTTTTTTTCTATCCAATCAAGTCCATCCGATATATACTCAGGCAATCTTGGAATTCTTTCCTCCAGTTCCTCATTGACAACTTTATAAAGCAATTTGCTAGCAAATTCGCCTTTGCATTTACCCAACTTCATTTGCCACTTATATGAATTTTCTTTATTCTTTTCATATTCAACTTTTTTCCCAACAATGCTCTTATATATATTAGGTTTCAATTCCTTGAGCAATTCATTAGTAATTTCATTATCATAATTAGTTAAGATAAATGCCTCCTCAAAACTTGTAGCATAATACCCATTAATCTCTCCTTGATATGTCAAATATAAATTTCCCTTTTCTATGTGAATCGGAATCGCTGATATATCTTCCTTTTCATATATGTCTATAATAGTTGCATTAGTTGTTTTTTTATTGTCCAAACAACTTATCTGTTTATATACCTTTTCCTTTCCCTCCTCTTGTCCATCTGTCTCACCACTCTCCTCATTACGTTGAATATCTAAGTCTGTTATAATTAATACAGGGATTCCTAATGCTTCAATAAGCCGTTTATACAAAAAACCATGCGCCCCATTTATATTAAAAATCGAAATATAATGTTTTCTCAATCCCTCTCTCTTTTCAATATAATATGGTATAATCATATCTTCCGCAAAACCCTCTACAAATATTGCTGCATCCGAAAAAAACAACTCAGAAATTTTGTATTTTATATGTTTCTTCATAAATTTAAATGCTTCTGATTTTTCATCTTCATCTTTATTTGGCATAACCTTTTTATTATTTAAATTTGTAACAGCCGCATTCCGCTTATCTTCATATAAGTAACAGATGTTATTGAATGTATTGTTGCTGTGAATTTTACTATTCAAAATATGTGATGAATGCGTTGTAATAATTATTTGACTATTCACATCTTTGTTTTTACTAAAAAGCAACACACGAATTGCCTCATTTATATTCTTTATAAACAACTCTTGCATTTGCGGATGCATAAATGTCTCTGGTTCTTCTATTGATATCAGATTAATTTTGCTATTGAAGGAAGACTCAGGATATCTTTCCATATAATCCATAATAGCTGCTATAATCATAACCAAATTTGTATATCCTAATCCAAATTGATTTTCTGGAATATTAGCATCATCTTCTATATATTCATATTTTATAAGATCCTTCATTAACTTGTCGAATGTAATATCTGCACTTAAATCCACACCCATGCGCTCCATAGAAATCAATTTTTTCAAAACACTTCTTATAACATCGGTATGATTTTTAGTAATATTTTCAGTCAATTCGTGGTTGATTTTCTCTAATTCTTTTGTCACTTCCTTTTTTTCTTTTTGGAAAATATGATCATACCTATAATTGATAATGTTATTAAATGCATCCGTAAGGCAATGATCATTCTTTAAATGATTGGCTTTGACACATTGTAATTCCATTAAATTGGACAATTTAAAGTCTACATCTATTTTATTCATATTCTTATCATAATACTTCAACACATAATCTGTACTATGTAATAAATTTATGAATTTTGAAAAGGCATTTTTATCTTTCCCTTCCGAATATAAATCCTTCATCTCTGACTGAAAATATACAAAATCCTCTACTTCATATCTTATACATATGTCTAACTCGGAATCTTCGATATCTTCAACCAGCATAAATGGTATTAAATTAGAAATTCTATCATTACTATCTTCCTCTAAACCAATTGTAAGTACAAATTCTATGTATGGCGCCCACAATGGAGGATTACAAATATCATAACCCGCTAAATACTCTTGTAAATATCTATAATTGAAATCATTTGCCCCAAAAGCATTACTATGATTTATTAAATTATCCAGTGCCGTAATTATTGTTGTCTTACCTGCATTATTTTTCCCTATAATCAATGTTGTATCCGAAGCAACATCTACTTCCACACAATCATTTTGTACACTATTCTGCTCAAAATTATAATCACCGTCATCATTATCCTGATTTAAAACTATTTTAGAACTAATAAATTCCACAACATTTTTCTCCGAAGAGAACTTTCTATAATTTGTTAATTTTAGCCTTTTTAAAAACATTCTCTATTCTCCTTTGCCCATTTAATAAAGGTATAACTTTTTGTTATCTACATAATCAGTACTGCTGTCTATCAACTCCCGTAAAGAAGCACTCCAATATATCCACAAACATATTTTCCATCAATTATTTTGCAAATTTTGATATAAAGAACTTGTTCGCTTTCTGGATTTAATTCAACACAAACTAAATCCTTGCCACAATCTCTTCCGTAACCTCACAGACAAATACTACATCATTCCCTACAAGATATCTTTTGTTCCTTAACCTGTTTTTCCATCCTACTACTCGTTTTTCTCAAATTTTCTTCCAAAAGGACAGATGAAATGTCATCAAAAACAGTTCTATGATTTGCCATGCAGTCATTTATACTTCATAAAAAACAGTAATCTACTCTTTCTACTTAAACCGCACCTGTAAATTCAATTTAATATACATCTGCCCGTTTTCCTCATAAAGACTCATATATTCATGCCTTCCTGTCGAGGCACGTTCGCAAATAGTATTATCCAACAAGTACTGTTCAAAGAAATTGCGGTTATATATATGATATGCCAGCACTTCTCCATCAGCTTTTACAATAATATAACCCCCATTCGCCTCATCCAATCCGTCCCACGGCTTTGCCGGCTTTAGTCCTAATGCACAAGAACAGAGGAATTTTTTGAATTTGTATTCATACATTGCAGAATCACCATATCCCAGAGGATCCCGTTCTCCCGCCATTGCCACCAGTTTCTTGCAATCTTTAATGTCTTCAGCATAAAAATAAAGAAGCATGTTTCCCAATATTTCAGGCATACTGCTGTCCACCATAATCAGGTTACGCTTAAACCCCTTATGGCTCATGTCGGCATAACTGATTTTTCCCCCATACTCTCTAATCTTTTCCATGCGATCTTGAATTTTGGTTCTGGTTTCTATTGCATTAATCTCTTTCGCTTGTTCGCAGTTCAAGCCATCAATTTTATATATAAAATTAGTAGTTTTTCCTGCATTCAAAAGTGTAGGTGCATTTCCGACCTCCGATTTAATTGAAAAACCAACTTTGCGAATAAGATTTGTATATACATCCTGAATCTGCATTGTAATATCTGTAGTATCCGTCGATGGTGCTTTAAGTTTTGTAACTTTAATTCCGTTAACAAAAGATGCCACTTCTTCCACTTCAAAACTGCCACTATGTGCTGCAATTTCTTCCAATAATTTATCAGCTTCTTCTCCCAAAGACTCACGATCTATTGCCATAATTCTACGTGATTGTGTTTCTATCACGACCGAATCATTTTCTATACAATAATCATAAATCTCTCCTTTCTGTTCTTCTCTGATAATCTTTAAAATGGGATAATATACATTATCAATCTTTTCAACTTTTTCATTCGCAGCATAAACTCTTCCCTGACTTAATAATCGTAGAAAAGCATATAATTCTGACCATTCACCTTTGTTTCCTGCCATTTTACCATCATTGTTATTTGCCATTCTCCAACACCTTCCTTATCTCTTTCGCAATCGCCTCAATTACATTAACCGTTACACTGTTACCAAATTGTTTATACAAATGCGTGTCTGCAAGTTCCAGTTTAAAATCATCCGGGAATCCTTGCAATCGCGCCCATTCACGAGGTGTCATCTTACGGATTCCTTCTCTATTAACCTCTCCCTTTATATGCGTTACTGGAGTAAAGTTCGTAAGCCTATTATCTATAATAAGATTTCGTTCTCGTCCCATGCCGCCACACACTATTGCCCCTGCCTGACCATCAAGATCACGAATTTCATAGCCAAAACCATTACCCTTTGATTGGTGTCGTGCCTTATGTCTACGCAACGTTTCCATATAAACCGTAGAAAGATAGTATTTCACACTGACTTCCTTTTCTTCCATAATATCCCTAATGCACGTATGAGAATTATGTCCTTCCGGAAATTTAAATTCACTACTGTCAATATCATTATGAAAGGCTACTATATATATTCTTTCTCTGTTCTGAGGCACTCCAAAATCTTTACTATTCAAGACTCTGTCATACACCTTATAGCCAATCTGCTCAAAAGCTCTCTTAATGACCTTAAAAGTACGCCCCTTATCATGAATAGTAAGTCCCTTAACATTTTCACAAAAAATAACTTTGGGCTGTCTGTATTCACAAATTCGAACAACATCTTGAAATAAAGTTCCACGACACATACCCTTATAGTCATCATCAAATCCCATGCGCTTTCCTGCCAGCGAAAATGCCTGACACGGAAAACCCGCCAAGCAAATATCAAACTCTGGAATATCTTTTTCATCTATTTTTGTAATGTCCCCAGCAATATCAAAGTCATCATGGTAATTTAGTTTGTAGGTTTTTTGTGCATATTCGTCCCATTCACTGACAAATACCGTTTCAATATCCTTTCCAAAAGCATTATCAAAACCTTTTCTTATGCCTCCAATTCCCGCAAACAAATCTATTGACCTATACATATTGCCTTGTCTCCTTTATTTGTAATAATTGTCCATGTCCATCATTATATCGAAAATAGTTTCCTCTATAACTTGAACACACTCATCTGTATGTTTGGTTATATCTTTTCCCCAAAAGCGAATAACCGTCCATCCTAAATACTGCAGTTGTTGATTCACTTCCTCATCCCGTTGCTGATTCTTTGATATCTTTTCAATCCAGAAATCAGCATTCTTACCCCTCTCCAACTGTGGCTTTAGGACCTCCCAGTCCTTTCCATGAAAAAATTCACTATCACAAAAAATAGCAATTTTATACTTTGTCAACACAATGTCAGGCTTCCCTGGTAATCGCTTATCATTTTTTCGATAGCGATATCCCTTCTTCCACAATGCTTTTCTTAAAGTCAGCTCAATACCGGTATCTCTATTTTTGATATTTTTCATGTTTTTATGGCGCTGTTCCTTTGTTAGCCGATCCATCCAATCACCTCAACATTACATCTCCTCATCAGGTACGACTTCCATAATATCTGATATATCACTGTTCAAGGCGATGCATATTTTAAGCAAAATGTCAGTATTAACATTTTCATTTCTACCTAATTTTGCAATTGACGCAGAACTGATTCCTGCAGCTTCTGCCAGCTGCTTCTTCTTCATGTCTCGGTCAATCAGCAACTTCCACAACTTCTTATAACTAATCTTCATCTTACTCCTCCAAAGATGCTCGATCAAATAAAGCTTCGCCAAAATCGAACATACTTTCTGTTATCTTATCACAATTCGTTCATAATTTCAAGAGAAATCACAATAATTTATGAGAACGCTTAATTTTAATATTTTTGAAACCCATTCTATATTCAAAGTTCTTCCCAATACTATCTTACATATAAAACATCTCTGTGATATTCCAGATATGCAAGCAATTTTGTCGAAGGTTGCAAATCAACCTTCATCCCCTTAAATATATGTAGTCGCGATTCATTTGCTGCTCCAACATACGGAGATATTATCATATTTCCTTCTATCGTAAATGTAATTAAGCCACTGTCAAACAATCTATCCATATTTGCACTCAGCAAAAGTCCATTTTCCGTGTCAATTCTTTCTTCATTATCACACACCCACCATGGCTTAATGTGGCTTGCAACCAACAATTTGGGTGTATCAATCCCCGTGACAACACAATGATGATTATACTTTTTCATTAAGTTATCACGATATTTTCCCTGCCCTATTCTGGCTTTAATAATAACCTGTTTCTCCGTATCATTTAATATCGGAGAGTTCTTTATTTCTTCTTCTAATTTCTTCTCCGCACATTCATGATCGTTTTTTTCCATCATATAATATCTATACTGTTTAAGTGCACTGCTATACATATGATTCCCACGAGTATTTTTCTCTATAAATAGATGATTTTCTAAAATGTTGTATACTGCAATGTCCAATTCCACAAGATTCATATTAAACAAACTTTTATTTACAACTTCCCGTTCTAACATCTCATTAGATACTGTGTTCACTGCCCGCTTGTATTTATAAACGGAGCTCTCACTAAGATTAGAATTTCGTATCATCCAATCGGAAAATTCGTTTAAAATTTCCATTTATAAGCATCCCCTTCTCGTCTTTTCTTTCCAGAAATCAGCATATTCTCACTTGGAAATTTAAATTAAAGAAATACTGTCCGTCCTTCATATACACTTTTCCATAATCTCCATGACCAGAATCTGTTGACGGATAATCCATATAACAATGTTGATACAAATAATTCTTAAAAGCATCTGATTCCATTGCATAATTAGCAATCACATCACCATTTTTCTTGACTGTTATGTAGCCGCCTTTAACTTTGCTACTTCCATTCCACAAAGTCGAGGCAGTCATGCCACAATAGACTGCATATAAAAATTGTTTTATCATAAACACATATTTAATTTCCGGATTAGTCAAATGACATGGATTTTTAGTAATTAGCAGGTTAATAATATCAATTATATTTCTGTCATTATTTTTCTCTACGAAATGATTCCAAAGAATCCATTCTATAACTTCTGGTAATCTCGGATTTATTAAGTCTAAATTTTCTGCAAATGCCCGACATTTTGCTCTTTTAGCAAATTCATATCCTTGATATACTAAAGTACATCCTCTTTGAATCATTAATCTGCACCTGTCAGATACAGCTGCGTGTCCTTTATCATCTACCAATGAATTTACCTGATGCATTAATCCTTCTGACATGCCAACCACCTTATATATAATCCCAGAAGCTCTTGATGTATTAAAAAGCGTTGGATCCTTTCCCATCTCGCTTTTAATAGAAAAGCCAATATTTTCTCTATCTATACCACTTCGCGGATCATGTGTATCTAAGAAAACATCACTTTTATCAATACTTTTGGCTTTTAATGACGTCATCTCTATTTCTGGCAAAAAATCCATCACATCTTTCGATACATTAAATGACGCTCCCACCCCAGAAAGAATATCTTCTTTTAAAATTTCTGCTTTATCCAGAAACTCATTTACATTTACATTAGCAACTGGAACTTGATTAACTTCAATCACTACATCTCCAATATCAGTTCTACATGTATATGACACCTGACGCTCTTTAGTTTCCTGCCGAACCAATCTCAAAACAGTCATCCATTCTGACAAATTGATATTTCCATGTTCATCTGCCATATATATTTTCTGATCCCCCAGAAGCTTTAATGCTACATATGGTTCACTCCATTCTCCTCTGTTCATGTAACTCCTCCTCTCGCAATCCTCCAAACTGTGATATCTACAAACAGAATTTTCACTTTCCTTATCATTTATTATAAATCATCCCTATTCCCATCGCAATAAAAAACAACTTCCGGATGGGGTAACTTACACACTTTATATTACACTCTCTGATCTGCTCATTTTTTTCCGAAGAACAGTTTACACTATCTAATTTTCTGAATATATTTACTTATTGATATAGATATGTTAATATATTTTGTATATACTATCAGTTAATAGAAAGGAGAATATTACCTTGTCTAATGCCTTTGAAATTCAATCAGGACAAGTTACTAAATATACAACCCATAAAAAAAAGAAAATCAATCATTTACACATATATCACATTATATATTTAATTTGTTTTATTTTATGTATAATTAGCACTTTTTTCATATTCAAATCATGTATATCTAATACTGCAAATTTGTCAGACACTATTGCTTTAGGCTCAATATTTGCAACATTTGGTTCTGCTATTGTTAGTGTTTTTTCAAT